>JAAUXT010062434.1_pt1 | contig 27215 bp, 23 predicted proteins | sample 7278171 | NCBI WGS metagenome assembly JAAUXT01 (sample SAMN14350112, study PRJNA611818) | marine sediment metagenome | isolation source: surface marine sediment (1.8m) | place: French Polynesia: Moorea | collected 2018-08
CAGACAGACAGACAGACAGACAGACAGACAGACAGACAGACAGACAGACAGACAGACAGACAGACAGACAGACAGACAGACAGAGAGACAGACAGACAGACACACAGACAGACAGACAGGCTGACTGACCAACTGACTGACTGACTGACTGACTGACTGACTGACTGACTCACTCACTCACTCACTCACTCACTCACTCACTCATTCACTCATTCACTCACTCACTCAGTGACTGGCTAACTGACTGACTGACTGACTGACTCACTCACTCACTTATTCAATCACTCACTCACTCAGTGAATGGCTAACTGACTGACTGACTGACTGACTAACTGACTGACTGACTGACTGACTCTCTCACTCACTCACTCACTCACTCACTCACTCAACCACAAACAACCCACACAAAGGCACACACCACAGATATCTTTGCATGTTCCGATCAGGATTGCGCCCAGACCACCCCTGTGGAATGTCGTGTTTTCCAGACCGTCCTGCATCACCTGTTGTTTTGCACTTGTTGACAACTTCGCACAGACCGGCGCTCAATAGAAGATCAATGTATCACCATGGAAACTGTTTCGCATCTTCGTCTCTCCTGGTGGCGAAAGTTTTGTCCAGAAAAAGCGAAAAGCATCGCCAGAAAAGAACGGGGTTCCAACCCTCGGATCTTCACCCTCCCACGAGAAACACCCTGGTGGTTTGCACGTGCAATAGGTGCTGCAGCACCCTGACTGACTGAAGAAGTGACCTCATGGGCAGCTCCACCACCCTGTCACAGAAGTCATTCCCTTGGAGGGCGACTTCAGCGTTGACAAATTCAACAACTTTCCTTCTGCAGGGTGGTCCTTCCAGGGGTCAGAGGATGGGTCTGTCTCAGGATCCACCCCTGGATCTATCCCTGAATCGACCCCTTGACCCACCCCTGGATTCACCCCTGGATCCTCCTCTGAGTCCAGTCTTTGCATCCACCCCAACATCCACCTCTGGATCCATCGATGGGACCTCCCGTGCACCCGCCCCTGAACGCGCCCCTGGGTTCCGTCCTGCAGTGACGAAAAACAAAAAAAACCCTGGGGATCTGCGCAATCAAGAGAAACGTGATCCTCTGACCTGCTCCACTTCAGCCGGCCCGTCGACGTGTGACCTTCACCCTCCCTCCGCTCCCGCTGCGTCGGCCCCTGTCTGCGCAAACATAACCCGATCCGGCCCATTTCCGACCCGATTTGCGTCACGTTGTGTAACAGGACGGGGTGAACGAACGTGGACGAGACTGGAGGCTGATGCTGGTGCTGGGGTAACCGTGAGTCAGGGTTCCCGGCTCCTGGCTGATACAGGGTGGGGCGGGGTTGAACCCATTCTCAAAGAAGTGGCATGAATGAATGGCAAAAGGGGTGAAAGACGTATTTTTCGTGAGTCAGGGTCCCCGTGCCCTGGGTGTTTCTCTCACACCCGCCCCTGGAGACAGACCCTTCGGAGGTTCTGCTGAGGCCTGAGATGGACAAAGCGTTCAGGAAGGGAACTTTCTGTATGATCCTTGTTTTCGCCTTTACTGCAACACTTTTGTTGTACCAGAGGTCAGAAGGTCATAGGTCTGCCCAGACACAGGAGCGACGATAGAGCATGTGGGACAAAGAAACCCCTCGGCCACACCGTGTGTGCCAGCGCATCAAGTGGTTTTCACATTGGTGATGTTGACGTCAACTGCAGACTGCAACTTTTTTATGCTGACTACAAGCTGTTTTCAATTGAGCCAGCATCAAAAGTTTTGTGATCAACTGCACAAAAAGTTGCAGTTGACTGCAAAAAATAGGCCCATGGGCCTCAGGGTGATTTGAACAGATTCCACTTGCTTTTTTGCTGAGTCAGCAAAAATCACAAAATTGCTTCTCCAAAACCAAATACAGCTGATGCATTCTGAAACACCAAGACCCAACCAATCCACCAAACCCCCCAGCAGACCAGCAACATGAACAAATTGCAGAATCTTTTTGTAATGAGTGAGGCCAGGACAACATTTCAAATGGTACTTTTTGCTTGAAAACCAAAAATCCTCACACAAATGACCACAGCTCCATCTTGCCTCAACCAATTTGCATGATCTCAACACCAAAATGATTGTCTCCACATATACTTTTTCATCTTGGAAAGCCCACAAAAACATTCCAAACAAATGCAAAAAGGTCACATTCAAAACAACATTTTTCATCAATTTTTTAAGTTTGGCTTTGCCCTCCTGCCCTGCTTCATACAAGCAGCTCAAAACAAATTCAAAACCACACACCACATTTGCCACCAATTCCCAACACAACCCAAAAAAATTTGTTTTCCTCATTAAATATTTTTGTATGTTTGCCTGGTGACACATTTTGATGCAAAAACCCCAAAAATCAAATTTTCAATTTCAGCCACCTGAAAACCACTGAAAAATTTCATCACAGAAACACCAGACCCACCTCACCTGAAAGCCCCTCCAATATCATGAAAATTATGTATGGCCACCTTTGACCACATATTGCTCACTTTCTTAACACAGCCCAAAATAAAACCCCATGTCCAAAAATTTGAAATTTTCAAATTTGAACTTTTTGCACTAAAAATTCAAAAATGTTCCATTTTGTTCTTTTGAGACCTTGTGCGAACTGTTCCTAACTGTAACTACAAAATTCAATGTGAAAAGGCATATTGAAATGCTACTGGATATTTGGAGTTGACTGCAACATTTTAGGTGATTTGAACGGCAAAATACTGCTTGCTCAAGCAAGTGGTATTTTGCCATTCAATTCACCTACAGGCATCAAATTGCAAAATCTGGCACACACTGTGATGGTCAGGTTTTTGGCACAAATTCTGGGATTAATGGTCAATTTGTTGTATTTTAGGTCTTAAATAATGCCCCAATTTTTGCAGTCAACTTCTAGCAGCAGACTGCAAAACCCAGCAGCTGATATCAATTTTGCTGCTTGACGTTGGGTTTTGCAGTTGACGTCGGCTCAATGTGTAGATCTAAACCGTTTCACGCACACCAAGGTCACAGCGCACCAAAATGAGTCTCACGTATGTCTGTGAAAGGGTTCACACTGAATCATGTGTGCGCTACCATGATCGCAGATGGGTTCCAACCCCAAATGTGTGCTGGCGCATGGTGCGTGACGCTCTGGCGCACGCGGTGTGGCTGAGAATGTAATGCTTTGGTTTCGACAATTAAAAATGCCCTGAAATCATTCCTGGCCGCACCGAGAGCATGTACACAGCAGCAACGAAATCGAGTTGAAGTTTCGCTGAAATCTCGGTTGCCTTTGTGGTAACTGTGCTTTGGCGTCGCCACAAACTATTTTTCTTGTTTCACGTACCCACACACACTGTGGAATCAGCAACACTCGAAGCAGTCTGTCTCTGTTTCCTCTGCGCCTTGACAGGACATCACAGCAGATGGTGAAAGTGGACTGCTCTCCCTTAATTTTCCCACTGTCTGTAGAGGCTGGGCCAATGGACTGTACCTTCCCATCCACGGTGCAATCAACACCACCCACATCAATCCTGGATGACTAGTATTTATCTGTGTTGCAGCAGTCAACATCACAGCCGATAGTAAAATAGAAAGCTTTCTCTCGCAGTCCTATATTGTCTGAATGTCAACAGAGCGCGTGAAATGGACCCGCGGGATTCCTTCTGAGATAGTACACAAAGGTCGTGCCGAACCTGCAGAAGAGTGCTGCAGAGGCTGATCAAGGACTCGTGTGGTGCAAGTCGCCTGGACTCGGAGGCATATCTCCAGTTTGGGCGAGTGACCGTCGTATCGAGAAACCCAACCAAAACAGGTGCAAGGGTTGGACACAATCCCCAACCTGAGGAGCGCGTGACGTCAGGGCTTCCACCAACCCCTTGATCTCCTCAGGCCACGGGCCTGCACCAGCACCCAGCACCCACCCCGTCGACAGGACCCACCCTGTCCCCAGGACCCACCCTGTCCCCAGGACCCACCCTGTCCCCAGGACCCACCCTGTCACCAGGACCCACCCTGTCACCAGGACCCACCCTGTCCCCAGGACCCACCCTGTCACCAGGACCCACCCTGTCCCCAGGACCCACCCTGTCACCAGGAGGACCCACCCTGTCACCAGGACCCACCCTGACACCAGGACCCACCCTGTCCCCAGGACCCACCCTGTCCACAGGACCCACCCTGTCGACAGGACCCACCCTGTCACCAGGAGGACCCACCCTGTCATCAGGACCCACCCTGTCATCAGGACACACCCTGTTGCCAGGACCCACCCTGTCACCAGGACCCACCCTGTCACCAGGACCCACCCTGTCACCAGGACCCACCCTGTCACCAGGACCCACCCTGTCCCCAGGACCCACCCTGTCCCCAGGACCCACCCTGTCCCCAGGACCCACCCTGTCCCCAGGACCCACCCTGTCACCAGGACCCACCCTGTCCCCAGGACCCACCCTGTCCCCAGGACCCACCCTGTCACCAGGACCCACCCTGTCCCCAGGACCCACCCTGTCACCAGGACCCACCCTGTCGCCAGGACCCAGACTGCCACTGGGCCCAGTCGGCCGCCTATTTCGCCTCTGTCCCTGGATTCACCCCTGCTTCCCCTGATCCACCTTCCCCGGATTCGGCCACATTGTCCAGGCTTTTACCTCAGCTATTAAGGACCGTTGGTCCAGGCGCACTTAGTGGGGATAGGTCACTCTCAACTTACAAAGCAAAAGCTCCATCAGAACAACACATGGTGGGTGCATCTGCCCTGGACCGTTCATTCAGGCGCACTTAGGACGGACAGGTCACCCTCAACTCACCAAGAAGGACCCATCAGAATGACGGGTGCATCTGTCCTGGACTTTTGTACAGAAGGGACTGATCTGTTGAAACAGCCTGCAGCGTCGTCCTTGCAGCCCTGGAGGTGAAGAGTTGCAGCATTTGGAGCACGATGAAGACACGTGCTGTTGCAGGTGCAACGAGAAGGAAGAGGTGGACTTTGGGAGATCAGGGATCGTGGGCCCAGCCTCCCCACGCAGCCCCCGAAACATTTTTGATCCACACGGCTTTTTCACTTTCACCCCGTATGAAATTGTTCTGCTGAATTTGCTTGCTCAACAGAAGAAAGTTGAAGTCGGGTGCCCAAGGGTTAGGCCCCCTGCCCCTGGATCTGTCCCTGGAAGGCTGCAGCGCCGTCCTTGCTGTGTGTGTTGTTTCTTCAGCCACAGAAAACGGAGACTGAGTACTGAAGACCAACACCAAAACTCTGGTCTCACTTGAAATCTGCACAAAAGGTGAAAACTTGTAGAACAATAGAACCGAATGTTTTGCCTGTCACAGAGCAGAGGGATGTCTCTCAAGGGGCCCCTTCCAGAAACCAGAAACAGAAACACAACAATTGTCAGGAAGGCAGAACATATCACACAAACTCTTCTGACATTTCCTGTGTATTGCCTTAAATCACGAATCCAGTGTAAACCAGGCCATAAAGAGAGGCCGACGTGCGACGCAATGCAATCGTAGCCCGTGGTGCCTGGAGCAATGCGCGACTATGTTCGAGACCTCGCCCTGGGTTCTGGAAGCCTCTTCTGGGCCCATCAAAACAACATTTCATCTCGATTGCTCAGCGCGTAATCTGATTGGCTCATGGAGACTCTGCTCGACTTTCAGCGGCGGTCAAGGCCTGCTGACTGAGACCGGTGTAACGACGTGACCAGACACCCTGAACCAAGAGACCCCCCCCCTGTCACCACGACATGGGTGTAACGAAGCGACCATACACTGCGAACCAGGGCAGTGGGGGTGTCTGGTCATTCTGGTTCAGCCATGGCAAGGCACTCATCATGGCTCCTTGAAGGCTGCAAGCAACATTTTCAGCAGGGATCGGGCTATTTCAGGTTCGGACCTGAACCTTTGAGACACGCACGGATGCCTGGCTGTTGGACCTGGCGGCTGGAGATACTGCACTCCTGCTTCCACCGCAAATAGTCAGGCACTCATCAAGGCTCCGAGTGGCATTTGTGACAGATGCTTGGGACCTGAAACCAAGAGACACAGGTGTCAAGTCATTCCAAGTCCAACCCTGAAATAGCCAGGCACTCAGCAAAGCTCTTGAGTTCCTGAAAACCCCGTGTCTCGTCATTTCAGGACACAGCCAACTCCACAACATGACACAAAACTAGATTCTACTCCAGCTATTTTTGGGGGGCGCCGGCGCTGCCTTCATGCGCTCACTTTAGATTGCGCTGTGCGCCAAGGCCTCCAGATCCGGATAACATCCCACTCCACCCATATTGGCGGCTTTGAAATGCGAGTTTCTTCGTCACAAGCTAAGGTGGTCAAGGCCTATTTACCGCGCAGAGCACAAACACTGCGGCTATTTTGGTGGTGAAATACGACATCGTCCGTCTTTGTCTGATTGCAACGCAAGGCAAGTTTCACAAACGGGTGTCTTCGCTTTCAAGGCCAGGTGATATGAACGGCTCTATTTCGGGTGAAAGCCGAAATTGAAAGCTGAAAAAGCACTTGCAGGTCAAGTTAAAATTTCTGATGCAGGGGTTCACATGGTAATTTGTGTGAGGTTTTGGTTTTTGAGCAAAATGTGCCAAAATATTGTTGGTGCCCGAAGTCTTTGCAAAAATTGCAACATTTCTCCATGTTGCTGGTGTAATGGGGTTTTTGGTGGATTCGTTCGCTCAAAAGAGTTTTGGAAGGTATCAGTAGTAAAATGGTGTGGAAAGGCCATTTTGACCTTTCTGCTGACTCCGCATTATTTCTGGACAGCAAAGCCAAATGGCAAAGTCGAATGAGAAAGCTCATGGGCCATATGTTTTGTGGAGAGCGATGGCTGACACCACAGGCTGTAGGACCCGCTCTGGGCCCGCAGTACATGGCCTGTGTTCTGTGCATGGGGAACTACGGCCGATTCGCAAACCACAAGAGGACGGGTTCAGTGACTGTGTCTGTTCCCAAGTTTCCAATTCTGGAACTGCAGTTGAAGGCCGTTTTCACATGGGGTGACACGCGGCCATTTTTTGACGTCGGCGTCAAAATTTTAAGATTCAGCCCAATTGGAAAAATGTTGACGTCAGCCCAAAAACTACCGCGCGTCACCCAGTGTGAAAACGGCCAATTACTCGGCATTTCGTGGCAAGCGACTTTGATCTTCTTTCTGGGACGCAGGTCAAGGCCCGTTTACTTCAGGAAGCTTCAGCCTACTCAGCCTACAGCAGAGGTCCTGACCAATGGTTCCCTGCGGTTTGTATTGACATCAAAATGCTCCATATTTCAAGGGCCGTGGGTTGCGCTGCAGGGCTTTCCTTCTCTTGCAACTGACGACTGAAAATGAAGGCTGTCTGTCTCGGTGGGCTGGGCAGTGAACTCGAGAGTTTCTTCACCTTTCTCATACGAAGATCAAAGCCTCCAGGCTACGGAGACGTTGTGCTGGTCCAGAGGTCCGGCTCCGCCCAGGTCCCTGTGCCCAAAGGAAATGACAGGGTCCCATCTGATTCTGGAACTCACTTCATCGTCAGCAGGTCACGGACTTCAGATAGAGATAGAGACAGGCCGCCGACCGACCCCAGCCTCCTGGAGTTCTGCGTTTGCTCTGACCACGGTTTTTGCACATTTCCCGGTGATAACCAAAATCACTGCCGGGGGAGCCAAGGCTGTGAAAGAAAGCTTCAGCTGACCCAGGGCTATGGCATTTGGGAACTTTGAGTAAAGTTTGGAAAAATGTCTTCATTTACGTTTTTGACATCAGCGCTGGGCAAAACACATTGTTGCCGCGTGCATTTCTGTTCTTTTCTTCCAAGTCAGAAATCAATGATAAGGGACTCTGTGTAAGTGCCGAGACTTCCACAGGGCACACAGCTTGTCCAAACAAAGTTTGCAGTGGCAAGAGCAGACATTTTACAAGGTGTGTTCTGAGTTTTCCATGGAAACAAACACGCGGTCTACGTCAGAAAAGGAGCGGATGGACTTGCTAAAACTCCCCATTCAAGTTTTCTCGGGTGTTCTGGCGTCAGAATGCTCCACATTCTTGGGTCACGGGCGGAGCGTTTTCTGTCTCCAGAGTGAGGTCACACGATTACACTGCAGAACCATTAGTCTGGGGTGTGAGGTTAGTGCCTAAGGAGTTGGGTCACTGTCATTGCGCAAGGAAAACTCCAGGAGACCTGGACCACAGTCTTGATGGTGACATCACTGCCCCAGGAGTTTTCGATCTGCAGTCACATAGAGTAATCGCGAGAGGTCTTGTGGCTGCACCATGCATCGGATGGAACTGTCTGCAGGAACCATGAGGGGACCAGAGAGGGGACCAGGCGGGATGGGACCAGGAGGGGAACTTGGCAGGGGACCAGGGAGGAAAAGAGGGAGGAACCAGGGAGCGGACCAGGAGGGGACAGACAGAGGGCCAGGTGGGTATCTACTGAGGGGAACAGAGAGGGGATGAGAGAGAGGACCAGAACGAAGGAGGGACAACAGGAGGGTATCAGAATGGGAGCAGGGAGGCGGGGGCAACGAGGGTGCTTGTAGGAACCCAGGGAGGGGAACAGGGAGGGAAAGGAGAAGCACCCCCCCCCCTTCACCTGTGGTGGAGTCCCACAGGGTCAGTTCTGTTTGCTGGTCAATATCTTTTCACTTCCAAGTCTTCTTGAGTTGGTGAAAACATCACGACGCTCTCAATTTCAGCGATCACATGATTTGCTCCAGGGGCCACCTCAACACACGCTCGGAGGTGAAGACCCGACTGTCTCAGGGATTCATCCAAGGGTGTCTGTTATTTATGTTGTGCAGGTGTTGGCTCGTCTCCTGGACGTGAGAGCCAAGGCCTGTAAAAATTCGCAGATCAGAGGCTGAGGACGTGTGCAGACGCTGAGTGTGTCAGCGTTGTTGGGGCGGGGAGCTCCAGCTGAACCAGGGTCCCAGTTCCTCCGACCAGGCGCTCCACCAGGTCCACGGGCCTTGCCCCAGATCCGTAGTCAATGCCTGTTTTTTCCACTGAGGCCCAGACGACCCAGGGGCCTGTCCTCAACAACGTATCTACAGGGAGCTGCAGCTGATTTTGGAAGTTGATCACAAGTCCACAAATCAAGGCCTGTTTACTGCGTTGGCTGTCGGAACTACTTCCTGCGTCTCGTCCCCAGTCGGAACCTGCTGCGTTTGTAAAGACGCAGCAGGTCGTTTTCGCCCACGCGAGGGCAAGCTGAACCTCCCCTCTGTTACAGCAGGTGCAACTCTCCACCCGTCCCCGATCTGTCCTGCACATTGTGTCCCTCCACCACTGCGTCTATACTCAGCACACCCTGCCCCTCCGTCCCTGACCAAGCCCCTCCGCCCCTGGACCCCTGCACACCCTGCTCTCCACCCTTGGACCAGCCATGCATATCATGCCCTTCTATCACTGGATCCGCCCTGCACACCCTGCAGAAGCCCATCCCTGGATCCACCCGTCTCCTGGTTCTGCACGCTCACACTGCACGCCACAACGGAATTCCTTTTCTCCATTTACGTCACTCACAGCGACAGCGCAGCGGATGCGCATGACAAGTTTGGCGGGAGAACAAGTCACGCATGAACGTCCGCTTCCTGTGGAGCAACTGCGCGTGCGCCGGAAGGGACTTCCGGTCTGTGGGGCGCGGGAAATTATGAAACGTTTCCTAAAACAAGGGAATTCTTCTCCAGTCACGATTTCCGTCTCGAAGTCCTCTCCACAACTATCTTCTGTGAACTACCCCTGAAATTTTCTGTTTTCAGCCATTCAGGAAGTGCGCCTGCTGAAGCACTGCGAATGCGTGAGCGGGAACTTCCTGTTGTTACAGAGTAACTTTCTGTTTTGAGAAGCAAGTTCCTGTTTTGAACGGTAGATAGACAACCCCACTCCCACTTTCATTTGGAACTTTGGTCAGGAGATGCTCCAGCCAAAGGTTGGGGGTTGCGGCTTTTGCCCTTTGGTAGGGAGAGCCCAGCTCCTGCAGCCTACGGGTGGGGGCGGCCTGTTGACTTGTCCAAATCAAAGGTGACAGATAAACATGTTTTTCTCGTTGGCAGTGGAAGCGAGCTGCAAGCCCCCTTCTCAGCCTGTGCCTCAAGGCAGAGAATCTTCCAAAGCTTATTTTCTAAGTGGAGTATCCCATTGAAGTAACAACGCCTAATGCGGTTGAAAGGGATTTCGTGTCTGTAATCGTTTTTGTGCGGGTTTGTGTCTCCTCGCATTGGGAACACGTGATGGACGGGAACAGTGGATGTGTGGACGAAAGCTTTCTGCAACAAAAAAAAAGGCCCACCGGCCTGGCATGATTTGCACCTGAGGTCAACAGTTCCAGACAAGACCAGTTGGCACAGTGCCAACTTTTTGTAACTGCATTCTAAGAAAAGCTCTTTCTAGGGCACTATCCTCAACCAGGAACAAGTCAATAGACCAAATATGAACACAATTGAGCACCATTTTCATTGTGAAACTGCTGTACACATAGATCTACTTTTGGTAGACGATGCCTCGCGCTCGACCGGTACCCGGCGCAAATCGCCAAACCCAAGGGCGGATCCATTGGGGGTATGTCCAGAGGTGGAGATCCGGGGGGCCGAGCGGTTTAGTCTCACTCAATGCCTGCTGACAAAAGAACCCCCCCCCCCCCACTTTCATTTAGCCGCAAGCGCCACGCCAAATATTTGCTTTCGTCATTGAAGTTGGGGCGGGGAGGGGGCAACTTGAGTTGTTTAGGCAGGGGCATTGGACCTGTGTCCAGCCATGATGAAATCCATTGTTTCTCTGTTGAAATTTTTGATATGAAAAATGGTTTGGTGACAGGGGTCCGGGTATGAGGTCCGCCCCTCACCTCGATGTGTACCGCCCTGGTGATTTCTGTTGTTGTCACACTGACACACCCAGATCTTGCTTCCTGCCGGAGGTTGTCTGCGCTGGAAAGGATTTGCGTGTTTGGGAGCACTAACACAGAGTTGTGTGTCTGTTCTCATTAGCGGCACACAAAACGCACGAGACGTAAAGGGAGGTTTAGCTGTGCTCACACGTGGCCCGTGAGACTTGACCTAATGGCCCACTCGGGCCTTCGGGTCACGGCTGGTTTTCCACGGTACACACAGTGGGAGCAAGAAACACAGGGGAGTGACACATGGTTCTTCTCGTAGGTTTGAGGATGTCATGGGTGTCTCTCAGGGTCTGATCCACGGAGGAACAAAATCATTGAGGATTTCAGTGGATCTAGGAATCCTTATGGGGCTTGGGGCCCCTTTCTAGAAACCTGGGAATCAGGTATGGTTGCTCCTGTTTCTCAGCAAAATTCCAGCCGAGTTTGAGGAGGGAAGGTTCTGAAACGCAGGAAGAGAGAGAGTCTCGAGACATTGCGTGTGCAAATTGCTGTCCTTGTACACGGAAGAGAAATCCCACCTGCCCGGGTTCCCTCGTCAGTTCTGCAGCCCTGACACGAGACACTCATCACGTAGACAGCCGGACCCTCCACACAGTTCTCTGTGCCTGTTCCGAGACATGGGGCAGATCCATGGGGACCCAGAGGACCAACTACGGAATTCACCCGGCGGCCCAGGAAAATAAAATGAACAAGATGCTGATCAGGGATACAAGCCCTGTTGCTGGACATCAGGTGGCTCCGGGGGACCCTGGACCCACTACTGCTACTGACCCTCACACACACACTTGCACACACACACACACACACACACACACACCAGATCAGTTGCTCAAGGACCAGTTGAACTCATATACTCTGAGAGCCAGTAGGAAAATGGGAAACAAACTCTGCACAAGAAACTCGGACGGGCCCAGAGGCCCTTCCTGCCTTGGGTGCCGTTTATTTCCTGCAATCCGGCACTGCAGAACACCGTGGGGTGGCTCAAACAAATGGTACTTTGCTCCCCAGGAGGAGTGTTGCTGTTTGGGTTGTTCGAATCTGACGCTGCAACCTGAGTGGCAAATCGAACGACACCTCCGTTTGAAGTTAGTTTGAAGAGGTGAAGCCTGCACATTTAATTGGTGTTTGTGTTTGGAGAAAAAATCACCTGCTGGTTTGTCCATTTCCTGTCTCTGTCCTTGTCCCTGTCAAGGTAACAGGCAATACTCTCAGCCAATCATGAAGCTCCTGAGTGGTGGATCTGGTGGATGCTTCACCGCTCAACCAAACATCATTTTTCGACTATGGGACGCGTGCTGAAAAGTGTTTCACACGTTAGTTGGTCAAAGTTGAGCCACCTCCCCCTCGGGGTGTGCACCCCCGTTGGTCAGGCCCTGAATCCGCCCCCGCACCCTTTGTCTGGTTCCTTGAGACGTCAGGAAGGGCAGGTGTCTGGATGTCTCTCTCAGTCAGAGGAAGAAGTCTTGCGCACGCAGGTGGTGACCAGGGAGTGACAAGGAAAAGACTTTTCTGTCTCCTTCCCCAAACAAACTTTTTGCCACACGAAAGGGCGGGTTTTCAGGACCGCGTTTTCACGCAATTGGATGAGTTTGGGCAGAACATGCGGCAACGTTGTCCTCAAGGGTAGTGCGTGTCAGTTCCACACAACATCCAAAAAGAAGCCAGGAAACCGAACAGTGCGAATTGGCCCGGTATCTGTAGGAGCAATAGAATCGCATTTGAGGCACAGCCTGCTGACTTGAGTTGAGAAGTTTATTTGAAAACAAGAACTCTTTTGATGATTCTGTTCATTACAATCAGTTTCTCACTGGTTCAAAGCAAAACCAAAACCAAATTAGTTCATTTTTTCAGAAAAAAGAGCATCAGAATGATGAAATAAAAAGGTCAGAAAACCCGAAAGACGAGTAAAAGGCGGGCGAAGGGGGCGGTCTTTGAACAAATACCAAACAAATACGATGACCCTCAGAAACACTTTTGCTCTGTCAGGTGCCACATTTGTCAGGCAAGAGAACGTGCTTTACTTGTTTTAGTTGTCATTGTGAATTCAGAGGAAACTGGTCAGTGTCTTTGAGCGCAAAGAGACACATGCGTACTTTTGAGACTGAGGGACTTTGGTGTCTGGAAGATTCACACCAACACAACTGGTGGAGGCACTGTTTTCCGTTTTGAAACTCTGCCACACACAAATTTGTGGATGTCAGACAACAGCTGCAGAAGCTCAAACAGAGAAATAACAGAAATTCCAATCCATAAGCCCAATGCCCCACCAATAACAGAGAGAAGTCTTATTCCTGGATAGTCAGGACTCTCTATGGTCTGAACAACCTTATTGTCTGCAATATTGACATTGATTCTTGAAACTTGTCCAAGGAGATTTCTCATCATGTCCTGCTTGCTTTGGTTATTTTGTAAGATGAATTTTCTGTCTGGATCAAGACTTTTCACAAAACTTTTTAACAGATCCCTGACAGATTCGCTTCTTGGAGTTGTTGACAAACTGTAAGAAGATTCATACTGTGTTTCATGGCAGAGTGGGAAACAATCACACTCACTGGTTGCTTGGATACCCCTGGATTTCATGCTGGAAAAGACTTTCCTACTACACACATTCGATGAGTACCATTTCGTTACGGTTGACTCGCAGCTGTCATCAAAGTTCGAAAAACATTTCTCTGGTAGACGTGGCAATGCAGAACATAATGGCACATTTTGAGTTGTGTTTAATGGCATGTACTCATCAGCACAACCACACTTAAAAATTAGCAGATTTTGAAAGCACTGCCTCTGGCAACTCTTCACTGTGTATCCAGCAATGTTTCCCAGTTTCTTACAATTGCTGTATGGCTTTCCTGGTCTCACAAACTCTTTTCCTTTCACTGAAATGGTGGTTGAATAGCCAGCTGGAATGTCAAATCCATCCAACAGAAAATGTGGTTTTGTGTGTGGACTGTGCACCACCACTTTGCTGCCCATTCCTCTTGATGAAGCAATCTCTGCAGACTGACTTCCAGGAAGAATAAAACTTTCTTCATCTGCGTGAAGAAAAGTTCCTGTTCCAGTGAATAAAATTAAGGACAGTGTGTGACTCTTGTCAAATCCACTCCTGTAGGCCACAGACCTTTTCTTAGGCTTGAAAGTGAAACATTTTGTGTAGTATGGGTCAAAGGTTGTGTCAAAGGTTGTGTTTATGTCACATGGATTCCCCTGATATTGGCAATTGATGACAAGATGCTGCAGGTCAACACCAGCTTCCATGGTGGCATTGATCCCAATGTTTGCTGCAAAATTCTCATAAGAATAAATGTCAAACAGGAGGGTTTTCTTCTCAGAAAATGACCCAAGTTGCACGTCTAATAGGTGCTGGAAAATGAAGCCAGAGTCTGTCCAAAAGAATTCATATTGCTCACTGAACGTTTTCAGATGTTGATAATGTTTTTCTTTGTGTGTGCCTGCAGCCAATCTGCTCACAAAGTCCTGAGTCAGGATGTCAAAGTTTCCATTGTTACAGACTGATACCCAGGGGAACTCCAGTTCCTTCTCCTCAATCCTCATGTTTATCTTTGTTGGGTAAGAATAGTACGTCACAACCAGGGTGATACTTTGTCCCAGGAAAAGACCAAATGCCAGGACACACACAATTGACCACACAACCCTCTTTGTCACATTCTCAGCTTCGATGAGTCTTGGGACCCCATGGACTGTGGTGTTACTAGCAAACTTGTCCAGGATGGCTGATACTGATTTTCTTTGTGACGGTTGTGATGGTTGGTCTGTTTCCTCTGCCTCTATGGATATTGCTGCCTCTCGTTGCCCTTCAGATCCAACAGTCCTTCCTTCAGTGTTTGGTGTTGGCTCCATCTCTTCCCTCTTTGGCAACCTAGGACAGAAGATTTGGTGTAAATTCACTGGAGCATTGTATCTGAAGCATTCCTCGGCATTTCAGTGCAAAAAAGGCTCTGACTGCAATGAGTCCGATGTGGTCAGCATCAATGTGAACCAGTGACTACATCGAACAGATGCGGTTGGTGTGAGGTTCAGTGGAGAAAACACCAAAGCGCCTATAACCCCTTTGAGTGTGGAAGATCACGCGCCAAATTGGGCTCTTTGAACATTGACACTGACAAACTGGACAAAACCAACCGTGCGGTCGTTCGCTGGCTGGTATCAAACAATTTCAAAAGTCTTTTGGGCTCTGCGATACAGTGAACGCAGAAGTGCTGTTTTGTTGTCAGTTCTGTGTGTCCTTCAGAGGATCCACGGTCGAGGTCAGGGGGTCCAAACCTGGGGTGGGGCAGACTCCAATTGTGAACAAGTGAACATGCGCAATTGCCCGTTATGGGGGTGATTGTGTTGTTTGCGGGGTCCAGGGGTCCAGGCTCCGTACATGGGCCCCTGCCAGAGGAACCAAATATACTCACTTCCTGCAGTTTGTTGGGTTATTTCTTTCAGATGCTGCAATGCCTACGAATGTGCCGAATTTCCTGACAAGCATATGGGTCATGAAACCTTGCAAGTGTGTGTGGTCTACACGAGTTCATTTCTGGCACTTCACAAAATGATTTGGTGCAAAACTGATGAAGGCGGGAAAAATGATCACAGTGGGCGAATTATCGGAGATTGCTGCGGTCAGGGGCGGATACATGTACCGAATCTGGTTCGGAGGGCGACTCACCACCTTTTAAGGCCTCGCTTCAAAGTTGCAAATTCCTGAGGTGAAGAATTTCTTCCCCAGAGGCCAGGCGTACAACCCCTGGACCCGCGCCTGGAAAGCGCAGTGTGACGATAGGGAGAAGCGCAGTGTGACGTCAGAGGGAAGCGCGGTGTGACGTCAGAGGGAAGGGCGGTGTGACGTCAGAGGGAAGCGCGGTGTGACGTCAGAGGGAAGCGCGGTGTGACGTCATAGGGAAGCGCGGCCCCAATTGGCTCCACAGGTGTTGACCTTGCGCTCTGTGCCCCAGCGGATCCAGGGTCGGGAGAGTAAGCCCAGTCTCAGTCTCCGTCATCGTCCAGCCTCTGAAGCTCGATGATGTGGAGGTGAGTTGAGGGGGAAAGGCAAACGATGATTTCTTCAGGGTCAAAGGGCCAGCGCTCCCCCCACCCCACACAAAACCCCTGGACCTGCCAGTATCTGCTGAAGGCACGCACTGGCTTTAGCAGTGTTTTCAACGCACGACGCATTCCTGGTGCACTGCATTGTGTTGATGAATCTGCTGTCTTCGCACAGCGAATCCACTGCACCCACCACGCGACGTTTTAATGAAGAAATATGCGTTGGGATTACACCGCCCATTATCCAATTATAACATACTCCAGTGGCTTCAGGGAGGGATCCAGACCCCCTGATATGAAAATTTGTTCATCTCAAGTTCAACCTCAAAGGGTCACGTGTGTGAGAGAGTGGATGGATCAGCTGCAGAGAAGGATACAAGTGTTGGGTGTTTATATACAAATAGAAGGCTGAGTGTATTTGGTGGGGCGTATCTTGGGGATGGGCTCTCATAACCCCTGGATCCAGCCCCGTGAAATCAAAATCAAGGGGGCCCAACCCTTTAACTTCCCCAGTTTGCTGCGTTCTGTGCAAATGCTGTTGGTTCCCCATCTTTGGTCTGGGCTTCCCCCGGGTGTGAGCCCCGTGGTCTGTTTGCCCCCACCCTGTCACGAGTGTAAGCCCTTGTGGTCTGACCCTCCCCCTCTCCCTGGATCCGCCAGTGCGCCACCAGGGGGAGTGCATTGTATTGTTCTCCATCATGGGGATGAACACCGTGGCTCTGCATTATTCACGTAGAGATTGGGCCGGGTGCCAGAGGTATGCGTTGCGCACACAGACAGATGGTGTGTGGATTCACTTGAAGGGACCTGGTCCTCCCTCCTGATTGGTTGGTGATGCAACATCTGCGGGTCCTTCTGTGTTCTCACGGCTGTAGGCTCTTCAGAATGCCTCGTGTGTGTGCGTGTGTGTGTGTGTGCCACCATCTGTTGGCGCTGTTGGTGTGTTTGTGCGTGTACCCCACGACCAGTTGGTGGTGTGTGTATCTGTGTGTGTGTGTGTGTGTGTGTGTGTGTGTGTGTGTGTGTGGTGTGCACGTGCGTTGTAGGACCTGGCACCGGTGTTGGTTTCACAATGTCCCATCCAGTGTCTCAAAGCAGAACAGAACAGGTTCAGCATTGTGTGTCACAATCGGAGTCATTCTCTTGCTGAAACTGCAGCTCTCCGAATTCCCCCTGGGTGCAGCTTTTGGTGTCGAGGTACTTTTGAGTTAGTGTTCGTTTCCAACCTGATTATTTTCCATTGACGCAATGCAGCAGGAGCAGCGAGGACCGTGTCGTGTTTCAACGGTGGATCCTGGCTGCCCCGACACAGATAGAAACCCAAACAAACAGCCACACACACACGCACTCAAACGCACACACTACACTCCACCAACCAACAAACTGACAAGTTATGCTGCCCAAACGACATCAGCTCCACATCCTCTCAACGACAAGGCTCCACAACATCAAAAGTCCGTCACCGCCACACACACGCACACACACAGAAGCTCACACACACAGGGATCCCTTCTGACATTTACAGTGGTTAGTTTGAGCAAACAGCCCGCAACCGTGGAAACGCAAACGCAACTTTTGGTATGCTGTGATAGTCAAAAGTTACGCTTGCGTTTGCGTTTCCAGGTTGCGGGCTCTTTGCTCAAACTCGCCAGTGCGACAGCTCCTTGCGTACTTAACGTCAAGTCTCCTCTATCACAGAGCCTGTCACCGCCACTGGCACGCACACACACGCACAGTCCAGTCTCCCGGAATGACAGCTTCAGAGCCCGTGCGACAGCAGCCCCACTTCCTTTCAACGCTAATCTGTCATAAAACCTCTCATCGTCACTCACACGCACGCACACACACGCACCACACACTCTCTCCCATCCCGATATCTTCATTAGTTTCAGCTCACATCCACTCAAGTTCCCTCCATCACGCACACATGCGCGCACACTGCACTCTGAGAGCTTCAGCACGGTAGATCCGTGCGAACTTAACGCAAATTCTTCTCTATCACAGAACCCATCACCGCCACTGGCACGCACACGCACGCACACTCCACTCTCCCGTCCTGACAGCTTCAGCACGCCAGCTCCTCACGCACTTTACGCCAACTCTCCTCTCCATCATAGAGCCTCTACCGTCACTGACTCCTCACATTCTGCTTCGTGTATCCGTGTAGAGTGTGTAAAGCCTGACGCCCGCAGCGCCTACAGCCACACGCACTCATTCACACGCCTCCCATCTGTAGAACGTGTTCCATTTTCCTGTGGAACGTGCTCTCAAACTGGGCACAACGTGTTATTCCAGAGAACAGAACAATGCGCTCCCACGTTCTGTGGAAAGTGCTCTGAACTTCTGTGGAGTGTTCGCTGAAGTTCTACTGGGGAAATCCAGAGACAGACTTCACCAGACGCACACAGAGTTTCATTTTGAACAGAACCGTTTGTTTACGTTTCAGGACAGCAAAAACACTGTTGGATAGAAGTGGAGGAACGCTTGGTGCACACCTGACAAAAACCAGGAAGAAAACCTAGATACACAGGAACACCTGCAGGAAAATAGCAAGTGAGTCAATTTTTTTTTCATTTTGATTGGGGTCGGACGAAAGGTAAAGACCGTGGCTGGTCTAGCGATTGAGAGCAAGGAAAGTTGGGCCTCAATGCTGTGGGGTCAAAACTCCAACCAAGGAAAATGGAAGTGAGAAGATAGGTTTGCTTCTGCGGCTTGAACACATGCAGGAGATGTTTCCTTTGCGCGAAGGGGCAGGGCCTTTGGTCCCTCAAGGTACTCCAGAGAGGGGTTCACTTGCACAAGGTATGTCCAGACTCGCACCTTCTTTGCGAAAACCACTCGCTTCTCATTGGCTCCTTTCAAGAATCGTCGTTTCAGACAGGCAGGAAAAGCCACTCTGTCTGTCTGAAAATACAATGTCTGTTTTTTTTTTCACACGGACGACGACGGTCAACTTTTAACGCAGACCACACGTTATCTGTTTTCATTGCGGGGCATCAAGGGTTCGATGCCCAACGTTGTATTCGCAATGAGAGGTTTGATGCACTGAACGGTCATGGTCATTTTTGACACCGAGTAAAGTGCTCAAGCGCGACGTCAGTTTTGCCTCTGTGTGAGTTTGGGAGTTTCTTTACATATTTTACCCACAGAAGATGTTGGTGGTGTGACAAGTTGAAATACCTGGCAACATGTTTCTTCGCTGAAAGTTTTTGATTTGACACGTGACCTTTTTGAGATCAAAGAGGATGTTTCTGCGACGCGTTTCTTTGTTCGCACTTCACCAAACCGTGATCGTACTCGTTGGTCCCTCTCTATGTTGGGAAACACGCTGGAACCACGGGATGCTCAGGAAGTCTCTACAAATCGCAACACACCCGAGTAAGAGGGCGGATCCGGGGGGCGACACACCAAATCTAACCTTCAATGACGAAAATGTTTTCATTTTTGAAGCTGTTTCCAAAGTCGGGCCCACTGTGGAATGAAATGACAAGGCACTGGGGTTTCCAAGCACAAGTGTTTGGCAATTTTGGGTTGGGACCTAAAATGACCAGTCACTGACAAAAGTGTCTTTGGACTTTATGCCTCACGACCGAGTCTTCGGGATCTGGCTCTTTTGTAAAATCGGGCCAGTGCGACGAGTTCATGATCGGAATATTGTGGCGGTTTCACAGTGGCCTTGACTTCCAAATGCACAGTGCCCCACCCCAATTGGCAGATCGGTGGTTGGAGAAGTATCTCACGTCTCACGTTGGGGACGTTGAGAACGACAACAGTTCAGGCTGGATCAGCCCCTGCTGAAAGTTGTTTTCTGATTTCGATATTGTCTGAGTGGAAGCACTGATGCACCTGGCGGGAAAAGGTTTCAGCGTATAACATGAGAAGAATGGGAGTGTGGGAGGAGGTTCACACGAGATCCACGTGTTGTGACAGGAAGTCCCGTCTTCTGTGGGTGCTCCGGCTCCGCGGGGTGGATCCAGGATCTGGTGAGGGTGGATCCCCAAGGGGTGTGGCTGGGCGTCACTTCGGACACTTCCAGATGGTATCAAGATGCACACTTGCAGTGAAATTCAGGAGCCAAGAGCCCAAAGTCAAGGGCTCATGCAGCTGGCGGTAGATTTTGTAGGTTACTCTCCAACAAGAATTCAGGGAAGGAGAGGAGGCGGGCCCATGGGGCCAACCCTGGATCTGTTGGAACAGGCGAGGGGGGCAGAACGCCTGGGATTTTGGAACAGCTTCTGCCCACCACGCTCTGACTGGTAGAGACACGCTTCTCTGGGCCAACCTCAGGTCGATTTATAAGAGCAGAAGACCGGAACCCCGCAGGCCCTGGATCTGCTGTTGCTTATGTTAGAACTTAGTTGTACCCGAGTTGGCCCTGTACCGACCCTGTTTTCACAGTGGTCTGAGGGTCCAGAGGGCCACCCTGCATCGGGTATGGTACGGGTCCCAAACCTCCAGAAGTCTTGCATCTCCCACAGGCATAACAGAGCCTCCATTACGTGGACCCGCCCCACCTTCTGCAGGGTTCATGAACCATGGAACCGGTGGAGCATTGGACCAGGGCCCTGGATCTGAGGGAACCTAGAGCCACTCTGTATCACAAGGGCTCAGGGTCCAGGGGAGCATCCTGCATCATGTATGTTACGGGCCCCAATCCCTGGAGGGTTCCTGAGTCCGCCCCTGCCTGTGTTGCGCCCCCGCTGGTGGAGTCGCACTTCATCACGCAGTTCGCTCCATGCCCGCGCCACGGTCCGTCCGCTCCTTCCGCCCGCCTCGTAATGTAGACTTCCGCCCCAGGAGTTCCAGCACCTGCACACGGGGGCGAAGGCGACCGCCTGCGATCAACGGTGTACGCATTGGGGACACACGTCAGTTTGTTTGACTTTGTGTAAGTTGATGCCAGGAATAGTGCGCAGGACTTATTTTGATGTCTTTCATTGTGTTTGATGCATGTAGACGTGAAAAATTTGAGTCGGCACCAGAAGCAAAGTGTTGATATCACATGTACATGTATTGGTGACGCCACCTCACACTTTCCGACGGAGGGTGGGGGACGTCGTTGCTATTCTGACTGACCCTTGAGCCCTGTCAATGGGCGCCGTGTCTCAGTAAAGGGACAACTGAGTTCGACTTCCTCTCCTTCTGCAGTTGAAGCATCGTACCGTCCGTGTGACGCACACATCACGCACCACGTGACGCATCGCGTGACACACCGCGTGACGCACCACGTGTCGCACCATGTGACGCACCACGTGGGGACCACCGCGCCTTTTCGCCTAATCGCCTCTTCCCCTCAGGATTTGCTTCCATACAGTGTTACATCATCCTGTGGATCGAGTTGTAAGCCTCGTTAGCACTGCCTTCGGGCGCTGGTCCCTGATTTGTCTATGGGTATTTTTGGCGTGCGGTGGGAGTGATCCCAGTGGTGCCCGCGTCTTTCCCTCCAATCTCCCACTTCTCTTCCGCTCCATAGAGCGTGACACAACCTCCTCGCTCTTCTCCCTCGCTCGCTCCACTGATCACACCCTGTGGGTGTGGATATGGACCTGGCTGTCCCTTAAGGGCTGGTGCCATGTCGCTTTGATTGCGCTTGGTGTGTCTGACAAACGCGGTAGGAGGGACCCCAGTGGTGCCCGGACCTTTCCACTCAATCGCCTCCTCCAGCGCCACGTACAAACAATTTTGACATTCAGCGCGTCATGGTGATTGAGTTGCGGGCCGCGTGGCCGCGTTGGCCCCTGGGCCCCTGGGCGCTGGTGCCGTGCCTGGGGCTGCATCCCTCTCATGTCGCTGCGTCCTGTTGTCGTGATGGGGTGCACCGCAAATGCGTGGTGTGATGCACCGCGTGATGCACCACGTGTGGTGATGAATACAAGTGATGCACTGTGTGGTTGAAGGCACGAGGTGCTGCACTGTCAGATGAACCAAGTGACGCACCCAATGACACACCCAAGTGATGCACTAAGTTTTGCATTGCATCACACACTACGTGATGGACGCACTTGGTGACGCACTTGGTGACGCACTTGGTGACGCACTTGGTGACGCACTTGGTGACGCGCCGCTTGACGCACCCCAGTAACGTCACCACGCGTCCACTGGTCCCCGTACCTTTCCACCCAATTGCTTCCGTCCCTCCTCCTCTGCAAACAGCATCACACTGATCACCATGCGTAGATTGAGGGAAAATTTTGTTGAGCCTGGTTGATGTGACCCTCTGGTTCTGAAACCGGAGTTTTGTCAATGTGCTTTTGACGTGTGACGTGTCTGCGGAACTAGGGACTTTGTGGAAGTGAGGACGTTGTGCACAACGTTTGAGGCGCACGTCACGCCAAAGTCAACGTTGAAAAGAGCACCGCTTCCATGGAAATAGCCAATCATAAGACAGGTCATTCAACGTTGAGGTTAGCATTGGGGTGGCCTGCACGCATTAAAGTTTGTACGTACGGTGCCCAAATTGCCAGTTGGTGACATAGATACCAAACAAGTTTCCAAAGACACTGAGAGCCAATGACAAATGACCAAGTAATGTCTGTGTCACCAATCTGGGAAAAGGGGGCATTTTGGAAAAGGAGCGGACGTCTTTGCTGAACCTCCGTTGAAGTTTGTGAAAATATCGCACGAAAGCTTCCCTGTCACCCATTGTTGACGTACCTTGCCACCCAGGTAATTTTCCATTCTCCCTCTCCTGCTGCACACAGTGTCACGTCACCTCCTCATCATACAGCTCTGCTCCTCATCAGACACGGCCCCCTGAGCCCTGGTATTTCACGGCTGCTTTGCGCCATCACCCTCTCCGCACAGCATTACGTCACCTCCCGTCGCCCGTTATGTCACCTGCAGATGATGGAGTTCATGGCTTTACCGCACAAACAGCGATCTGAGCAGAGTCACTGGAGGAAGCAGAGCTGCGATGCGTGGTGTGGGGAACCAAAGGGGTTTTCACGTTGATAACGGCATCAGCTATTTTTGACGTTGACAGCAACTTTTCTTGATGACGTCAAAGAATGGTCTGGAACATTATTTGACACCCACCAATTGGGCATCATATTAAATTTTGACATTGACACCAAAATACTGCTGTCTTTTGACGTCGACGGCACCGATGTGAAAACGACTTGACGTTGCATGTAGATAAGCGAGTGACATAGAGTCACAGGTGAACCACAGCAGTGGTGTGATGTACGAGGAAAGCACTGTAGTGGATAACGAGACGAGGCTGGGTTCACACAGCCAAACTGCGTGCGCAGTGGCCCGTTGCACAACGGCGAGCAATCCAGAACCGCAGGGAAAATTCAGCTGTCAAACATTGTATTATGGGATGCAGCGGCACGGAAAATTTGTGCAGAGGGCCTGGCCCAGGGAACCTGGGCTCCACACCCAGCACACACTCACCCAAAGTTTCCCGCCTCATAGGTTTCGATGATGAAGTTGCGTAATAGTGGGTGGAGCTGTAGAGAGAACTCCTGCACTGATGCATTATTTTTCATTGCGGGAGCCCTGTGGAACAGAACTGCGTGCCCAACGGTAGTCATGTCTTGTGGAGACAGAGTTGTGTGACTGGTGTCTCCACGGGAGACAGGCATTGGGTGGGGCAAAGGCACGTTAGTGGAGAACGTGTTGAAGGCCTGGCTCATGGAACCTGCCCGACCGCAGTTACGTCTGGAAGAGATGGGGTCACGCCCTCTCCCCCGCTTCCCTCACCCAACGATGGAGTTTGGTGCCCCGTTACAGAGTGGTGCGTTCTGCAGACCCGTACTGAGTCTGCAGCAGCGACGCATGGGAGAAGTTTGGCACTGCCATCAATTTCACACGTGCGATGCCCCAAGTGCCAGACCAGTGACACACAAACCAAACCAGGTTTCCAAATTTACTCTGAGAGCCAATGACAAGTGACCAAATGATTTCTGTGACCAATCTCGCGATTGGGGCAGGTCGAAAATGGAGCAGAGGTGTTTGCTGAACCTCCGTACTGTTTGCGCGTTGACGGTTTGGATAAGGGAACAGGAGAGCGTGTCCAAGGGTTGTGTCTCGTAGAGACAGGGTGTGTCACCCTTCCCCCTCCCGTTCATTTGCCACTCACCTCTGGACGACTGAGTTACAGGGTGCAGAGTGTTGTTGCACAATAGGGAGGTTCCGCAAACCCACGCACAAACGTAGACGTAGCTCCATTGACACCAATGATAAAGTTCAGGTCTTGGGTGTAAAATTTGCAGTTCCATGCTCAAGCCTGACTCAGGATTTGTACTTTTCAGGTCAAGCTGAAACCCAGCTCTGCTTCAACAAGAATTGGCTCCTCAGAAAAGCCATGACAGAATTTTTCTACAACAACTTCTTTTGGGGTGAATTTGTAGATCTATCATTTGTTTGGAGAAGAAGAGAACATAACTTCAGAAAAATAACTTTTTGTGACCAAAAGTTAGCCAGACGTTCGCGTGCACTGGACGGTCACGCAGTTTCTGCCGAAACCCCATTGGAAGAGCCCGTGTGGACATCGCCACAACTGAGGCCTTCCACAGACATCACCGAATTAACACCAAGATGTCTGACATAAATATTCGCGTTGGCGGGCTGTGGTCCATTCTGACCGTGCTGAACCAGATTATATCTCGTGGAGAGGTGAGGAAGTGATCAATATCACATCAGCTTTGAGCAATAAACCTGGGCGCCAAATGCACTAAGCGTGTTCTGATCACCGCACGAGCAAAGGGCATCCATGCAGGAGCGGGCTGCACCCAGGATAAAACATCCACACCTCAGCTCTGCCGATGCTACACATGATACACACACACACACGTGTACACACACACACGCGCGTGTGCGCGCGTGCGCACAGATCTGCTCTCACTTCTTTGAAAACCATCGAGAATGTTTTCCCTGTGTGATTTGTTACCTCTTCTTCAAAATTGCACGCGCCCTGAAGGAGAGTTGGGACCTTGCTGATCAGATTATAGATCCACTCCCAACCCCCAGGGAACCCAGGCTTTCTGGACTGGAATGTGGACCCCTCTCCAAATGTGTCTTGTATCTGGTGCAAAAAAAGAAATTCACAATAGCGAGATGGCGGACGTGACCTCATTTTGTTCCCTTTGTTTCCATGATGCGCAGCGAGGTGAAATTTCCTCAGAGTGGGCAAGAGAAGCGGAAGATGAAACGCGAGAGGCGCGGGCAACGTGAGGTTGTGATTGGGTCACGCATCCAACGGAGCACGTCATGTGACCCGAGCAACAGCCCGCGTTGACGTGGGGACCAGATTGGATCACGTGTGCAGGAAACTAGCCACGTTGACTTGGATTAGGCAGACCACTGGGGCACATCCTTCTTGCAGGGTCCGGGGTTGGGAAGGGAAGTAAGCGGTCGGGGGGGGGAGGCTCAGTTCTTCAGGTCACCAAAGTAGCCCAGGTTTGGTGGAGGGCCCTGGTTAGTTGTTGCCACTTCTCTGCGTGTATATACTATGGGGCGTGTGGATGAACGAGGTTGGAGTGTGGCCTGGCCCCTGGATACACCCTTGGATACACCCCTGGTTACACCCCATGATACTCCCTGGTTACACAATTGGATCAGCCCATGGAAGTCTCCTTGGATGTGGCTGCGCTTTCATGTGGTGTCGGGTATCTTCGTGACATTTCCCGCCAAAACTGCCTTTTCCCGCCACGAGGAATCTTGGGCTAGTTCAGCCTTTTGGAGGGGAAAATGACACCAGATAAAAAGTCAAGAAACCAACGCTGGATTATTGGTGGGAAGGCCCCTGGATCCCCAGATCCCCTGCGTGCTCGCTGAACACACTCCCCTGTCGCCAGACGCACGGATCGCGGATCCAGGAGCAAGAGAGAGCCCTGAGCCTTGAGTGCCCTGGATCCTGTCCTTCCCCTACATCCGCACGTGATTTCACCCCCACCACCAGACAGGGCTTTGGTGCCCCCGACCCCTGGATCAGAAACACATGGTTGGGGACAGGCGAGTGGTGGGTCAGGTCCCTCGGTCTGCCGGTCTCCCTTCTCCACCACGATCCACCCCACGAATCCCGTACGCGCACCAAGCTCCGATTCCTCAGATGTCTCGACTTCACAAGCCTCCGTCAATCCGAGTTAATGGGAAGGACCTTTTCAACTTGAAAACTTCCACCACCCTGCTCCAGGAAGTGCCATATTTGGAACAATGGGTGTGTCGTAGGAAGTGGAGACTTTGCCTAACTTGAGAAACAGGTCACAAAGAGACGCAATGCACGCCACACACGTGTCACGCCACGTGTCAGACGCCACGTATCTGGATGTTCAAATATCAAGTTATTCTTCAGGTAACCAGGCAAAATTTCTGAGACACGCGAATACGCACACACACAACAAACACACACACACACACGCACACGGTTTTCGTTTGCTGCATCATCAAATTCACTTGACCTTTCTGTGGTGCATGAAAGATTGCAGGAACGCACTGTCTGTCTGTCTGTCTGTCTGTCTGTCTGTCTGTCTGTCTGTCTGTCTGTCTGTCTGTCTGTCTTTGCGACGGTGTTCCTCAATCCAGAATCGAATCCGAATTGAGCGAGACGAGAAAATTCGCGACACTGACAGTAAGAAACAGCTCGTGTTGAAACCCATCAGCGATCTGGTGTCACTTCACCAAATCTCTCTGCTGAAGAAAAACATTGTCTGGCGAGTTTGAATGGGCGGCGTCTCTCACGGGGCGATGTTGAGCTCACGCGCGTGTCCGGAGGATGACGGAACCGGTGGCGCCACCTGGCACCCCCGACAAACGCTCAACAAGTTCCCACGTTCCGGCCACAGTGGCGCACTCTGGAAGTAGGGAGGTTTGTTGCAACGCATGGGATGGTGTACGTGTGACATGTGGCTGGAAATAAGTTGCACTTGTTTTGTAATTTTCAGACACCCTTTTACAAGTTTCTGTTTGCTTGCCATTTTTATCTGTGGCAAAGAATCGATGAGGATGTGGATCAAGTTACTGGCACAGATTTTCCCGGGTGAAATTCGACGTCGCACGTCACACGTTTTGACGTGCTATTGCGCAACTGAACGTCACTGCTGGCGCCGAGGGCCACCCCGGAGGTGGATCAGTCAGAGCAGGATGGACTCGGAAACCTGTTTGGGAGGCGAGTCTGAACCTGCATCTGGTGCAGCAGCTGTGTGGGCAGAGCCAGGAACTACTCCACAGAGAAGAGCCCCCCACTATGGGGCAGAGATAATGAGGGCGGGAAGGCCTCTGATTGGTCTAGAATTCAAAATCCAGCCCTCTGATTGGTCCAGAGGCCAAGTGCCCCA
>JAAUXT010058551.1_pt1 | contig 27201 bp, 28 predicted proteins | sample 7278171 | NCBI WGS metagenome assembly JAAUXT01 (sample SAMN14350112, study PRJNA611818) | marine sediment metagenome | isolation source: surface marine sediment (1.8m) | place: French Polynesia: Moorea | collected 2018-08
ACATGAGGCTCACAGAGTGAGTACAACTCAACACAAGGTGCACAGAGTGAGTACAACTCAACACAAGGCTCACAGAGTGAGTACAACTCAACATGAGGCTCACAGAGTGAGTACAACTCAACATGAGGCTCACACAGTGAGTACAACTCAACACGAGGTGCACAGATTGAGTATAACTCAACATGAGGCTCACAGAGTGAGTACAACACAACATGAGGCTCACAGAGTGAGTACAACTCAACACAAGGTGCACAGAGTGAGTACAACTCAACACAAGGCTCACAGAGTGAGTACAACTCAACATGAGGCGCACAGAGTGAGTACAACTCCAAATGAGTCACAGAGTGAGTACAACTCAACACGAGGCTCACAGAGTGAGTACAACTCAACATGAGGCACACAGAGTGAGTACAACTCAACACAAGGCTCACAGAGTGAGTACAACTCAACATGAGGCTCACAGAGTAAGTACAACTCAACACGAGGCTCACACATTGAGTTCAACTCAACACGAGGCGCACAGAGTGAGTACAACTCAACATGAGGCTCACAGAGTGAGTACAACTCAACACGAGGTGCACAGAGTGAGTACAACTCAACACAAGGCTCACAGAGTGAGTACAACTCAACATGAGGTGCACAGAGTGAGTACAACTCAACATGAGGCGCACAGAGTGAGTACAACTCAAAATGAGTCACAGAGTGAGTACAACTCAACATGAGGTGTACAGAGTGAGTACAACTCAACACAAGGCTCACAGAGTGAGTACAACTCAACACAAGGCTCACAGAGTGAGTACAACTCAACATGAGGCTCACTGAGTGAGTACAACTCAACACGAGGCGCACAGAGTGAGTACAACTCAACACGAGGCTCACACAGTGTGTGTGTGTGTGTGTGTGTGTCCCCGAATGTGTGCAGATCCACCTATCTTTGTCCCAAAATTTTATCATAACTGTCACGGACATTTGGCCTTGCCTGACGTCCACGACGCCGCGCGACACAACTCTGATCAATGTTCTTATTTTGTTGATTTTTTGATGAATTCACGATGATTCCCTCTGACACAGCCGCGTCCCTTCCCCTGCAGGTTTTCTTGTTTGTGACGAAAGGGCGTGTGTCCACCGAAACGTGTTCTTGTTTGTAGTGACGTGAACAAAGTGACGGAGGGCATCGGGGACAAGATCGGCAACTTCTTCCAGTGGTTCATGTGCTTCGTCTCGGGGCTCATCATCGGGTTCGTGTACGGCTGGAAGCTCTCGCTCGTCATCCTCGCCTTCGGCCCGCTGCTGTGCGGCTGCGGCTTCGCCATGACCGTGGTGAGTGTTGAGGGTGGTGAGTGCTGCTGAAGGGGGCATGGGGAATACTGAGGGGGCCTGGTGAGGTACTGAGGGACCCATGTATGCCGAGTACTGAGAGGAGTGTGGTGAGTAAGTTAGTGGTAAGTACCAAAGGGGACATGGTGAGTGCTGAGTGTGGCACGGTCAGCACTGAAGGGACATGGTGTGCGTGTGTGTGTGTGTGTGTTCAAGCCTGGGGTTCACGCATGCTGCGTCACGCGGTGCGTGGCATTGCTGACCAGAAACACTGTTTATTGACTCGTGTCTTGTTTTGTCCTTCTGCGCAGCTCTTTGCGCAGCTTCCCGTTTCTGCGCAGCTCTTGACCAAATTTCCTCTTTGTGCGCAGATGCTGACGAAGTTCACGAGTGAGGAGTTGACGGCGTACGCCAAGGCGGGGGCGGTGGCCGAGGAAGTGCTGGGCGCCATCAGAACCGTGTACGCCTTCAATGGGCAGAAGAAGGAGGTGGAGAGGTGAGGAGTGCGTGTGTGTGCGTGGTCTGTTTGTACGCACTTGAGTGCTTCTGTCCATCTGTCTGCCTGTGTGCGTGTGTGAGTGATGCTGGGAGCTCTCAAAACTGTCCGCTTCCAGTGGTCAAAAGGTCGTGGTGTGTGTGTGTGTGGTGGCGTGATGATTTGTTGTTTGAAGCAGTGACGTTTGAAATCATTTGCTGCGTACTTCATCGCTGCATCCAACACAACTCGCCCTCCCCTGTGCCCAACAGTCTCCATGGCAACCCCAACTTCCTCCACCCACTCATTCTGTTATGGTATCCCCCTGCCGCAGGTACACAGCGAATCTGAAGGACGCGATGGCGTTGGGGCGGCGCAAGGGTATGGTGAACGGCGGCGGCATGGGCATGGTCATGTTCATCATCTTCGTCGTCTACTGCGTCATCTTCTGGTACGGCTGCAAACTGGTGCGAGACGACTGGTTCAAGGATGATCCGGTCTACACCCCGGGCACCATGCTCATCGTGAGTACAGAGACAGTGAGCGTGTGAGTGTGTGTGTGTGTCCCACTCCTCACGGAGATGCTGGAACATCTGAAGCAGGAGGGGAGGGGAGAGAGACAGAGAGAAAGAAGAAGCAGGGTTGATTGTGGTGTGTGAGTGTGTGTGTGAGAGAGTGAGAGAGAGAGAGAGAGAGAGAGTGCCATTGTGTGTGGATGAGAGTGTGCACGAAGACCAGGATCTTTGGTATTTTGTGTCGTCTCCGGAGCATTCCGTTCAAACACGCACTCTTGTGGCGGTTTTGCGACTCCTCGTGGCGCCATCTACACTGCAGTAGATCCTCACGCCAATGATACAACACCGACATGTGTTTGCTCGTTGTAGGTGTTTTTCTGCGTGGTGTTTGCGGCCTTCGCCCTTGGGAACGCCGCGCCCTCTCTCGGCAGCTTCGCGACGTCCCGTGGCGCCGCCTACACGCTGTGGGAGATCATCGACACGGTACGAGATTCACTGCTGCTGCAGCACAGTGTCCGTGTGCTTTGTTTCATGCCGGGTGCGCTCATGCGTGCTTGAACATGTGTACGCGTGTGTGGCGCAGACGTACGCGGCGCACACAGTGACCTTGAGCGCCAATGCAGGATTTGAGATTCCAACACGCAGGAGAGCACCAAACCTCAAACTGCGATGTGATTCAATGCAAGAATTCTTCGCGCCAACGCACATTTGGCGCAGGGCGTGTCCGACTTGTGCGCTGCACGCCCCCTGGTGGTGGCAGCGTGACGGACCGGCGTCTCTGTCGTTGCAGGTACCGAGCATCGACAGTGCCTCCACCGAGGGGGAGCAGCCGGCGACACTGACGGGGAACATAGAGTTTCAGGACGTGACGTTCCGCTACCCAGCGAGGGACGAAGTCGTGGTAAGTCTCCGTCCAACGTAGTCTGCCTATCTGTGCACGAGTTGGGTCTCTCAATGCGCCCTGGTGCCCGTCCCAGGTGAACCACGCGTCGCGTCCCTGGATACACGTTGTGTTACCATCCACTGCATCCCTAGATGCATGATGCGTTGTGACCCTGGATGTGTCATACGTTGTGGTGCGTCCCTACATAGCCTTGTTATGCATTGCATCTCTACATGGAAGTGTCATGTGTTGCTTCACCGGAAACGCCTTGGATGGTGCATGCGTTGCACCCCTGGATCTGTCGCATCCTTGGGCATTTCGTGCACTGCGTTCCCTGGGTGCGTCACTTGTTGGGTCCCTGTATGCGCCACGTGACTGGTTGCTGAATGGCGCTGCGTCCCCTTGCATGGACACGTCATCCGTTGCGTCGTTACGTCGCTTTGACGTCAATCTGCGCTGCGTCGCAGGTCAATGGAACTCAGTGGCGACGTAACACGAAAGCACGACACATCCAGTGTCAAAATGGGACCAAAATTGTCCGCCGCTTCTTGTTTTTGCGTGTGCGCCTTTGTCTAGTGCGTCAAATGCTGGAGGGACCACGTTTGTTTTTACCACAGGTGATGAACGGCGTCTCCCTGAACGTGAACGTCGGGCAGACGGTCGCTCTGGTCGGAGCCTCCGGCTGCGGAAAGTCGACGACGGTGCAGCTGATCCAGAGGTTCTACGACCCTGAGCAGGGCACGGTGCTGCTGGACGGGAGGGACATCAAGAACCTCAATGTGAAGTGGCTCCGGCAACAGATCGGTGAGTGGCAGAGCTGACATGCGCAGGCGCAGTCAAATGGTGCAGGTGTCACGTGGGTGTGTCACGTGTGCTGTCCCCGGTGTGGTTCATGTGCTACAAAGCCTTACGTTTTGAAATGCAGGGGGTCTTGGCCCCAATTCCTCCTGCACACAGATTTGGCGGGACAAGGGGCTGTTTTCCCCAGGCAAACACATGTGTCATGCGTTGCATTCCTGTGCACTGCAAGTGACCCTGTAGCCCTTTGACTTGCTGCAATGGTTGACTTGTATGAGGATGCAACCCATGAAGCCTCCAGTGCAGACAGGCCTCAGAGGCAAAGTATTGCTGGTTGATCCAAGCACACTGCATCCCAGTCAATGGGGTGAGTGTGAGGTCCATTGCCATGCAAAGAACTCAGCAAAGAAACTCAGCAAGATGCAACAGCAAGAAAACTGAAGAATGATTCACAATGCTTGCATGGTCGCGGCACATGTTGCACACCTGCTGACAGATGCAAGTCCACATGTGGTGAATCCACTTCTCTTTGGGATGTACTGTGCAAGTTTGTAACAAAGCCAGGAGGAACGTAGCATGAAGAACTGCTTCAGCTGAACACAGCTCTTGCTTCTTCTCAGGTATAGTGAGTCAGGAGCCGGTTCTGTTCGGCACAACGATCGGAGAGAACATCCGGTACGGCCGGGACGGGGTCACGCAGGCCGAGATCGAGGACGCCTGCCGCAAAGCCAACGCCCATGATTTCATCCAGAACCTCCCGCAGGTAGGCGTGTACAAACACACACACACACACACGCACACACACACACTTGTCCGCACTCTGCCGCAGCTGATGAATCTTCGTCTGTTCAACACAGCAAAGACGTGCACAAACACACACCCTTTTGTGCGGATGCGCACCCACGCAAACGGGTGTGCATAGACAGACAGATAGACAGACAGACAGACAGACAGACAGACAGACAGACAGACAGACGTCTCTGCAAACGCAGACACACCTTCACTTACTTCTCTGGCCACAGACAAAATGACGTCCATTATCAGTCTGTCCCCAGCAGACGTCTATCTATTGAAGATCCAAGCATCCTCAAGACACGGTTTCCTTCAGAAATACGAGACGCTGTGCGGGGAGCGGGGCGCCCAGCTGAGCGGAGGTCAGAAGCAGCGCATCGCCATCGCCAGAGCTCTGGTTCGGAACCCGAAAATCCTGCTGCTCGACGAGGCCACCTCAGCGCTCGACACCGAGAGTGAAGCCAGTGTGCAGACTGCACTGGACAAGGTCAGTGTGATGAGACAGACCCTGTTGGACCCTGGATATGGTGCCCGTTGTGTTGCCTCGGTCTCCCTGGTTGGGTCAATGCAATAATGTGCAGCCTGGAATGGCCCAATGTAGTACGCACCCAAAGTGAAACAGACCCTGTACTGCCAACAAGGACTCAATGTGCGATTCGTCCAGTATGAAACACTGACAGGGTTTTCAATACCCGCGCACGTGCACAGGCGTCAGAAGCCTGAGCAGTCACATGATGCGCTGTGTTGTATTGCGCAGTCGAGCTTTCTGTCATTCCCTTGGATTCAGGCCTGTGTCGTGGTTTTAGTTTCACTCAAGGTCTGGTAAATGAATGTCAATTCCGCACTGAACGCACCATGCATTGCAGACCTACATGCACAAGGTCCTTGGGTCCATTGAATTGGGGACTCGGTGTGAGATGCACCTTCACAGTTTGCTAAAAATCCTGTATCCAACGCGCAGGGTCTTGACTCCCAGGTGACTTCAGCCTCATTGTGACATTGTGTTCTGCGCAGGCGCGTGAGGGTCGCACGACGATCGTGATCGCGCATCGTCTCTCGACGGTGCGAACGGCGGACATGATCATCGGTATGGACCAGGGTCAGGTGAAGGAGAAGGGGACGCACGACGAGCTCATGGCGCAGGGAGGCATCTACTGCACACTCGTCACCAACCAGGTGCGTGTGGCAGAGAGCGAGAGAGAGAGACAGAGAGAGATACATATGTGCGTGTGTTTGTGTGTGCGTGTGTGTGTGTGTGTGTGTGAAAGAGTGCGCACGGATGCGTGTGACAGTTGACGTCAAGACGGGATCTCCTGAGAGCAACATGACAAAAAGCAATACTTGCTGCAAGTTCACCTCCGACACTTTTTAGGTGCCAACTTGACCTTGAGGTAATTTCGTTCTTGTTGCTTGACCTGATTTTGTTCTTTTCAGAGTCAGCATGGGGTGGACGATGACGATGATGATGACGACGATCTCGGTGAGCAGCTCGATCTTTATTCGTTTAGTTTCCTCAAAGCAGTTTGACAACCTTGACATTTCTCGAATCGGGTGATGGTCACCTTGGTTCCTCGCGCACGCACTCTGCAGCCTCCTTTTCACTGGGTGCGTCACGCGGGGGCGTCCTTGTGCAAGATGGACGCTGCGTAAACTGACCTGACGTGGCGGCCATTGACTTACACAACACGCAGCGCATGGCGCATCCTGTATGAAACAGCCCTGAAGGAAGGGTGCAAGTTTGTTTCCTATCTTGCGCACAGTTTCAGGCGAGCGAAAGCCTGAACCCCGTTTTCTAACACACCAGATGCTTTGTTCCAATTTTAACACCAGAACAAGAAGAAGTGAAAGGTAAAGGGACAGCAGAAGCTTTTTTGAATCTTCTTTTTCATCCCATTGTTAGGCCTGTGTCACACTGTGTGCGTTGTGCGTTGCGTCCCTGTGTGAATCAACAGGCGACGCCTGCGTCCTCTAGCGGACGGAATGGACACTTGGGACGCAGGGACGCAGCGCATGACGCGTCCACCGATGTGAAACAGACGTTGTTGTTGCGTCTCTTTTGACGGGAATATTTTTCCAAAAATTTTGGCGGGCTGCCCAAAATTCGACGAAACGCGCGACGTTTGCATGTTCTGCTTTTGTGGTTAACAAACGTGAAAATGAAACGAAGTTTTGCGGAAGATGCCGAAGATTGTCTTCCAGATACATTGTAAAAATTTGAAGTTTCTTGTTCACATTTGTGCGTTTAGTTTTGATGTTTTCATAACTTAACCAGAGTACTTCGATCATGCCGCAGCATCGGCAAAAAGGGCCCTTGCGAAAGAGTAAAATCCCTGATGGTCTGTGTCGCCAGAAACGCTGACGCAGCGGTACCCAGAATAGAGGATTGCGTGACCCAGAGGCCTGAGTCCTCAAAGCACAGGATCCACCACCAGAACCCAGAGAATTGAGACCTCAGGCCTCCAGGTGGACTCCGCAGTGGTGGATCCAGTACCGGGAGGCCCGGGGTTCCGAAGTCTCTCTGCACCGGACTGACCCTTTTGATAAACCTGGCCCTGGTGCAAAGGGCCCTCATGCTACTCTGTTGGTTGGTGTGAAACTGGCAGTTCCGGCCGCATGGTTTTGTTCGCTCCAGTATCCCTTCAGATAAGGCAACGTCCACCGGCCCAACTGTGAGAAAATCTCCAAGTTTCTTCCTCTGTAAATGTGTGTGTAAGGGCTGTTTGACGCATTTTGTGCAGGTCCGCAGTTCTGGAAGTTCCGACCACGAGGCCGGGGCCGTGAGTGTCCAGGGAGTGCAGTTTGAAATGCAGTGTCGCGCTCAGAATACACCTGCACCCGCCTGATACGAAACCGCTGTGAATCAGTTCGAATGAGCCCGACATTCCAGTCAGAAAGTGAAAATTAGATTTTTGTGCTGTTCTGAGATGGCAGTGGGATTCTCGGGCTCTCAGGTCGAAGACACACGGCGCATCTTTCTGGAAACAGTCGCGGCTCCTCCGCCAGTCCAGATAGACGCGTGGTGCGTCTGCGACCTGACGTCACAAACGTTTGCCTCTCAAAATCCGAATTTTCAGTCCCAAGAGATCCAATTGGGTGTTGAATTCACCGTTGAGCATCTCGGGATTTTTCCCCATTCTTGGATGCAAAAACAATCATCACTATCTCAAATCATGATTGAAAAACAAAATTTATGGTTTGAAGAAGGCGGAGTTTTGTCTGAGACGGGAACCAGGTGTGCCCCAATTGCAGTCATGCTGTCTTTTCACGAGTTCCGTGTTTTCTTTTCACGCTTGCATCATCAGAGGAGAAGCCCAAGGATACATTCGGTAAAGACTGCGTGTTGTGCCCAAGGCTCTGATAGGAGCGTTGTAGCTGTTGCTCGGGTCTGTTGCCGTAGCAACGGGAGCTCGAGACCCAGGGTACCATCAGGGGCGGACCCAGAATTCAATCGGGCGAGCTTGAAAATTTTTGTGGCTGTATTGAGGGGTTGGTCCAAACCTGGGAGCAAAATGGTTCCGCCCCTGACGAACGTAGATGTGATTGATCAGACGACAGAAGGGTGGGAGCGTTCTCAATCTGACAAGTTTCAGGAGGAGCTGACCTGCAAATGGCGTCAACAACTACACACACACACACACACACACACACACATATGGGAAGAGTGATATGCTCCGGTGTTGTAGATGTGCTTTCGCTGTTGTGTCATGTTCTTCACTATGAGATTTGAGCATCACGCCCTCTTCTCTCACATCACCTGTGCGCGTGTCCATGGCAACCGGTAGAAAACCCACGAGGAGTGGGCAGAATGCTTCGGACACGTGTCCACAGTTATGGTGGACTAGAACACCCAATAGTTTCGCAGAAGACAGGCGCGTCAGTAAACCAACATTGTGAACTGGCAATAGGCTCTAGCTGAGGTTGTGGTGATGTCCCCTGATCGTCATGGCACTGTGGTGAAGAGAGTCGTTCCTGAGTGGTGGTCACCCAGTTTGCGATTGCGTTCTTGCCGACGCGCCTGTGTTCACTGCGTTCAGCATTCTTGTTGACACGTCTTCCTACGTGCTGTGTCCTGTTTGTGACGTCATCTGTTCTGCCCTTACAGACGCCAGCATGACCCAGGTCCAGTTCGACAAGGAGCGGAAAATCTCGCGCCAAGTCTCGCGCAAGATCTCGCAGCCAGGGGGCGCGGCGACGCCGGAGCGGAGCCTGTCGAAGGACGGGGAGGAGGAGAAGGAGGACCTGCCCGACGTGAGCGCGGGGCGGCTGTGGAAACTGAACGCCTCCGAGTGGCCCTACATCGTCATAGGTGAGGTGGTGGTGGTGGTGGTGGTGGTGGTGGTGTGTGTGTGTGTGTGTGTGTGTGTGTGTGTGTGTGTGTGTCAGAGAGAGAGGAAAGAGAATGAGAGAAATGAGGGGTGGGTAGGTTGGTGAGTGAGTGGAGTGCATGCGTGCTTGCGTGTGAGACAGAGTGAGGGGTGTGCGTGCGTGCGTGTGTGGTGTACCACACATGGCTTCGCAACATCTTCCTGCAAAGTTGTCAACGTGGAGGAGGTGTCTTATGGCTGTTTTTGCTGAAATCTAATGCTGAAGTGCTTTCGCCTTGCGATTTTAGCCTGTGTGCGTCATGCGCCTGAAAGTATCGTGTGCCCCACCTGAACACGACACACAGAGCAACATAAGTAGGGGAAACACATCCAGCATTGAAAGTCTGCGCGCACGCTTTGATCGAAGTGCGTGTCAACACTGACCCACATTCTTGTTTTTCCGTAGGGATCATCGCGTCTGTGATAAACGGCGCGATCCAGCCTCTGTTCGCTATCGTGTTCGCGGAGATCCTGGGTCTGTTCGTTCTGCCACTCGACGAGCAGGAGGACCGCGCGCTCTTCTACTCGCTCATGTTCCTCGTCATCGGGGTCGTCACCCTGCTCGGCTACTTCTTCCAGGTCAGTGCCCTTTTCTGGTGTCCGCCTGCTGGGTACATGCTGATGTCTGATCATTGGGTGCACCCTGCTGTCCGTCTGTTGGGTGGGTGCACTCTTTTGTCCCTCTGCTAGATGTACTTTGGTGCTCCCCAGTTGGGTACACTTTCGTGTTTCTCAGTTTGGTGCACTCTGGGGTCCCCATGTTGAGCCTGGTGTCCCACGTTGCGTGCACCCAGATGTCTGCCTGTTCGGGTGCACCCAGATGTCTGCCTGTTCGGGTGCACCCAGGTGTCTGTCTGTTCGGGTGCACCCAGGTGTCTGGTGTCCCTGCTGTCCACCTGTTGGGTGCACTATGTCGTCCCCCCCTCAGCTGGGTGCACCCTGGTATTCACCCACATGTCGAATACGCATTTATGTCCGTGTGAACACACAACCTGTTGGGCTCGCGCGATGTCCAACCTTTTCCCTCGTGCGTCACATAAACTGTCCATTGCACCATTAGTTTACACTGTTCTCTGCAGGCCCTATGTTGACCCTGTTCTCACCGCTCTCTCTGCAGGCGTACATGCTGGCTATCTCCGGAGAGTTCCTCACCATGCGACTCCGCTCCATGGCCTTCAAGGCGTACCTGCGCCAGGAGATCGGATACTTCGACGACCACAAGAACAACGTGGGGGCCGTCACTACGAGGCTATCCACAGACGCGTCCGCCGTGCAGGGGGTGAGTAGGGTGCAGCTGCAGGGGTGTTGGCAGGGGGTGAGTTGGGGTGCAGTTGTCGGGGTATTGGCAGGGGTGAGTAGGGTGCAGCTGTGGGGGTGTTGGCAATGGGTGAGTAGGGTACGGCTGCAGGGGTGTTGGCAGGGGGTGAGTAGGGTGCAGCTGTTGGGGTATTGGCAGGGGTGAGTAGGGTGCAGCTGTGGGGGTGTTGGCAATGGATGAGTAGGGTACGGCTGCAGGGGTGTTGGCAGGGGGTGAGTAGGGTGCAGCTGTTGGGATATTGGCAGGGGTGAGTAGGGTGCAGCTGTCGGGGTGTTGGCAATGGGTGAGTAGGGTACAGCTGCATTGAGTGAGTAGGGTGCAGCTGTAGTGGTGTGAGGGTACACTTGCGGAGGGGGGCTTTTGGGGTGCACTCACATGGAGTGAGTTGGGTGCACTTGGGGAGTGAAGTGGGCACCCACAAGGGTGATTAGGGGTGCACCCACATGGGGTGAGTAATCACCCACCTGCAGCAGCACACCTGCAGTGAGGGTGCGCCTCTTGGCGAGTGAATAGGAGTGCACTTGCAGGCTGCACCTGCTGGGGGTGAGTGGGGGTGCACCTGCACGTGGTGATTAGGGCTGTGCCTGTTGGGGATGAGTTGGGGGACATAACTTGGGTGCACCTGTATGGGGTGTAGTCGTGCACCCGTTGGGGAGAGCAAGTGAGATGTACCTGCAGTGGGGTGTGGTGGTGCACCAGTTGGAGTGGGAAGAGCGTGCCTGTATGTACGTAAAAATGCACGGATTCACTCCCCGTCCTTCAGTTTCCCCTCATTTCATCCATTCATTCATTCATTCATTCGTTCTCTCACTCACTCATTCACTCACTCATTTATTCACTCACTCACTCACTCACTCACTCACTCACTCACTCACTCACTCACTCACTCACACTCTCACCCCTTTTTGCCCCTCAGGCGACGGGCGCTCGTCTCGGGACGCTGGCGATGACGATCAGCAGCATCGGGACGGGCATCATCATCGGGTTCATCTACTCGTGGAAGCTGACGCTGGGTATCCTCGCCTTCGTGCCCTTCATACTCGCAGCCGGCGTGCTGCAGATGAAGATGCTGGGAGGGTACACCAAGGAGGGCAACGAAGCTTTGGAGTCGGCCGGCAAGGTGTGTCTGTGTATGTGTGAGGGAGGGAGGGAAGAAGGGAGTCTGTGTGTTTGGGGGGGGGGGGGGTGCTGCAGATGAAGATGTTGGGCGGGTGCACCAAGGAGGGCAACGAAACGCTGGAGGCAGCGGGCAAGGTGCGTGTGTGTGTGTGTGTGTGTGTGCGCGTGCGTGAGGGGTGACAGACAGACGAAAAAAGAGGAGAGAGAGAGAGCGGGTGAGGACACCAGTGGTGTGTGTGTGAGAGAGAGAGAGAGAGAGAGCGTGCGTGCGTATGTCTGTGGTTTGTGTGGGAGGGAGAGGACGGAGGGAGGGTGGCTTTGAACGAGCCTGAAGAAACGGCGGTCCGTTTCCAACAAAACTTTCTGGACGCTTTGCGCAATTCGTCTCAGATGCGTCGTGAAGTGTTTGACGCGAAAAGTCTGGATCCGCGTGAACAAGTGTGTTTGACCTGTGCGCCTTTTCTGCCACCAGGTGGCGATCGAAGGGATTGAGAACATCCGGACGGTGGCAGCACTGACGAAGGAGGAGACGTTCGTGCAGTGGTACAAGTCTCGACTCCAGGGGCCTTACAAGTACGTACTGAGCGCTTGGGCCGTTCGATATTTATCTCGCGAACCCCTGTTTCGACACGGGATTGGTCAGTTTTTCACGCGGCGCGAAGAGTCAACAACGAAAATGGTTGCCAAGCCCGCCTTTTGAAGGGATTGTGGGTTCTGTAGACGCGCATTGTTTCAAAAAGAGCGAACAAAGCTCCCCCAAATCATTGGCGAGTTCATCACGCAGGCGTCTTCCAAGCAAGGCCAGGGAATGTCAAGCACAGCTTCTGATTGGCTCGAATTTATAATTCCACGCATGCGCAATATCTCCGAAGGCGTTTCCTGTGTTGAATGTAAAGCAAATCCAGCAGTCCAGCTTCTGATTGGTCAACGAGATACTCGCGCGTGCGCATTGTTTCAAAAAAGAGATGAAAATCCTGCACCGTCCCTGATTGGCTCATGAGTTTCCCGCGCATGCGCGCTGTTGCAGAGTGAGTCTGAAGCGCGCCGTCGTGAACGGCGTCACGTTCGCCATCACCCAGGCGCTCATCTTCTTCGCGTACGCAGCGTCCTTCTACCTCGGGGCGTACCTCGTGGAGAAGGGGCTGCCGTTCCAGGACATGTTCAAGTGAGTCAGGGTGTTGATGCAGGGTGGGGAGGGTGGATTTAGGGTTGGGAAGGATACCGCAGGTAGTGTCGGGAGGGTGTGGTAATGGGTGGAACATACCTCATCGACAAGGAAGGGCTACCCTTGCAAAACATGCTGAAGTGAGTGAGGGTGGACAAGTGGGGTTCGGGGTGGGGACGGTGGGTGGTATCGGGAGGGTGTGGTGAGGGTGTGCGAAGAGGGTGGTGTGGGAAGGCTGTGCTGAGGGGTGGGCGGGTATACTTTATCCACAAGGAAGGGCTGCCCTTCCTGGACATATTCAAGTGAGTGAGGGTGGAGAAGTGGGGTGGGGTGGGGAGGGTGGGTCAGGGTGGTGAAGGACACTGTGCGATTGGAAAGGGTGGAGTGGTGACAAGAGAGTCAAAATCAATCACTATGAAGAACCTCATTCTCACATTCCGAAACGTTCATTCCACGTCCACGTCTGCACGCACACCTCACTCACACACACGCACATTGCAGGGTGTTCGCCGCCATCGTGTTCAGCGCCATGCAGGCGGGCAACGCCAACTCGATGGCGCCGGACTACAAGAAGGCGATGGTGTCGGCGGCGCGGCTCTTCCTGCTCTTCGACCGGGAGCCGCTCATCGACAACATGTCCGAGGAGGGAGAGAAGCCCTCCGTGAGTTCACTCACACACACACACACACACACACACACACTCACACACACACACCAGGGTTCCCACCGCACCTGGAAAAACAGGGCAAAAAACCTGGAGAAATATTGGAAAACTTGGGAAAAAAATTTGACCTCACCCCAAAAAATGCCAAAAGCCTCAACAGAAAAAGCATCTGGAAACAAATCCAGCTCAAGCAAGATGTCCCAGATTTTTCTTTGTTTCATGAATTTCAACACGGAGGAAGGACGAAAACTACTCGTTTGTTCTCTCTGCTTTCTGTGTGTCTCTGTTCTCTTTTTCAACCTCTTCCTCTCCCTGTTCTTTTTCGCTTCATATCTCCTTCTGCCCGTGTATGTCTTGTCATTTCCTCTTTCAAACACACTGGCAGTCTGTTTCTGTCTCTGTCTCTGTCTCTCTCTCTCTCTCTCTCTCTCTCTCTCTCTCTCTCTCTCTCTCTCACACACACACACACACGCACACACGAGGTCAAACATACTGTCTTGTACAACCCGACACACGTATCAACACTGACTGATGTTCTTGTTTTCCCTGCAGGACAGCGTGAAGGGGACGGTGGAGTTCCGCGGGGCCGTCTTCTCGTACCCGACGCGGGAGACGGTGACGGTGCTGCAGGGGCTCGACCTCTCCGTCGAGCCGGGACAGACGCTCGCGCTCGTCGGGTCGTCCGGCTGCGGCAAGTCGACGACCATCCAGCTGCTCGAGCGCTTCTACGACCCCAGTGAGGGGCAAGTGGTGAGGATTGGTGTGGGTGCGTGTGTGTGTGTGTGTCTGTGTGTGCGTGCGCGGGTGAGGACTGGATGGTGGGGTAAAGGGGGGGGGGGGTTCTAGGCATTTGTGTGCGATGTGTAACCCCCGTCCAGTTGCTGAAGTGCGTCTGTGACCGCAGGGAGTAATAAGTGGTGAGTGTGTGCGTATTGGTGTGCGGGTGTGTGGGTGGTGAGTCACATCTACAAAGGGCAAGGGGGTAGGTACGCACCTGTGTGTGCACCACTGTGGCAAGTCGACCACTGTTCAGCTGAGGGAGGCTGTGTGTGTGTGCAGAAGTCCATTCCTGCAGCAGTTCTGTTGTCACACTCGTACACTGCACGCATACTTCTTCCTCCTCAGATGCTGGACGGGCAGGTGACGTCACAGCTCAACATCCAATGGCTGCGCTCCCACATGGGGATCGTGTCCCAGGAGCCAATCCTGTTCGACGCCAGCATAAAGGAGAATATACAGTACGGAGACAACAGTAGAGAAGTCCCCATGAACGAGGTCATTGAGGCAGCCAGGAACGCCAATATTCACAGCTTCATCAATAGCCTACCAGATGTGAGTACGGGTTTGTGTGTGTGTGTGTGTGTGTGTGTGGGTTGTCCACTTCTGTGCTTGTGCAAGTGCGCGTGAGTGTGCTTGCAGTGTCTGCCTCTATCTGTGTGTGTGTGTGTGTGGTGTGGTGTGGCGTCTGCCTCTGTGTGTTTGTGCGTGTGTGCATCAGTTCAATACAAAGCAGGATGATTCACATGACCTGCAGGGTAACGCTCTGGCACTGGTTCCGTAAACTCCAGAAAATCTAGGATGGCAACTTGCCAATCTTGTTCTGACTCAAGATACTAGGGGAAACAAAAGGTGTCAACTTTGTTTCACAACCTCAAAAAAATTGCCACAACGGACGGAATGTTTTGAAATTTTGTGTTTGTTTCAGGGCTATGACACGAATGTGGGTGATAAAGGGACCCAGCTTAGCGGAGGTCAGAAGCAGCGCATCGCCATCGCCAGAGCTCTGGTTCGGAACCCGAAAATCCTGCTGCTCGACGAGGCCACCTCAGCGCTGGATACTGAGAGTGAAAAGGTTTGTGTCAAACTTTTGCTTTCAAAATGTGTGTCATGCGCAAAACATCAGACTTTTTCCGCAAGAAAGGATTGCCGTTTTTTTCGAACACTGTAAACCTGGCACGTACCACCTGAAAGAAATGGGTTGCAAATGTTTTTAAAATTGCTCGCTCTGCATCTTGCCAGAATCCAAGACGATCGCTTTCTTGTGTAGTAATGGCTGCTCTTCAAGGAAGCCGTCAATTTCGCAAATTTGAACAGTAATGATCTGGTGTTCGGCGTTGCGCTAATTGGTTCCCGTGTTTCACAGGTGATACAGCAGGTGTGGGACTTGGTGCAACTGGGGTCACGTGGGCAGGTTAGATGAGCAATGTGTCCACTCTGACAAGTGTTCTTGTTTCACAGGTGGTACAAGAGGCCCTGGACCAGGCTCAAGAGGGTCGCACCAGCATCGTCATCGCCCACAGACTGTCGACCATTCAGAACGCCGACTCCATCGCCGTGATACACCATGGGAAAGTCGTGGAGCAGGGCACGCACGCGCAGCTCATAGAACTCAAGGGGAAGTACTACAAGCTGTACACATCGCAGAAGCGGAAGTGAGACTGCAGGGGGGTTACAGCGCGGGGTTACAGTGAGGGTTACGTCTGCGGCCCGACTAGTGATGCAGAATGGCCAAAATAGAGTTACATTCCAGGGGCAAATCCACGGGGTGAGGGTGGGGCAACCCTATGGAGATTCAAACTTGGATAAAATTATTGGTCACACGGAGAAAAGACCTGGCCATCTGGTGACACCAAATGGGGCGGGTTTTTTTTTTTTTTTTTTTTTTTTTTCTTTTTTTTTGTGGGGCGAACAGTCTTCCCCTGGATTAGCTCCTGTGTTCCTGACGCTACAAGCAGCAACCGGTGTGTTCGCACATTTTCCCAGGCCACGGGAAATGAACCTGCAGTCAGGCCCGTTTTACACTGGGTGCGTCATGCGTTGCGTGACGGTACAAAGCCATCGTGCGCTGGGTGGTTTCGTGTGTGGGTGCTCCATGCTGCACACACCGTATCTACCCTTGTACAGAGACGCACCTATCTGTCCCAAAATTCAGAGCCAAAAGTTGGGGTGCGTTCTTTTGTTGGGTGGCAGTTTCCTGTTCCAATGGAACTTTACACCTGAAAATCAGAAAAGGAAAACAAAAAGTTGGGGTGCGTCTTTTTCCTGGGTATGAGATGACCATTCTTATCTGGATCTTGACACCAGAAAATCAAGGTAAAATTTGGGATGCGTCTTGAATATGGGCGCGACTTACACAAGGGTGAATACGATACGGGATGTGTAGCCCACTGAACTGTGTACAACTCGACCCCCTTTGTGTTGCGTTGTCCACTGAGCGTCTGTTTGCCTGTCCAGGCACGCATTTGGCGTTGCGTCTGTGCGGAGTGACGCAGCGCCCATTGACGTGTCCAGGGACGCATTGCGTGGCGCATCCAGTGTGAAACAACCAGAGATGTGCCTGTGACCACGGGCACTGTGTTATTTCGTGTTGTATTCGCGTGAAGTGAGCCCCGTGGACTGACAGTCCCAACGTTGCCCCGCCCACTGCTATTTGACGTGTATTGCCTTGGTGTGATTGGGTGTGTCGCCTGTGAGGCCGCGTTCACAAACCACGCGTCACGCACTGCGTCGTTGCACACGTCATTGGCTGCTGCGTTGCAAGTAACGACGCAGCGTTCGTGTTCTTGTGCAGAGACGCAGCACGGGACGTGCCCTATGTGAACCAGATTGAAACCGTTGTCAACCACCCCTGAAGAAAGTTGAAAAGAAAATTCTTTTTTCGTGTGCGTGCACGCGCGCCAAAACACAAAAGTCTACCTTCACCCTGGATGCGTTCACTATTGTCTTGAGCAACAACGCAGAGGCTTGTTGCAACGCATGTCGCGTGCACTAGACGCACGTCCAATTGGTCCGACCCTTGCATGTCCGACAAACCAAGTTTGATATTTTTTGTTGAAACTTCACCGCTGCATGACGTCGTAAAAGTGGCGCAGATTGTCACGTGACCGATTTTCCGAGTTTTTCAGCCCGAGGTTGAAGGGGCTCAGGGTATGTAATGTGCCTCCAACATCGAAGTGCTGTGTGCTAAGTACTACAGTCCATCCATCCATCCATTGCCCACGTGACGTGCCCGTCTCAAACCCTTCACTAACACCGCGTGCGCGCGCATGCGTGAAGGACACGTGCGTTGGATCCTGCAGTACTTGTACTCGGTTTCGAACTGGCCGAGGCCAAGTTTGGTGGGATCGGGTGTGTGCAATGCTTCCCGGAAGGTGGGGCGTTCGATTTGCACGGGTGGCGACGCACGCGGTGTGTGTGCGAGGGGTGAACTGTCCACGCACGCACGAGCGAGATCAACGAACATGCCTTGAGTCAAAAGTTTCAGTGGTGCAAAACAAGACCCTCCCTGCAAAAGAAGGTGGGTGGGGTCCGTTTTGTTAGTGCTCCCCCCCCCCAGCTCAATATTCCCATGTTGTGGACCTTACTCATATCAGGTCATCCGGATTCATTCACACTGGATGCGTCACGCGTTGCGTCTCAGTGAAGGTCAACTGGTGCTGCGTCACCCTCTGCCTCATCCTGCGACGCAACGCGTGACGCACCCAGCGTGAAACCGGCCAGAATCAAATCTCAGTTTCTGAAGAATCTCTGAAGCCAGAACAAAATTTATTCCTGCAAAAAATCTAGATGTTCGTGTACAGGTCGATTGTCTATTTTTGTACCATTTCCCTTTCATATTGTGATAACGTATTTTGCACAGAGTTGTATATTTTGTACATAGTGTCTAAATATTGGGGCCTGGTTCACACGGGATGCGTACTACGTTGTGACCTTGATAAACGTGCGTTACGTCGCGAGCGACGCTTGACGCACGTTTCGACTGGTTCCCGCTGGACGTAATCTGTGTGAGCCCGGCGTCATCCCCAAAACCGCGCCGTGCACGTCAGCGTCACGCGTAACGTCGGCGTGACGTCACGCATCAGAAATGCGCAATTGAAATTTGAAATTTTTGTTCAAGATGCCGGAAAAACAATTTTCATGGGTGTTTGCAATTTGTTGGCACTCCTTTCCAAAATTTCTTTCAGGTGCGCTAACTTTCTTTTCTGACAAATTTGCCAGACACTCACGTGACCGGTTTGGTTTTGGGGGTGCAACAGTGGCAAACTTAACCTCGAGGATATAAAACCGGTAACTGCCTGTCGGGATGACAGTTCTACGCAACGACGGCTCGTGTAATTTCGCGTGGAAACTTGTACTTTTGCTGTTAAAATAATGAGTAAGGTGCTCCCGCTTCAGGAAAGTGTGGAAGAGTTCGAGCACGCGCAAACATGGGGAGGAAGGGACAGTATTAAGATTGAGATTTGTGTGTCCGCTGCAGATGTAAGACTTGGACTCTGCACCCAATTCACACCAGATGGCATGTGTGACGCGTTCCCTCGTGTAGTGGTCGACGTGGTGCGTGCCCTGTGACTTGCGCAGAGACACCACGAACACATAAAAATGCGAAGACGCCGTAGATGTACACGAGTGAATCCACAACACACCAGAGGGCGTGTGTGATGCGTGGGTCAATGGGCGTGGCGTCGCTCGGTGGACGCAGCGCCCATTAACTTGCGCGGACGCCAGGAACGTGTGACGCACGTTTTTTATTCGTTTCTTTTTGTGCACGCAAAATGTTTTGTTCAGAATGAAACAAAAAGCACGAGTATCCATGGCAGCGACTCGCGCTCAGAAACGCGTTCGATGTGAAGAACCGCGACGCCTGATCAACACAGAATGATACGAGTGACTCTGGATCCCAATGTTCACACATATCGGGGGGAACCAGGAAACTTTTCCCTGTTCGCAGGTCTGCCTGTCTCACATTCCCATTATGTTGTTTTATCATTTTGCACTGAAAATAAAGGTTTATAGTGGATGGAAGTGTGGAATTATTTTCTGTGGCGAAGTCTCGTCTGCAGCGAGTTTTATACTTTGAGCGCCCGGCCATGATCAAGAACGTTACGTCACTTTCCCTTGTGACGGAGAAAAACAACTTTGCCGTGCCCTGCGCACCCTGTGCACTCGGCTACTTTCGTCAGTGTGTTCTGCACACTCCACCTCTCCAGCTGGCACATCTCTGGCTGGGGTACATACGAGTAGAGCATGCTCCCAGGGCACACCCAACCTCTCCAGCCGGGGCACATGGGGTACTCTCAGGGTACACCCCACCCCTCCAGCTGGGCACACAGGGCAAACTCCCAGGGCACACCACACCTCTCCAGTCGGGGCACATGGGGTATGCTCTCAGGGTACACCCCTGTCTCTCCAGCTGGGACACATGGGGTATGCTCTCAGGGTACACCCCACCCCTCCAGCTGGGGCAAACACAAATCGCCTGGGACACGATGACAAGCGAACGCGCTCAAGGCGACGCGCCTTGCTGCGCATGCGCACCAGAGCAACCTGAACACCGCATCCAGTGTGAACGCGGCTACACGACAAAGGTCAGGGAGAATAAATCAAACATAATGGCGCCTGGTTCCACCACGTCGCCCCCAATTCCACTCGTTATCCAATGACAATTAATAAAAACGCAGTTAGCAGTGGAAATGACCCGCAGCAGAACCCCGCTAATTGGCTGACATTTTCACATCGTGGACTGAATAAGGGCGGGGGTGGTTTTCGAGTGCCAAGGGCGTGAAGGTCACTGTCAACGTGTGTCCGTCGGAGGCCAACAGAGTCTGTGGTGTTCGACAGACGCTGGAATGTGCATCTGATCGTTGCCTGCTTTACACCCACGCACGCCCGTGCACATGTGCACGCACGCACACACACACACCATACTAGTTATGGGACACACTCATGCCCACACACACACACACACATACACACACATACACATACAAGTGCAGGTACACAAATGTGACAATACCAGTTGAAAACCTTTCCAGAAGTTTCAACTGACAAAAATTCCCCCTGTGTCACTCATTTCGGGGGTCGTCTCTTGCTTATCCAGTTAAAATTTGCATCTTAGCCAAAGATCCTCAGTTCGTCTTTTCAACACAGAAATTGGTTGTGGGAAAGTCAAGGCGTTTTGGACCTGACAATTTCAGGACAAATGGGAGCTCCTGAGATCTGCAGAGAAATGGCAATCTGAGGGGTTTTCGGGGTGGGGGTGGGGTGGGGTTGGCCTTGTTCTGAATCCAAGGTTGACCTTCACTCTGAAAACTCGACCCCCCCCCAATAAACGACTGCTCCCTGTTGCATGGGTCTCAGGAAAACCAAAGGATAAGCTGAATAAAAATATTTTCATGAAGAATTCAAGCAGGGCCATTCACGAAGGGTCAGACTCCAGCCAAGACTGGGGTGGTCCCCTTCCTCCAATCCTGGGTCTACTGCAGACCCACCCGGGTGCCAAAGATCAGTCAGTGATCATTGAGTTGCGCCTTGCAGTGAAAATGCGCTTCCCACCCCTCACACCCCTCACACCCCTCACCCTCCATCCAATGGAACTTCTGCACTCTGGGACCGCAAAAAAACATTCTTGTCATAGCTTGACAAATAGCACAACAATCGCGTCACAGCCCAGACAATTGTCTCTCTATGAGGAGAATGTTTTTGGTTCCACAAAGCGCAGGATGAGGGGCGGATTCAGGAGCCCTGCCATCTGCCCACAGACCCCTGGACATTGGCCACAGTTATTAGTATTTTCCAGTAATTTACCCCGTGCCCAATTTTGCCCCTTGACCACACCCCTGTTGTGATCGACAAGCGATCCCTCCCTGTCTCCTGTGGGGGGGGGGGGGGTGCATTGAATCAAAGTCATTGACGACCCTGTTCTGCGAAGAACCAGCACCCTTGTTTTCTCATTTCAATTGCAATGGTTAATTAGCAATGCAGTGCTGGACCGTCCCCTCTGGGGCTGTTCAACAACGCTTGCGGCACTGAGTCCCGGTGTCTCAGGACCAGAGTACGACCAGGACCAGAGCACGACAACACTACAAGGTCATTCTCTGGTCCTGAAATTTTAGGACCACAGCATGACCACCCAGGACTGAGCTCTGACCAGATGAATTTTTAGGACCAGACAATGACTGCCTCACTGGGTTAATATGTGGTCCCAGGACAACGGCCCAACCAATTTAGAAACAGTCAAACATTCTTGCAATTGATGTTGTATTTCACACTTCTTGGCAGACAAGTACTTTCAACACTACATGATACCACAGCTTCCCTTTTATCACCTGCTCACCGGGGTGCATGAACGCAACACGCGGTGCATCCAGTGCTTGAAGGGTGTGGCGTGATGCGAATCTTACACGCTGACCAGGGGAACCTTGCGTCAGCTTGCTGTGCAACGCTTGCTGACTTTCCTTTTGGAACGCAACGCCACACAAAACGCGTGCGTCTATGCAGTGTCATATTTTGGGTATTGTAAAATGCGTGGGTGTGGAACGGATGCGGACATCTACACAAGCTAGATGTGTTTGTGTGGGTGTCGTGTGTGCATTGGGTGTGAGTATCCAGATGCAAGCTGCTCCACTGTTACAGGATGTTTGTGTGTCTGTATCACCCCCAGTATGTGTATCTGGCCTGTTGGCTGTGAGTCTGCGATGCATTGCGAGTCAACGGAGCAATCATTGCGTGGAATTGCACACTGTTGATGGGGACAACTTGGTTCCGGATGCGTGGAAACTGATGTCCACACAGAACCGTCATTGTGGATGGTACACGCGCCCAGTGCTATTCAGACGGTACCTCACGGGGTGAAACGACGAGCTCCATTTGTGCATCATTTCTGCACTGTTTGTGCGTGAACTTTTCTCTCTGGAAAGAAAATCAAGATTTTGTTTTGCTCCGATTCGCAAAGATCTTGCTTTATCGGAGTGCATCTCAAAGTCAAAACAACAAACTTGGTTTCTTTCAGAAATACAGAACGTCAGAGTTCTTACAGATGATTGTCGCATCGAGCATGTAACACAGAGGAATTGACAAAAGGCCTGATTGACAACATTTCTGGTTTGGGACAGGTCTCCGTGCTTCATTTGTTGTCTGGAGATAAAATATGCACCACAATTGGACAATCTGGGAACAGTCAGGTTCTTCATACGGGACTAGTTTTTTTGGTGCCCTGAACAGGACATGGACTTGCAGTGACAGTTTGTGTGAAACGGAAGTGACCAAGGACGCACTGTCTTGGTGAACACGCCTGAACCAGGAAAACCCTGGTTCCTGAAGCCTTGAGTGACGGGACCTTAGTGCCAGGTGCCCAGACCTGAAGCCTGGAGCTGGAGCCTGGAGCGACGCACGGCTGAGACTGGGAGATGAAGGAGTTAATCTTCTCCAGGAACCAACACACCTACGGCACCTTGCACAATGAGAAAGGTGGGCAGTTATTTTTGCATTTTTTTCGGACACAGCAAAACCTGGAAGAGAGAAGGGTCTTTTTTACGCAACTACAACTGAACACCATGCATGACAGTAAATCCTCAAGACTCGCGACCGATGAAGTGTGCGCATGAAAAGGGTTCAGAGGATCTGGCTGTGACATGTTGCAAGGCCCAGTACTCCACCATGCAGTGTACAGTGGCCGTGAACTCCAAAGAGCAAGGAGATTCCAATGGTGTTTTGAAATGTGAACTGGAGTCAGGGTTCAGCACCTGGACACCGATAGGCACACGCACGCACGCAAGCATGCATACACACACACACACACACACACACACACACACACACAGAGCTGAAAAGCCCTGACCGTCAGAAATAACCCCCCCGAAGTTCCACTTCCGGTGTGACTTCCGTTTTGCAGACGCAGCGGACGACAAGGACAGTGACGCGGAGACGCAGGAGAAGCCTCGCGTCGGCCGGTGGAGGGACCTGGTCAGTTCAAAAGCCCAGTACTTTCTGCACATGTCACTGCTTCACTTGTCACTGCTTCACATGTGACTGTTTCACATGTCACTGTTTCAATGTCATGACTTCACACACCTTGACTTTGGAGTCACTGCTTTACCAATTTCATTGTTTCACATTTTACTGTTTCACATGTCACTCCTTCACATGTCACCACTTCACATCTGTTGCTTCACATGTCACAGTTTCACATGTCACTGCTTCACATCTCGCCTGCTTTACACATGACCCTGTTTCAATGTCATGAATTGACATGAGACAGCTTCACACGTCACAACTTCACGCATCATGACTTCACATGACACTGCTTCACATGTCACCACTTCACAAGCTACAACACAGTCACTGCTACACTTGCCACTGTCACATTTCTCTGCTTCACATGTCACTGATTCACATTTCATTGTGCACCCTTGTCCCGTGACTTCCTCCCCACGAGAATCGAACACGCCCACTGCCTCCCGCTCCAGTTCCGCTTTGCGACGCGGGTGGACGCGCTGCTCAACGTCGTCGGGATCGCTTGCGCATGCGTGGCCGGCGTCGCGGTGCCGCTGCAGTACCCCCTGGTGGGAGAAATCTTCGATGAGCTGATCATCACGGACATCACGGTGGAGAACGGCACGAGCATTGCGAGGCGCGTCGGCCTCGTAGCTACGTAAGTTTGACGTAACCTCAGCTACGTGAGTTTGATGGTGCCTCAGCAACGTGAGTTTGACGTCACCTCAGCGTTTTTCGTGTTTGCCTTCGCAAAGCTGCATCAGTATGAAACCGCGTGAGTTTGACGTTGCGTTGAGCGCCCTGTTGTCGTGCTGTGTGAGTTTGACACAGTCCCTTTTTGCGGGCAGCGTGCAACGGGTGTGCGTGTACGTGTGTGTGCTTGTGTGGGTGTGCTTGCGTGTGTGTGCAAATTGCACCGTCTCTGTTGTAGTAACGCCTTGGCAGACATCCTGGAGTAGAGAGTCTACAAGTGTGTCTGTCTGTCTGTCTCTGTCTATGTCTCTGTCTGTCTCTGTCTGTCTCTGTCTGTCTCTGTCTGTCTCTGTCTGTCTGTCTGTCTGTCTGTCTGTCTGTCTCTCTCTCTCTCTCTCTCTCTCTCTCTCTCTCTCTCTGTCTCTCGATGTGAGATCTGTGTGTGAACTCCTTCCTCTCTGCTGCAGGAACGCCTCATCTGATAACCTGCAGCGGATGCAGGGACGCACCGCCCTGACCGTTCACACCAACATCGTCGCGCTCTGCGGTGAGAACTTTACCTGTCCAAGCAGGTTCAGCGTGCCGTGCTCGTACGTATAAAGCGCGTGTCGCAAACGCGTAGCGATCTCGACGAGCACAACTGCACTTCTTTACCAGGCGATCACGTGACCAAGTCCCCAGCCGTGGTCTTGATCGCTCATGGTCACCATTTCGGTGGGACCTGAAGCTCACATTTCTCCAGACCTGAGCCGTACCTGTCCCTGTACCCGAAGATTTCCGTGTTCCTGAGAGTGTTTACTTTCTCTGGGCTCTGAGACCCAAACATGACTGTGGGCTACGAGGCCTCAGAGCCCCAGGCCTTGTGGCTCCTGAGCTTCTGGGTCTGCCGTCACTACATGACGTAGTGGAACATACCTGCCCTGGTGCAGGTCCGGAAGCACTGGTTCTCTCGCCCTGCAGGTTTGAGAGTACTGGTGCTGCGCTGTCTCTGCAAGTTTGCTCTGAGAGTACTGGTTCTACTCTGCTCCCACAGCTCCGGAAGAACTAGTTCTGTCTCCCTGCAGGTCTGGGAATAATCGTGCTGCTGGCCTCCGTCGTGTCCTCCACGTTCCTGCAGCTGTCCGGGTACCGACAGATGAAGCGGCTCCGGGTCGAGCTCTTCAGGTCCATCCTGAGGCAGGACGTCACATGGTACGATGTCCACCAGACGACCGAGCTCAATACCAGGCTCAACGAGTGAGTACTTACGAAAGTATGAGTGGGTACTGAAGTGTGAGTACCCACCAGTCTGAGACTGGACGTCACCTGGTATGACGTCCACCAGACGATTGAGCTCAACACCAGACTCAATGAGTGAGAACTGACCAGCTGAATGAGTGAGTACTACAATACCGACTGGGTGAACTCAAGCTCCTGTGACAGGACGTGACGTGGTACAACATCCACCAGACAATAGAACTCAACACCAGACTCAACGAGTGAGTACTCAAGTTCTCATTGAGTCCGATCCTTCACCATCCTTGTTCGACAAGGATATAGACATGTGGCCTGGTGCATTGAGTCCTTCAGACATGTGTGTCGCTGACGAACCCGACAACAATTTCCCAAACAAAACAGGCCCATTCCCAAGCTTGACTCGACAGAAACCTGACTCATGCACTTCAGGAGTCCCCAACACGTCTTCGTTGCCGAGGAACCCTGCACGCCACATCTGACCCATTTCCACGCTTTCTCCCGACAGAGACCTGGACGCGGTGCAGGCCGGGCTCGGCGTCACCATGGTGACGCTGTTCCGCTGGACGGCGTCCGGCGTCGCGGGCGTCGGTGCCGCCTTCGCGCTCGGCTGGCAGCTCGCCGGCGTCGCCGTGCTCTTCGTGCCGTTCCTCGCGCTCGCCGGACGCATCGTCCTGCAGGTCAGGGTCACCCTCTGTACCGCTCAAGCGTCACCCCAATGAGTCTTGTGTGGTTTTGAAGCTCGTGAGCGTGGAGTGTGTGAATCTGGTGTTATACTACTGTGACCTCAGCCTGACCTTCGTCTGCCCCCAGAGTGACCTCACTGTAACTCGTGTGTAACCCCCGGTGTAACTCCCTGTAACTCGTGCTGCCTCTGGCGCAGTTTGACCTTCGTGTGTGACGTGTCGTGTGTGAATCTGGTGTTTCTCTGCCGTCACACTGGTGTGACCCGAGTGTGACCTCACTGTAACCCCTGTGTAACCCCCGGTGTAACTCCCTGCAGCTGGTGCTGCAGCTCGCTCGGCGGGAGCTGGACGCCTACGCCGCCGCCGGCGCCGTCGCTGAGGAAGTTCTCTCCGCCATCCGCACCGTGCACGCGTTCGGAGGGCAGCTCAAGGAGTGCGACAGGTGCGCTGCCCTCCAGGGGGCGGGTCGGTGGGGTGCACGGTATGCAGGGACCACGTGACACAACACGTGACACGTGATCCACGTGACCACACCCTGCTGGCTTTCTGCAAACCCTGTGGCTTGACCCATCATGTGGCGCTACGCCTTACGTTTCAGCCTTACTGCCCAAGTTCTTTCCTGTTTTCCCGACCTCACCATTATCACACACTGCGCAAAGGCACAGAGCACTTGTGCTTACACTGTGTTCTGACCTGTGTGCTCTGGAGATCTGGAGGCCAACGTGTGAAGAAGCCACTTGAAGGGTCTCTTGATTACTTATGGTCAACCCCTCCAGTAGGTCACCATGAGTACAGTCACATGAGCCTTGCTATGTGTGCGTGTTGAACGCAAACGCACACGCACACATGACACAACGCGCTCTGGTGGTAGGTACGCGGCGCGGCTGCGCGCGGCGTCGCGGGCGGGAACGCGCGCTGGCGTCGTGTCGGGCGTCGGGCTCGGCGTCGTGTACGCGTCCATCTACACGTCGACGGCGCTGTCCCTCTGGTGGGGGACTCACCTTGTGCGCACGCAGCTCGAGAACTACCTCCCGGGCAAAACCGTCATCGTGAGTAATGCGTCATTGCCTCAGCGCGTGTAGGGCGGGGTCAACCACACACGCACACACTCACACGCACGCACACACAGTGTATCCACAATTACCTTTGTTGACCCAGTCCGGTGGTTCTGGGGCCGGGTACAGCACACGCACACACACATACACACATGGACACACACATGGACACACACGCACACACACACACATGTTATGTAATTTGGTATGCCTCTGATAGAGGCATTGCAACGGTATTTGCGTGTATGTTGTTACAGTATGATGTTGGCCTTCCACACCCTGCCTTTCTGTGGCCATTATTTTGTGATGGAATACCTGTCAAGACTTTGAATGGAACAGCCACTTATTTGGCC
>JAAUXT010056036.1_pt1 | contig 27199 bp, 34 predicted proteins | sample 7278171 | NCBI WGS metagenome assembly JAAUXT01 (sample SAMN14350112, study PRJNA611818) | marine sediment metagenome | isolation source: surface marine sediment (1.8m) | place: French Polynesia: Moorea | collected 2018-08
GGATTATGAGTCAAGAAAATAGATTTTGATAATTTGTTTTGATAGCTGAACTTAGGGTGCATCTTATACATGAGTATGTTGAAAACAGGCAGTTTGTTCACTCAAAACTTGGTGCGTCTTATACACGAGTGCATCTTATACACGAGACGGTACGGTAATTCTTTCCCTGTGGTCGTGATGGACCCAGGGAATTCGATCAGTTTACCAGACTGGTAATTGTCTGGCCACAGCAACTGCAAATGAAGTCAAGACTTCTTTGGGAACGAATCAGTGAATGGGTCTGCTGGTTTAATTTCGGTCCGTTCAAATGTTTCAAATTCGTTTTGCCTGGAAGTGATGCAAAGATGTTTGATGTCGGCAGATTGTGGGATCGTGTCGAGCCGGGTGCAGTTCAACCTGGACGACCTGCTCTGGGTGCTCACCGACTCTCAGCTCAAAGCGGCTATCGTCTTCGTCAACTCACTCAAAGAGATCGTCAAGCGCTCCGCCGCGCAGAGCAAGCTGCTCGCCGCAGAGAAACTCAAGGTGCGTCTGTGCGTCTGACGGCCTGTTTTGTAATTCCCTGATGTGCGAAGGTGTGAACACACACGTGAGTTTTCCAACGGTATCTCGGTTCACAGAAGCAGGGAAATCTGGGCGCGGGTGGCGCGACGCAGGGACACAAGTCGACAGCGGCGCAGCAGCAGAACCAGAAGATGAGCCGCGGCCAGGTGCAGATGACGAAGCTGTTCCACCGCTATGACGTCAGAGAGACGTCGTACCACGTGCACACGGGCAGAATCGATCTCCATCTGTGCGACGACTCCGCTCCCGGTGAGTGTGCAGTGCTGAATGTGTGATGAAATGATCTGCTGAGGACTTTCCTCGTGAGGGAAGGCAAGGCTGCAGTTCACAAGTGTGAGTACGAGGAGAACTGTTCCGCTGTATGGGTTTGAAGCGAACTTCAGGGACAGTGAACGGTGATCCTTCACAAGTCTTTTGTGTGTGTGAAATTGAGTGCGAAGAAGTTTTTCTGGGCAACGAAAGTGGAGTGAAAGCACCAACGGAAAACATCGTGAACCGATTGGTAAGAACAACTTGTCTTTGTGCGAACTGCAAGGTTTGCTCTTGGGAGTGCGGTTTGAAACCTGAAACAATTTGAGGAAACTCACTGTGCTGTCTTTCAGCTCATGCACAAAAAGGTACAGTGATTCCAATTTTGTACATGTTTTATTGTTGACATCTTGATCCTGCCTCATCGTACTCTTGTTTGTATGGCACCCTGACCTGGTCCTTTGGACCATCACTCGACACTGCCTTGACAATGACGGTTTGGCAAGAACGCGAAATTATCCACGAGCTGGTCTTTCTCACTGCGTTTTGTGGGACTTGAGGGGTGCACACAGAGTCGGCTCTGCGCGAAATGTCACTGACAGGGACACGGCTGGACGATCCCGAAAATCAGCATTCTGTCATGAGGCGGTGTCCTTCTTCGTGTCTGTCGCGGCTTGGCATCTTATCAGAGCATTTCAAGCTACTTTTGCAGAATTTCTGTCAGCTTCAATGGAAAGTTCATGTTGAAAGGCTTTTGATTGCCGGGGCGCGTGCCCACGCTGATGAGGCTTCTTGTTGCGAAGACGTGTTTGTGTTTCACGGGGAGGAAACATTGTGAGTTTGCTGGGAGCTTTTTCTCGTTCTTCGGAAGGAGGTGAAAGGAACAATGTGGACGTTCTAGTTCCGTGCGCCTTGCAAAGCTTTGGGACTGCCGTTTGATGTGAATTTCATGTAAATTTTTGCAGGTTACCCCAAGCCTTCTGGCAGTGATTCTCCGGTAGATCCAGGTGCCAAATAAGTTTGGCTTTTCTCCTTTTCCATAAGCTAAGGGACACAACGCTTCACAAGACTGGCTCTCCAATGTGAAACGAAAATATTCTGCCTGTTGTTGCCTCCTGAACACACAGTGGGTTTATTGGGAGTACTGCCTGTAATTGATGCTCAAAACTGCTCAATTGGGTGCATGTTGGACCTTGATGAGTGAGCAGTGATACACCTCCGCAAAACCGTCAGCACAAATCGACACCGACAGAGGCCAGCATGGAAGTCTTGTGGGACGAAGTGTGGTGGTTGTGTTGCTGCTGGACAGGCTCTGGTGAAGGGGAATCGGTGGATGGGCTTTGTGCAGAATAACCGTGCGGTGTGTGGGCTTGTGACTTAACGGGAAGACGTGTTGCTTGAACTGTTTCCTTTTCTATGAGCTGAGCGTAGGTGTCTTTTTAAAACACACATGTCACGCACACAGAAAGTGCACAGAGACAAAACATAATTTTGTGTTGTACACGTAAAGGTTTTGCCTGGTAATGTGTTCTTCCAAAGGCTGCAAGAACTGTGGCTCTCATTCTTTTGCTCTTTGAAACTAAATCTCTTCGTTGCATCAAAAATTTGAACTCTCCTTCTCTGGAGGCTTTGCTGCACGTATGTCACAGAATGCCAGACTCTGGTCCAAAACTCGGGTTGGTGTTGTGGACCTCTTCAATTTCACCTGGCTGACAAAATTTTAATTTTGCCCTGTCCTGCACATAAACTCACTGGAATCACCAGAACTAACGCTGCCACTTCAAACTTGTTGGCTGACTTGACAACGGTCTGCCAATCTTGCAGGGGAGAATTCGTTCTCCAAAGCCCATGTCCTGGCACCCCCACCGCCCTCTGAATGTAAAGCTGAAGACAAAAGAAGCCCTGGAGTCCGTCTTGACTCTCACTCCGCATTCCACATTGAGCTGTCGTGGGTGAGCTGAGTCAACCCTTGTGGGGTGACCAGTCTAAGCAGCGTGAACTCACTGTGTGACAATTGAACGTACCAACCATTGAAAGTGTTCTTCTGTTCATTCTTGCAACTTATCATCCATGTGTGCCCAGAACCATTTTTCTGGCTTCTGCGCGTCTGTTGTTTGAATTTCTGGTTCACTCACATCTTTTGTGTGTTTCAGAGGTGGAGGGCTACCGACGCAAGGTGGAGGGCGGCGCGATGCAGATCACGCTGCACAAGGTGCACCTCGACTTCTACCCGTTCCACTCGGCAGGTTCGTGCAGATCAGATCTCCGTCTCCTGTGACACGCCAGCGTCTGTCTCAGGGAACCTGTCGGCTCCAGCTTTGTCACACCACTCGTTGAATCGAGGAAAAGGAGAGGCCTACAGGACTACAGGAATTTTGAAAACGCCCCAAGTCAGAAAAGATCGTTCCCCATCCCACATCATATCTCTGTGGTTGTTTTGTTCAGGCGCAGACCGGTCTCACTGGCTGCACTTCGACGAGAACATGTCTGTGCGGAACAGTTGGGCGCAGGACCTGCTCAACGTGTTCAAGGAAGAGGTGCGGCGCGTCCGTGACGTCATGACGACGCCGCCCACGTCCCCACAGCACCCGCCCGCCGAACAGGTCCGTCAAGTCGTGGGCAGTGTGAAGGGGCGTGGGTGCCTGAAGGGACGGGGGTGCCTGATCATGCGCCTTCACAACAACCTCGGTTTGGATGCACACGCGTGTTGTGGTAGATATTCACAAATTGGTGTTGAGGGATCGCAGAGCTCAGCCTTCACCTGTGAAACCTATTTTTACCAATGGCGTCTTTCCTTCGGTCGTTGGAACGTTTCGTGCGTTTCTCAGTTGGGCGGGTCCCCACGACGGACGGCGGACCACTCCCCGCGGCGATCGGTCGACTACTCTCGGCGTGTCAGTGACGCATCGGGCCGCTCGCAGCCCCAGTCGCCGTCCCGGCAACACCAGCAGATCAGGAACACCAAACTCCTCGAGACATGCACGGTGAGTACTCGCGCGCCAGCAGTAGAACTCTGTTGTGCCGTTTGTCATACCGCTCAAATATCAAGACTCTGAGCTTTCCTGTTGGTTGCTTGGACACAACATCTGGACTTAGGTGTTGGCTGGATTTTTGCTGAAGTGGCTCCAGGTAAGAATTCTTTCCCCACTTCAGGTGTGTCGAATCGAGGACTTCGTGTTGTATCGGGTCACGACGGCGGCAGACGTGAAGCGCAGCGCGCCCAAGAAGTTCCTGTCGTCAGACAAGAAACAGCTGCTGCTGCCCGCGGAGATGTCTGCAATCCACATTGACTTCACTGATTATTACTTTCCTGAAGGCATCAATTATCCAGGTGAGAATGCGTCACTGCATTCCGTTTGCAACAACTCTGCGCACCACGATTTTACACGAAGGTGGGGCCCTTTTCCAAGTGACATGTGCTTGAAACAGACCAAATTTGAGGAAACTGAGCGTTGTTCTCCTGTGCTGGAGCGTTGTCCAGAAATGAACAAGAGAGAAACTTGTGCTGTTCAATCGCCGCCACGTGACTCGCGCGCAGGTGCGTCGGGCCGGAAGCAGCTGCGCATCGGGACGGACGAGCTGCTGAGCGGCCGCGCCGACGACGAGGACTTCTGGCCCTTCTGTAATTCCCTCAGCACGTCTCCGCTGTCACAGACTAATCCGTGCAAACTGAGCGGTCAAACACAAAACTTGCTGCTTTGCTTTGCTGTCGCAAACGAAGTTGTTGACTCACCACGAAGGAAAAAGGGTGCACGGATTTCGCTGACAGGGGAAACTTTGTTCATATCTTTCAAGTCACATGTTGTCAGTTTCAACTCTTGTACGTTTCAGTCTTTTCGTTCGTTATTTCATGATCACTGCTGACCCGTTCGACATTGTGCAAGATTGCTGTCTCACATTCTGAACTTACACTTTGTAAAAACCTGAGTCTTGAAACATTTTCGAGAGCACTTCTGTCAGACAAAACAGACACAGTTTCGTTCAGACGTTGTCAGCTAAAACGGAAAAAAACCCACACTGACTGTGAAAAGGTACCTTCAGATTCAAAATCGGAATCAGAAAGTGACCGTACAGACTTCAGTGCACACTCTGGGATCTCTGCATGCTTTTCGGCGAGGACGTGAAAGGGCTTAACGAAAGATTCAGACGTCGTGAATTTTCGGTGTTGGTCATGGCATGCACGAACACGCGTCTATCCAGCTCTCCGGGGCGATAGTCTTGCACACAAAACGATTGGGTGACTTTTCCATCTCGCAGGCTGTCGCAATTAGATTTTACTGCGGACGATTTTGTTTCCTATTTCCTGGCATTATCAACCGGTCAGTGTGTCACTTTGTGGCTTGTTGACTCTCCATCTGGTGTTGACTGTGCCATTCTTGTACATAAAACTCAAACCTGCAAAAAAGTGGCACACAGACCCTGCTTCTTGCAAGCGTGACACGAATCTAGCCAGTGTGGACGTTTCACGACGAAGTGTTGTGGCTGTGGCAGACGAAGTCAGTGTGTCCTTTCGTGCCTCGACATATAGTAAACGTTGTAAGACCCTTTGTTGTTTTTGTCTCAGAGTTTAATGGAGTGGAACCTCCTCTGTTTTGTCTGTGTGGTTTCAAACTTTACAAGAAACCTAGAAAGTCTCCATGCTAAATGTCGCAAACATCTTGGGCCAAGGGTGGCTGAGGCACAAAACTTTTGGCAGGTCAGAGGAACTGCAGTTGAACTCAACGCGCCTGGCTAAGTGACAACTTTCCTGCTTTACGTTTGCACTGAACGCCGTTGTGTGTGCTTTCAGTGCCGCACGCGAACATGTACGTGGTGGTGAACCCGGTGCGCCTCGCCGTCGACTACTTGACGCTCGTGTGGCTCAACGCCTTCTCGCTCAACCTCATCCACAGCCTGGTGCGTTGGTAACGAAGGTTCTGTGCCTGCACAGTCGGTCACAGCTGCTTGTACCCCAAGCAACCAAAACTTGTGTTTGGGGTTTCTCCAGAACGAACAGCAGCATCCTTGTCGCACGTACAGAGTGGCAGCTCCGTGTGGGCGCTTTTGGTTGTCTAGCTGTTTCATTGCACGTTCTATTTCTTTTCGTAGGATTTACCAAAGCAAGAAGGTCCGAAAATCCATGTGGATATTCGCCTGGATGCATTGATGCCTCGGGTCAGTATCTCCTCAACACATTGTGAAGTGTTCGTTCGGTTGTTCTTTGGGTGCAGTTGTGCAATTCTGTGCATTGTCTGTGCGCAGCTCGTCCTGCCGGCTGAGAAGGAGGTGGAAGGGCAGCAGTCGGAGCGGCCCGACGCGCTGCAGATCCACGCGTCTCGCCTCATGCTCACCAACTGCCGGCTGGACGGCAAGAGCTCGCGGCAGGAGCTCTCCAACACGCTCGCCTACTACAACGCCGCCACGCTCTACTCGCAGTCGACCTTCCCGAAGGACCCGAACTCAGACTTCCTTTCCATTCCGAACAACTTCAAGTGAGCTTCAATTCTCATTTCCAGCCGGTTCTGTTACAGACTTCAAAAGTGTCGTTTGTTGTTCGTTTACCTTTCCGGATGTTGCTTTTCTTTTCCTGTTGTGGATTTTGTGACAACAGCGAAAGAACGTCCGTTTCCTGTTGTGTTGTTGAGGAACACCGACTTCTTGTGAGTGGCTGCGCACGTTGTGCACGGAAACTCGTGATCACGCAGCTTGCGTGTAACTGGCTGCGCGTCGTGTTTGTTGCAGGAAGCACATCGCGCACGAGGACGGCGCCTACCTGGACTCGTCCATCGGGGACATGGTGTGGGGGCGCAAGACGGCGCCCGACTCCGTCGACCCCGCGTCCACCGGCAGCGGCACCTACTTCAACATGGCGTGTGACTCGCTCAAGCTGGACGGCGCCAAGGACGTGTGGTGCCTCGCCGTGGACCAGCTGTGGCTCGAGTTCCTGGGCGTGCCCAGCTCGCGGGGCCGCCCCGTCCCCTTCATAGAGTCGTTTCCCATGACGGCGTGGATCACGCTGCCGTTGCTCGCGACTTCGTCTCAGGCCAAATCAGGCTGTGATAGCTCGAGTGGCGTGGAAGCTAGTCAGGATGGACCCGCCGCTCTGCTTCAAAGTGGCGACGTGTCGATGTCTCGTGAACTGACACTTGCAGAACAATCCATGTTGAATCCGCAGCAGCAGCAGCAGTTCTGTGATAGCAACAAACTTTCACCTGTGATGATGCACGTCGGTGAGAATCACAATCACCTTCAGTCCCCGCACCAGTACCAGGTCCCGCCTGGCTCCGTCATGGAACCCAACAGACGCTCGAGCCAAACTGGAGGCCAACAACAAGTGTCGAACAAACCGCCACTCGCTGATGTTCACGTTTTAGTGAAAATAGGCGCCAAAGTTTTGTGCCAGTTGAACCACTATCAGTATCTGTTTCTCATGAGAATGATAGAAAGCCTGAGTAAAACCAGCGCAGAAATCCAAGAGGACACAGTCAATATTCTGGGCAAAGCGCCGGAGAGCAAACGCGTGTCGCTGGCGGTGAAGCTGTCCGAGGCGGAGCTCGCCATAATCTTCCCGCCGATTGTGCAGCAGACGTCGGCGGGTCTGCGCAGCACGAGTCAAAACACCTCGATGCAAGATTTGCCGGAGGCCAACAGTGTGTCGGTGCTGGATGAGCTGGCGGGAGGTGTGCACGTGTCGACGGTGGTGGACCATGCGCTACCCACAGAAAACCATCACTCAGGTCAGTGAGCTGCTGGCACTCTGTGCAAAATGTGAAAACAAATGCCATTTCAACAATTGAAACTCGTCGTGGCTCACGCAAAGAAAACATTCTTGCCCTTTCACGTTCACGAATTTCGAACAAACGTTGTAGGACATTGATGCTGGCAGTGTTGCCAGTTGTGTTGTGTGTTGGCTGCTTTTGACACGCGCTTCCTTGCTGCAGGTTTGCGCGGGGAGCTACTACCCGACGCCGACCACCTGCAGGCTCCGTCCCAGCAGCAGCCGATCAACAAGTCGCACAGCGACACGGACATCATCGCCGCGCGAGCAGGTGCGTGACACCTGTTCATTTTCACGCGGTAGAGTGCAGTGTAAGAATAGATTGGCCAGAACAACCAGTGTGATTGTGGCGTTTGCTTTCATTGCACCTTTTCGTGGTTTTGAGACTGACGTGGAGAAGGAAATTCTTGGTGCATATGTGGACTGGCAGAACTGTACGTTGTGGCAAACATTTTATCTTGCTTGTTCACCTTGTTTGTTAGGAGATGAGCTTGCGGAACTGCACCCGGGGCAGGCGTCGCCCAAAATCTACATCTCGGACAGCAGCGGAACGGGGCCTCCGGGCGGCGGCGCCGTCCTGCTGGGCGGCGGCTCGAGTCCGCAGGAGAGCTCCCCCCTCGCCAGCATGTCCGCCGGCCAGGTCCGCAGCGCCGAGAACGTCTATCTCGACTCCATGCCGCCTGACGAGCTCGCTAACCGAGGGATGGCGCGACAGCCGCAGCATCAGAGCAGTGACAACCTGCGCAAGTCGTTCAACACGGCCTTCTCCAGCATCTCCAAGTTCACCGACAAGGTCGCCAAGAACGTCAAGAAAGACCTGCTCGATATTAACGACGATGCCATCGGTAAGTGGAGGCGAAGCCCACGAAGCGATGTTCCGAGTCACCAAGCCACCTGATTGCAAGGCCTGTGAGTGTTCGGTCACGGAATTGGTGAGATTGTTTTTGTGTTGTGTGCACGGTCTGTTCCTTGACGTTCGGCAACGTCAGCAGCGAGCCTCCGATACCGTCCGGTTTGTGAACAGGGCCTTGAAAATCAGCATTGCGGGGTACACAGATGTTTGCCGAAAAACTTCTGTATCTACAAAAGCAGCAACACCTCAGAGCAGATGTGAGAGAAGTGTGATTTTGGAAGTGTGACATCAATCTTCCTTTCCTGTTCCCTGCCTTTTGTGTTCTTGGTGTGATTTTGCGGTCAACTGAAAAAAGCTCGGTTGGGATGCGAATTGGATAATTCAGTTGAGCGAGCGGACAGACCGAAAGCCACCAAAAGTAACGAATGGGATTCCAGAAATCGCCAGGAAGCTGTTCCAACTTCGCACAAGTCATTTCTTTCTTCAGAAAAAGTGAACAGTTTCCAGAAGCGCACTGCAGTCTTTCCATCAAAGTTCATAAAATGGAAGGGAAAAGTAACAGACGATGTCAAAAGGGAACTGTTGTTCAACCTCGAGGAAGAATTGCTGAAAATAGACCCGATCAGTGACGACGAACTGGGTGAGACAGGCGTAAGAAGAGAGGGCAGGAGTTTTCACAAGACGGCACAGCATTGTGATTTCACTACTAAGAATCTGGCACCCAAGAAATAAGGAGCTGCAGAATGCGGCACGATAATCAGCAGGAAACAAGATAGAAATCCTCATTGCACTGTTGAATTAGTTTTCATGGATTTTGACGTCTCCCATTTGTGTAAACATTTCACGTCGACTCATTTCGCGCGCACCGCACAAGGCACACACGACAAGGAACTCGGAAGATGAACGAGCATACAAGATAAGCGTTGAATTATTTGGTGCAACGTATCGGCGGTTTTTCAACGTTTTTTTTCTGTGAGCTCCACTGCCTGGGCTCCTGATGTTGAATTTGACAAACGACGGCAATGCGTTATTCTTTCATCGCACCAGGCGACGACTGGGACGACCTGTCGATGAAAAGCGGTGCGTCGAGCGACGACGAGGACTTCGTGATGCTGAAGCTGGCTGGCGACGAGCTGCCGGCGTTCGAGCGGCGCGGGCGCGAGAACAGCCTCGACACCGAGTCGGACTCCCCGACGGGAGAGCCGGGCGCGCGCGGCGGCGACCCCGAGACGGCGTCCTCTGTGAGCAGCGCCGCCGCCGCCGGGGACCCGAACAGGAACCAGGTGGGGCGGGACGCCTGTCTTGCAACGAAACACTGCAAAGTACTCACTTCACGTTGCCAAAAGAACAAAGGTGAAGCAGTGCTTCGGACAGTGACAAGCTCGCGTCTGTTTAGATTTGGAGCAATGAGGAAAAACTCAAAAAGGTGTCGGGGCATGTTGACGTGCAAACAAGTGCGAGATCAATTGTGGATCTACAAGACGAGTTCGTCGTCTTCTGTTCGTAAACAGGGTCTTTTCCTTCGCGCAGATGTGCGTGGTGAGCGTCACGCTGCTCGACGTGGAGGTGGCGCTGGGCGTGTCCGGAGACGACGTGTCGCTCGCGCTCATCGCAGATCACGTGATCCCGCGCGAACACGGCCGGGTCGCCGTCGACAAGTTCCAAACCAAGTTCGCCTCAGGTACATGTGCTGCCCTCCTCGCTGCTGATATGCAGGATTGCCTGTGCCGCTGTGCTTGCTTTCCTGTATATGCTGCGAAAACTGCGAGCACACGTGTGTCCACCACTCACCAGTTCTCACGACTAAAGCCATTTCAGCTGACAACTAACAGGCTAGTGCGCTTGACCCAAGGAAAATGTCCTGGTGCTTTCAGCGAAATATGCAAGTAGTTCCTGGTTGTCTGAAAGAAAAGTGAAATGGCTTGTTGGGATTGCGTGAGTGCTTTGATTGCGAGTTTCAGTGATCACAGAAAACACTTGTTGTTATGGAACGACGAGTGAAAAGAAGTGTGTAGCTTTGGTAAGAAGCAGAAGAACCCGTCTTCCTGAAGTTGTGTTTAACGTCTCTGTGTACGTATCTTGCTGGCGATTCAGTCCCACCTGTGAGGCGTATTCTTACAATTACGTCTCTGATTGCAACTAAAACAGGTAAACCATAGCAAAAGTTCTGTAACCAAAACTACTAACCAGAACCCCAACCAACAAATGCAGGTCTCCCAGTGGCTGTGACAAATTGAACTTCAGAAACCCTACTCAAGAGTTTAAACCAGACATGTTCATGGGTCTCATACCAAATTTGAACCAAACATCAACACATAACTGCGTTTCCTTCGCGTGTTGATTTTTGTTTTCGCCTTGCTTATTGTTTTGTGTGAACGGCTTCGTCTTAAAACTTCTACCAAGGGACGAATAGTTGTTCGTTGGGAGCCTGCAATTTTGTTATGCATGCGACCATTCGTATTTTGTGATGTTTCGTGACAATACGAGAAGACAGAAGTGTCACCTTGTCAACAAACCAGCTTTGAGGTCTCTGAACGAACAATTCCTTTCGTGACAGCTTGTTTCGACTTGTCAGTTGTGCTTGAGTGAGTTTGTGGAGTCGTCTTCGTGCAGAGCGTCAAAAGTATCCAAAAACGCATCTTTTGCAAGATGAGTATGTATTTTAATTGCACTGGTGTCCATGCGCCTGCTGGGGGACAAGTCATGGGACAGTCCAACGGATACACTGCCCCCGCCTCTGCTCGAAAGAATTTTATTTTTTTGGATTCAAGTCGAAAAATCTGATCTTGGGGCAGGGTGAATCAAACACTGATCTAAATTTGCCTCTTTCCTCATTTTACGGGTGGCTTTCGAGGCGTGTGTCTGCATTGACAAATGTTCTTGTTCAGTCATTTTGGATGAACCCGAGTTTTGACAGTGTATGACGCTTTCTCAAAACATAGGATCTGGCGGTCTCACAAGCAAGCTCTTTGCACCTGTGCAGTCCTCGTGTACGTTCGTTTCTCGGCCAGTAAGAGCACAGTTTCAGTCCAGTGACCGTTTGGTGTCTGTGTGGTGAATACGTGTCGCATTCATCAAGAACAAAGTAGGATTAAGATGCTCCGAAATATTGTCTTTGCTTCAGCTCGAATATTTCAATTTTGATTCCCGCTTGATCACTTTCAAAGTTCTTCAGCTTGTTGCAGTGACATCTCCTTTGTCACAACATGTCACGATTCCAATAACAATGCGAGTTTAGATCTGGTGAATTTTCAGCATCGAATAGAAGCTTGTTTTCCCCTGCCAGCTATTTTCGTATGTTTTTGCTTCACACAGACCGCGGCACATCAGGTGTCTTTGAAGGATATTTTCAATGTCATATCGGGTCCTTGTTGTTCAATCCGCCGACAACAAATGAACCAGCTGTGTGAATCTAACGTGAACAGCCAAACAGCAGATGACATATATTTCACCATACAAGAGGAAAGAAAAGATCGTCAGAGTGCATGCATGCTGAACAGAAGGAGGCTCTGTGAGCTCCTTTCTTGTGATCACCGTTCCAATGTTTACCGTGATTCCCCAGCAAAAGAAACAAAACGTTTTTGCTTTTACAGCCGGGGCTCCCACCCAACTGAGAACAACGAAGTTTCTCTTCGGTGGCAGGGTCAAAAGGTCAATTTGTCTTGACTTTATCGTCCCCGATTTGCTTCAGGCGAAAAGGAGGACCACAGCCACCTGACGAAGCCGGAGGAGCCTCGAGTGAAGCTGCGCTTCGAGCTGGGTCCTCGGGTCGAGGCCACTGTGCCGGGGGCGGGCGAGCTCGGCTTCCTGCGCACCGTCCTGTCCGATCTCGACCTCTCGCTCGCCATGTCCAGCCTCACGGGCTTCATCGACCTCATCGAGGACGAGATCGTGCCGCCCAACATGCCGCTCCTCGTCGAGGTCTCCAACTGCAAGATCTGTATCAAGGTGTGTTGAGTGTGTTCTTTGCGCAGATAAAGCTAAGTTGGTTTCGGTGCATATTTTCTGCATGTTCAACGTAGGAAGCTTGGGCTGTTTCGATTCATCAGACATTTTCGCGGTTTCAGAATGACCAGCCTCCGACGTATCCCACGTCGCCTGGAGCGATTCCGATCGACCTGGACGTGACAGACGTGATGGCGTGGAGAGCACAGGATGGGGTTTTCCACATCACGCATGGTGAGTACGTGTGCACGCGTGTTGTGAGTTTGTGCTCCCATGTCATTTTTGCACACGCGCGTGTGTGTGTATTTGCCTGGTGCCAGAAGTACACAACTACCTCCCCTCAGATAGTTCACAAAAAGCACAACCTGATGTTTCTGGGGTGTAGGCCTGTCAGATGCACACAAACCTGGAGTCGCGTGTCAAGACTTTGAAGTGTTCTTGTTGCCAACAGCGTTTTTCTTGTTCAGGAGAGTTGCCGTTCTCTCTGCGGCCGGCGCGTCGCGCGTCGCATCACGAGGCACTCGGCCTGTGCCACACGGCGCTGCCGCTCGCTGCCATGGAGCTGCGCATGCAGGCGCTGGCCGCGGAAAACCTCAAGTTCCAAAAACAACTCGCCAAGTACAAACCCGAGAACCAAGAGCAGATCTCACGCAAGAACAGCAGGGTGAATTCCGTTGTACTTCTGTCATTTGGTTGTGTCTGAAGGGAAATTGGTCTGGTGTTGGATAGATGAACGAAACTCCAGTTGAATTTGAGACAGAAGGCGTCAAGGAGGTGCGGGCCATTGCACAGACAAACAGAACAAAGCGTCGAAAAAGAACACAGGCCTGTTGAAGAACAAACACCCAACCTGAAACATTCGCTCAAACATTGCCTCGCTTCATACGTATCTGCCTTGTGACTTGTTGAGAAACTTCGCTGCTCATCACACAGGACGAGAGTCTGGAGATCGTCAGGCTAGACGGGCGACTCAAGGAGCTGGAGCAGGAGAACCACACACTGCGGCTGCAGCTCGAGAAGATTGGCAAGCTGGGCGGGGGGAGCGGCGCGAGCAGCGGGGGAGGCGCTTCGGGAGGGGCCAACTCCCAGGGGAGACTCAGCCCTTCCAGCATCACCACCAGCGATGGACTGCATATGGTGAGCTTGGCATGATAGTGCAGCTTGATTGTTTCAGAATTGTTCAGAGCGTCAGCGAAAACTCGACGCAGACAGGAAACCCCAAAGGTGAATGTGACAAGCTGACAGTGATACTGTCGATGAAAATTTCTCAAGATGCGCACAAAAACTACCTGTTTATGAGAGTGTTTGCACGAACCGTACCACACAAACTGCTTTGTAACGTCCTGGTGCACGGTTGCAGGAGCTGGAGATGCTGCGCGACAAAGTGATGTGGATGGAGGGCGTGCAGCAGGAGTCGACGGAGCTGGCGACGCAATTGGTGCAGAAGCAGGACGAGGTCCTGACGCTCAAGCAGGAGCGCGAGTCGCTGCTGGCGACGCTACAGCTGCTGCAGGAGGAGCTCAACCACAGCGAAAAGCTGCGCGCCTCCGCGCGTACTCCGCCGTAGCAGTCCTGGAGTATTCAAACGCATTCGTGTGTTTTGATCGAAAAGTGAGGCCCAATAACCACATTGACAAAAATGTGATCCGGCAATCGATATCTTGCCTTCAAGAGCCTGGCGTGTGGCCACTCGTAAAAACGGAAGATTTGGTTTTGCGCGAATAGCGGCGTGAGGAGTCAGGCGTCTTGAAAACCGTGATCACTGACGAAGGGTGATTTACACCAGACCAAAGTGAGACCAGAAGAGCAACTTGAAAAGAATCGTGCTTTGGCCATACATAAACTCTTTGCGTAATTGCGGTTCGGACAGCATTCAAAACTTTTCAGGCACTCCTTGTCAGCCAAGAGTAGCTTCAGGGTTCTGCAGCGAAACACTCAGCTTTGATCTCGCGCTGTCTTGGAACAGTCAGCAGGTTTCTGCTTCTGGTGGGTTGCAGAAATCCCACAGTGCTCCTCACAGTGCTTGGGAATCTTTGGCGTCAAACAGCAAACTGAAATATCAGTTGAAGGTTTCACATAAACTCCAGGGAACTCTTCCAGTGAGTGGATGCATGCAACTATCGTTTTCAGATAGCTTCCGTTTCACACCAAATGGCTGGTCAACGCTGTGTGACGGCCAGTCAGAAGCGAATCATTCAATGAATTTCACGAGGCGTTCGTGGAAGAGGCTGAACTGTTCCATAATTGACGTGTCGCATGTGCTGCGTGAACACCACCGGTTACGCGTCCAGTGTGGAATACCGGTGTAACAGGACCAGAGCACGACCAGGACCACAACACGACCACACTATTTGTATGATCCCTGAAGTATTTTTGTAATTCCAAGAGAAAAAAGGAAGATGGGTGATAGGAGAAGGAAAGCAGCCTGATGTGGTTCATTTGTATTCACACAGGCCAAAAGGAAATATAAAAACCAAACTACATATGACCAGTCATGCTGTGGTCCTGAAATTTTAGGACTACAGCACGACCAAATAGTGTGGTCGTGCTGTGGTCCTGGTCGTGCTCTGATCCTGAGACACCGGTAGTCTCGTGAACTTTGGTTCAGACGCACAAAATCTTGGATGAGGATTCGATCTTCCAAGTTTTCACAAAAGGAAGAATATCTGTTGTGACCAAGAACTGAATTGGGCACCAAATTCAGTTTTCAAGTGATGAGTGACGTGCGTGAGTCTGACTCTGCGGCAATATTTTGTTGCTTCCACCGAACTTGGCTGAGAATAACACTTCACAAACGTGAATGATGTATGTTGGTTGTATGTGAATGTGCTTGAACCGAAAATGAACTGGTCTTGTCTGCACAACGTCGAAAGTTGAAGAAACAAGTTCTGAAGCTGTGTAAATGCGGCAGAACGATCTTGACAAACTAGTCGCACGCGTGAACGCGTGACAACTGGAAAAGTGCCTTGGAGTAGCTTGTAACATGACATCCTTGTCACGACCATTGATCTAAATGTGCGTTCGCACACACCACAAATCAAATTTTTCTTTTCATGCAAGACGGCAGACTTTGTGACGCTGTGAACAAATCTTTGTCTTTCTTAGTTTGTGATATGAAATCGCTGGTCCACATAGTGCGCGTTGTTTCAGTGGTATGGTTGCTTGTACACAGTATTACAGTGTTTGTGCTTGTTGTAATACATGAGCCACACCAGTCCTTTTGTTGACGCCAATGATAGGATTTTTCTGCACAAAGAAGAAATGGTGACAAAAACACGCACGGCAAGTTGCGTTCCCTTGACGGTGCGTGCCTGTCTGTTGCACTTCGAACTAAGTGGAATCGATAAATTCAAACGAAGGCAGAAAATCGCGCAAGTTCTCACGAACGTTTTACCATTCGGACACAGTTCGGATCCATCGAAGTGGTGTGTTGCTGCCTGCCGCTTTTGGTATGTGCTGTTGCAAAGAGAAAGAGAGCAACTCTTGACTTCAGCGCAAGAGACGGTCTCGAAACGTTCAGGTCGGCTGTGTGTCTCTGCCCATGGCATCGCATATTTTGTGAAGCATACCGGTAGTTTTTGTGCAGATTTCTAAATTGAGAAAGCAATACCGCTGCGATGATGCTGAAGGTCGCGCTGGTGCTTGTGGGTGATATTTGTGCCGTTGTTTGGACCTGTGGGTGTTGTTTTGTCGTTCTGGTGTGTTTTTGCGGCGTTTTCCACAGAACATGTGGAAAAATATCAAACCCATGCACACAACCCAGCTCAGCTTTTCTTCGGTTGGTCCTTGCTGGATGCGGCGTTCCTTTCCTGAGATTAGAAGAGGTCACTCTGTGTTGCAAGTCAAACGGGAATTGTCACGCAATCTTGTGCCAATGTGGCTTGGTCAACAAAACCAGTGCGATGTAGTTGTGCATAATTTGGAATTGTCTGACGGCAGCAAGTTTGCACGAGACAGGTTTTTGTTTGGTTTTGTTGTTGAAACTGCAGTGCCTCTTGGAACAAGTGTAGGACACACGTAGCTCTGAGATAGTAGTCTTGAGAACCTTGGTAACTTGTGTGTGTTCGCCCGTCGCGTGTTCTGTGGTTCCCAGTGATAATTCCCTGTGTGCTTTGGTGAAATTAGAATGACTAGGAAATTGTTCCCTTGTGCATAAAGGCACAGCAAATGAAATGGGACTGTACAAAGTAACGATGAAGGTGTTCGTGAAATAAAAACGGTATTTTGAAAAGTAACTTCTGGCGGATGTTACGTGACTGACGGACCCGACTTTGTCCGCAGCTTACCACACCAGTTTGTCATTTTGTTGAAGACCGAGAAAAGACGGTGACCAGTCCACCGCAGATTGAACTGCACAGCAAGAATTCAAACCGACCACCAGGTTCAATATGATTTGTGGCGTTGGCACTGAATTGTGGAGTTTTTCTTCGCGAGGGGGGGGGAGGGGCCTCACAGGAGCAGTTCAACAAACGAGGACACAGAACCATTTCTAGTAGTCTGCTTTTATTTCGAATGGACCCACAAACTGTTCTGCAAACTCGACAATGCACGGCGCAGTTCACACAACGATATTTCGACAAATTTACACGACTTAATGTCAAAAACCAAAGGGAAAAGAATCGCCGGCCACTGCCATCACGATATTACCGGTTCTCTCGACGGGCCTTGCCACGAAGTGAAGCCCAAAGGAAACATAACCAACACAACAGAACAAGCACACCTCCAGGTGCAGACACGCGCCACTCGCCAAGCCTGTGCAATGAAGTCCCAAGAGGTCACCACTCAGCAACTCATTTTCCATGACTCCAGAAAATTGTTTTTGGAGGAAATTTTTTCATTTTGAAAATTTCAAGTTGTAGAGGCCATTGTGTGACACAGATGGCGCGTGTAAAACAGCAAACAAAGGGTAGGCAGTGAACGGCAGTAATCTCTGTCACGAATCCGAAATCGAAGAACTATGATGCGCGCCGCACACAAGCAAGGATATCGGAGGGTTTGTTTCTGGACAACACAATGTGTGCGTCACAGAGTGCTGCCGCGTACAAGAAAGGCATGGGAACTACCGGTATTTTGACAAAATTTCTTTCAAGACGGAACTGCACAGAGCAGCTGTAATTCAGGTTCTGTTTCAGCAATCAGTCCGGAAACGGTGCTGGGCGCTACGCTCAGGCGACGGTTGACACATGCAAGAAAGGAAATACAAAACTACTCAGAGCCACAAATCTGTTGCGAACCAGTTTTTGTGGTCTGCTATAATTCCTCCACGTTGAGGCACCCGCTTCACAACAAGACATTCGAGGTCTAGATCTACCGGCTGGCAACACAGTGAAAGTTTTGAGCCCCGCGAAAAGCAATAAAATCTCTGGAAATTTCCACCACAATACAATCGAAACTTGCACATCACATATCCGTTAGAGATCATTTCTGCTGTCGTTTGCTTCCCGTCGCAGATCAACACCTTCACGACCGCTGCCGCCGGTGTCGCGTGAGCTGCGAAGGTCAGCAGGTCGGGCGGCTATTGGCTGAGAGAACGAGATCGCGACCTCGGCGAGCGGCTGCGAGACCTGCTCCTCGAGCGCCGCAGCTTCCTGTCCCGACTGCGCGAACGACTTCTGAAACAGAACAAGAAGCGACATCAAATGGCATCCTCTTTTGGAAAAACAGGGCCAATTTTCTTCCGCGTGTTAAAATCACTGCAGTTTCCCAGTCTGCCATGACAGACACCTCCATGTTTTCTACGAGGGGTGTACCAAAATTGGTCGGTCATTACACATTGCTCGAAGAATTTTGTCAGATCTTGAAAAGGTCCTTTGACAGTTTTGTGCCAGCGTCAAGACTCCAGACACAAAACAGCAACCAGTTCCCTCTGGTAATGGTTGGAGATCAAGTTGCCCTCAAATATCTTTGTAGAACACCACGTTTTCTGCCAAGTCAGCTGCTCATTCTGATAGTGCCTTGGCCACATTAGACCGTCAATATGATCAGTAGCATAGACCACACTGTGCAGGACACATGCAGGGTCCATCACACGGATTTTGCAAAAAATTGAGAAACCATAGATTGAGTAATCTGCAATGACAGGTCAGAATTGGTACACCCCTCTATTTCTTCAACGTTGCAACAAACAACACCTGTAAACACACACCTTGATCGTCTGGATGACCGCCTACGTTTCGGAGATCTGCTGCGTCTGAAACAATACACCGGAAGTGTGTTTTCTTGGGGATGCACGTGAACACAAACACAGGCAAGTCCATTCAACAGTGAACGCTCAGTAACACCGACTTGCGAGGGGAAGGAGAGCCTCTGCGCCGGAAGTCGCTTTCTCTCGGTCCAGGGTCTCCTCGGTAACCGCCCCCTCCGCTGCCGCCTCCCTGCAACACACGATGAAGAAGTTCGAATGGTTTCTCTTCACGGAAGCTTCACTTTTTTCACGCAAAGACCAACCATTCTCGGAGAGAATATTCTCGGAAGACATACGCACCCGTCTCTGGGAAGATCTTGGCGTTCCTCGTGCCCACTCCACTATGATGCTCGAGCCGCATATGTCTTTGCCGTTTTCATATTTCAACGCATCCTGCAACCAGTGCATGTTCTTTCAAAACCTGCTCGCAACTGCAGAACAACTTGGCAAAACAATCGTTTGTCTCGTGTCCTTGTCTGAAGCAGGCATTGTGGGAAAAAGAAAGGTTGTTGTTGCACTCTCGAAAAAATTGTAACTTTTTGCCGAGACTTCAAACATGACACGAAACAAGAAAGTGTCCACACACAGAGCGTCAAGGAGTTCCTCTTCCAGCACAAGCAATCACGGAATCAGTCATACATACAGATTCACTACGTTACCTCAAACAGTTTTGCACTCGCTTCTCACATTTCGGATTTGGTCACACATTTTCTTTCAAACCCAAAACGCTGACCAAGAAACAATCTCTCAACGCACAAACAACAGAAATGAGAAGCAGCTTGAAGAAAACATTGTTTTCGTTATGAATCAAGAAGGCAGGTTGAAGAAGAACTGACCAGACCAACAATTAAACAAATTTGAAAAGGAAACTCTGGACAACAGCAATGACTGATATTGTCGCGCTCGTTGAGATACTAAAACCTCTTACTACATATATCAGAATGTTCATCATCTCACCGTGACCTGGCCGACCCGACGGGTCAAGCTTAGGCGATGATGTCATGGTAACATGGTTCGGTACTTGGTAACAAAGGTGCATGGCAACAAGGAATATGGCATGGCCTGGCATATGGAGACTGGGAATTGGTTTGGCTTTGGCTATGGTACATGGTAGTAGCTTGGCGACGAATGGCATTGGCTATGGTGTCGACCGATCATCTCACGGGGTCCGGGCCCACTGCGCCGTCTAAAAACTGTTAACGTGTGTGAAAGTTGCATTAATATTTGAGTACCCTTTCTTATTGTTAACCTTTCAGAACCGTTGAAGCAGCAACTTTGTTTCAATTTGAACAAACTCTCGAGCACCAAAAACGTCCACGGGCAGGTGCCCAATGTTGCACCACACGTTTTTGGTTTCCAGTAGGTGAAAACAAAATTTCTGAACTGTCCACAAGCAGCCCACTTCAGTTCGTTTTTGGTACAACTGGAGGATTCTACCACAGAAAAGCCCTTCAAACTTTTACATGAAACTACTTTCGTGGGTTCTCGCAAATCTAAAACTGTCCCGAAAAGGAAATTTTGGTCTTTCGTCTCGGAGCTTGAAATTTTGTTTGGAAAATGCTTTGTCGTACAAACTGCATTCACGACACGACTGAGAAATGTCTAGAACTACGTCTTTCAGAGAACTATCACACCCTACCTCTGCATCTCTTCTGTCTTCGAAGTCGATGAACGCGTACGCTGTAAGAAATGTTTGCCGCGCTTTACAATCGAGTTGACTTTCGCTCTGCTGCGCACGTCGCAGACTCATCTTTCCAAAGGCAAGCACAATTTCGCGGATTGCAGTTCCAGGCTTTCAAATCGACATTTCCTGTTGGTTTCAAGGAGTAATCTTGAGCTCAAGGTGTGGCTGACGAAACATACCCATCTCTGCACCTGGAAAAAAACGAAAAACAGGTTGACAGACGGCATTCAGCGCAAACGTTTTGGGATATTTTAAGTTTGTCGCATCAACCTCGGACGACAGTCGGTTCCAAGCCCAGGAATGGCAGGTCTTGGTGAGTGGATGCACTTTCATGTTTGCCATTCAGTCGTGATTTGACGAGTGGGATCCCATCGATACCGGTTCCCTAGACTCTGAAGCATGTTGGGTTATCTTTCGCAAACAGGATAGTTCTACCTTTTGTGCGCTTACACAGACAAATGACCTGATTTCATGTGCATCTGCAGAACTGACATCAATGGCATCACCCTCGTACGAGTTTCTGAATCGTAGAATCTGCAAACGCTTTTGTCCTCCATTCCTCTGAATGCGACATTTTGTTTGGACACGCAATTCACCCAGCTTGTCTTTGAACACAATCTTGATCTGCTTTAGATCTATGTTGTTCGTGAAAAGTTAGAACTATGATCTGGGTTGTTGGACTCCAGTTGTCAAGTCGTTGAGACCCTGGATTTTCACGAATTGTAGATCTATATCCAAAATTTGAACACATTTCGTGCAAGCAATGAAAAACACACGTTCTCGAAAAACAATTAGACTGTACCGTATTTCACTTCGCAACGGGTCATCCTGCCGTAGGCTTCAAAAACAGACTCAACATCTCTGGTTCGAGTCGTTTTGTTGAGCCGGCCGATGAACAGACTCCCTTCACGCGCCATGTTTAGATCTAATGTTCTCGCGGATTCTCGCCCCGATGACGTCAGAACGAGAACACAACCTCGAGCTTGACACGTAGATGGAAAAATATTTCTGTCGGAAAATAAAGGGAGACATTGCCTTTACATTGAACTTGCACACATGGGTAAGTGTGTCTGTATGGAATCAATGCTTTCGAAGTACACAAAAGTGAAAACTTAGCATCGCATGAAGTGCAAACCACTGAAAGTCGAGCAGTTGAGCGATAATATGATAAGTTTGGGAGATGTTCTTTCTCTGGTGTCGCCTTGTTTACTTGTTTCTTTGAGAAGGTTCCGGAGTCTGCTTGCTACTGAGATAGTTTGGATATTGGCAAACTCTTGGGCTTGTGTTCTACAGACGTATGATGTTGGCAGACTTGAAAACGACGTTCCAGGCAAAGAATGGGATTCGGACGAACTGAAAGTGGGTGGATGTTGGCTGAGAGGGGGGGGGCATAAAATTGTGGGTGGACGCACGCTAGTTTTCAAGCCGTTTTCTTCACCTGGATGGCCGTCTTCCGCGACCATCAAGAAGGCAGAGCCCACAAAGCAATAGTCTTGGCACATTTGACCAGTACGAGGCTGCCTCAAGTCTTCACCAGGTCACACCGGTTGTTTTGCTGTTCGGTGGAGATCTTCGCATTCTAATTGGTCAGGAATGGTTTCAGGTGAAATAAAGTCGATCGGAATGCCGTGTCGCCGAAAACATGACCATCAAAGACTTGAGATCAGCCTCGTACGGGCCACAGAAAAGACAAAATGACCCAGCCTGTTGGTATGCCCGCGGCATTTCGTCGACCGCGGGCACACGACAGTTGGTGGTGAAAGGCGGTGGGGTGGGGTAAACCAACTGTTCGTTTCGTTGCTTTTTGGCCAAAAAGCAACAAAATGAACCATTGCTTTCGGCTGAAACAAACAACTGAACCATTGCTTGGTTGACCCCTCCCCACTGTGAATCAAAATGAAATGTTAATTTGCAATGTACCCACAGGAATTCAGTTTGATTTGCAGGGGGAGGACGCAAAAACCAATCAGTCATTTCATTGCGTTTGGCCTAATCCAGACGTGGCACAATGAGTGTTCCGAGCACAACTGCAGGGTGCCGCGGGCTTTTCCTCTTTGATCTCTTGCGAACACCGTCTCTCTTGACAGGTGGACTGCTGAGCTATTTTTCTGGCCTCTTTGGCTCGAAAGAGAGGCGAATTCTCATTCTTGGCTTGGATGGAGCTGGCAAAACAACTATACTGTACCGGCTCCAAGTCGGAGAGGTCGTCACAACCATACCGAGTAAGTGCGAAACATGTTCTCGTTCTCGCCCTGAAAGCTCTTTGTGCTGTCACCCCAACTGCAAATTAGTGTGTACTTGATTGACTGGGTTTTTTACCTTTTCAGCCATTGGATTCAACGTGGAGACTGTCATCTACAAAAATCTCAAGTTCCAGGTGTGGGATCTCGGCGGACAAACGAGTATCAGGTGAGGTAAACAAAACGCGTCAAGTAGAAGAAACTGATCGATCACTGGATGAGTGACCACCGCAGTCGCAGTCCTGGTGAAACTTCTTTTCATTTTGCAGACCATACTGGCGATGCTACTACTCCAACACAGACGCCATCATCTACGTCGTAGACAGCATGGACAGAGACAGAATAGGGATCTCCAAACAGGAGCTCGTGTCAATGTTGGAGGTACAACCGCTCAGCAGTTGAGTCAGCGACTCAGCACGTGTTGGTCTTTCATCGCCGTTATTCTTCAGTGCTGTTCAACTCGCTCGAACTGAGATCGTGATTGATCGTGTTCTCGGTCTGATTGATCACACACAGACACTGTTTTGCGTTGCAGGAAGATGAGTTGAAGAAGGCTATCCTTGTGGTGTTCGCTAACAAGCAGGACATCGAGGGAGCGATGACCGTGACAGAAGTTGCAAACGCGCTCGGCTTGCCATCTCTGAAAAACAGAAAATACCAAATCTTCAAAACGTCCGCAATCAAGGGAGAAGGCTTGGATGAGGCGATGGAATGGTAAACTTTGTTTCCTTTGCATCTTGTTTTCTCTGCAATTTGTAAGTTTCCCCAACCAGCACGACAGTCGCTTGTGCGATGAGGATTGAGGTGCAGTAATCTGAACACTAACCGGTATTGCAAATGCTCAGAACACAACGCAACTTTACGTGGTCACGTCAACATTTGATGTTCCAAGTGGAACAATCACAAGGTCGCAAAGCCCACCTCGACTTCAAGGCAAGATGAAATTGGCGACTTCGCAATTTTCAGGTTGGCGAACGCAATACAAAGTGGAAAGTGAGCGCGACGAGTTTTGAACTGTTGTGCTCGAGACAACAACTGTCAGTGTGCCGCAGCGGAAGACCAATTTCTTCGGGCCCGAAACAAAATGGGATACAAAGCAACGCAAGTGCGGAGAACGACCAGACAACAGAAATGACCCATTCTTGAACGGTGAGGGACTCTTTGAACTTGCTTGAGAAAGAATTCATTCACTTTTGTAACATTCCAGCCGAAATAAGATTTTTCGGATGTTTTACTGAATTTGTAAAAATCAATGAAGTAGTCTTCCTGAACGTTGGACGTCGACCTAGTCAACCCGACTGTTCCAGACTTACGGGATTTGGGTGGGAATTGGCACTGTGGCTGTTCGCAGCGCTTCCTCAAACTGCAAAAGTACTTGGGTTTGCTGTCGAAATTGGGATGTGGTTTTACGTTGAAATATTTTGTCTCCTTGTGCTGTTTGCAAGAGAGCGTGATCAATTTTGAAGCCAAAACAAAGAAAGTCATTTTCAAAATTGTATTTCCAAGGCGCGCGGTTGGACCGCTTTCCGCAGGCTTGGAGTGCACTGTCTGTGGACCAAACGGTGACTTACCCAGGGGGAGGGGGTGTCATCAAACCAAGGCTGGAAAGTGATAAATTAATTCAGAGCTGCAAATTGCTGTGGTGACACCACCCACATCGCTGCGGCAAATGATCAGCAATCCCCCCCTTCCCCAAGTAAATCACCATGACAAATCAACATGGCAAGTTTCCTGCTGGCGAAGTTGGTGTGGTGGAACCGCGGGCTTTCAAGGCGCAGTCTTCTTGCCCTTGTTTTCGGAAGAGACAATTTCAAGGCCACTGAATACTCTCTCACTTTGGTTTTCTTGGGTGTGCATTGTCAAACCTGGTTTCGTTTGGTTTTGTGTTGGATTGTTTGCTGGACTGGAAACCTTCCGTCACAAAGTGAGGGGGAGACTGCATTTGAAGTGTACAAAATTTGTCAGAAGTCGAGAAAGATTTCAAAAAGGTGTCCGTTCCCCCTCCCCAGAAATAAAATGTTCCCTGTACCAGATAAGCAGACGAGTCTCACTCCTCTGGCAGGTCAACTCCTGTGTGTTCTCCCGAACATCCGTTTCTATTCGTGAATGGTTTGGGCCACGCCTTCGTTTGGAGATATGATTCAATTTTGACATCGACATTTCCCGAGTCTGTTCTGGGGTCAGAATGTGGGAGGATATCTATTTATGTTTTGTTATGATTTTTGCATTGTATGTTCGTACTAAATGCAAGAAGAGGACTTTTACTAGTCACAAGCACGAGCAATTTTGAATTTGTCATTCACAACTCCGTGATCAAAAAAAAAGAGCGAGAAAGAAAACAGGAATTATCGCCCCCCTTTACCAACACCGGAATTTCTGTGTGGACTGTGGACAAGTAATGGACAGCGCCATGTCGGAGGGCGCGAAAAATTGAGAGGGGGCGTTCCGAAAAGGACAAACAGCTTTCAATAAAAGAGCGGGATCCACAATTTGTGCACAGCATGCAACAGAACTGTCTGGTTCACATGTATCGGATTTTGTATGGTTGTGAGCGTGAGTGTGAGGGTACCGGTAATCACCCTGCATGAGTCACGAAGAATAATTTCACCTTGACGGCTGTCTTGACAACAGTTGTCCTGGCTGTTTCTGTGATGTTTACGAGCCGCGAGGCTTGTATTGTTTCTACCGTGAATGGTGAAAGAATGTCTGACTGAGTCGAGGATTCCAGGGAAATTCCCCCCCCCCCCCGCCCTGTGTGAAAATTTCAGTGAAGGGAAATTTCCTTGGAACCCCCTTGGAGGGAAATTTCCCTCACACCCTTGCAAGGAAATTTCCTTGGACCCTCCCCCCTCCCAATGTAAATCTCATTCTTCAGTACTTAGTGCATGGAAATTCCCTGGAGTGTGGTTTCCTTGACAGTGATGACAGTGGCACATGGCTCGTTTTCTACTGGAAAGTCTGGTTCATTTTGCTGTCAGGTCAGAATTCTGACGCAAAAAAAATTAGAGCGTGGGAGAGAAGAGACACGGCCAGATCTGAAAGTTAAATTCGAAATTGAAAGAGGAAGCCAGCCGACAACGGTGGAGGAGAGAGACCATACAACTTAGAGTGACGAGTTGGGTTTGAAATCCGCAGTCAAAAATAAAGACAACTACAGCTTGGCTTGACGTAAACATGAAAATCGATCAACAATCGGGCTTTAGTGCTGTTACTTGTTACGATTGGTGTTGGAATTTATGCGAAGGCAGTTGCTATGGCAATTCTGCGAGTTGCTGTTGCTTGCTTGAGTATACAGACATGTCTCGGGCAATGACGTCAAGACCTGGGCGGCTCCACAAGAAAGCTTCAATCCAACACTACCAGCAAGAACTGTGAAACGATGCAGCTGTTTTGTTTTCCGTGGAAGGCTCCTCTCCAAAACAACCAAGCTTCACAGAAATTAATTCCTGCGCATTTTTGCGCGACCAGAATTCCATGTGTTGTGCTTTTCTCTGTCTCGATCGAACCTGAGACAGAAAAGTACTTTTCCCTTGTTTACTCTGATGAGAGGACGTGTCAGAGGTTGACGTCTGATTTGTCTTTGAGATTGATTCAATGTCCAAAGCTCGACAATCGCAATGAAACTGCATTGTGGGTCCGCTGCGAAAATATGCTTGCGAGCCCATGGCAAGTGCTCCCCTGGAACCGCTTTTGATGAGTTGTCAGCAGGGGTACAGACAGACACGTCATAGATTTCTAAAGGCAATCAGCAATTCAAAACGTTGTTCTGCAAGCAGATGTTTGTTGCCTGCGAGTATCTTCAGAAGCAAATGAATCAAAAAGCGCAAAAAAGTGTAGAGAGAATCTTGCAGACCTACCAACAAGCTGCACTGCTAAGTCAGTCACACACAGAAATCCAAGCTTTCAACCAAATCTGGCATTGAAGTCGGACCGAGCCGCAAATCGGCTCAAATTTACACACGTGTGGGTTGTTTTCTCTAATTGATGTGGTTGTCTTTTTCTCTGTTCACTCTGTAAGAAAAAGTTCTGTTGTGTTTTGTGGCACGAAACAGTATGATGCGAGGAGGTTTCATTTTTCACAGCGCAATGTTCAGAGCTTGCTGGCTGCACAGGAGACCGGGGGTGCCCAGGTGAGGCTCTTCAGTTTCCACCCACAGCTCCGGCCGCAGCTCCAGAGTACCTGCTGCAAACCTGAGTGCTTCTGTAATTCTGCGTTCCTCCAGATCTCTGGGCATAATTTCAGTTTCATCACCTCTCCCTCGACAAAACAACCTGCTGCCGGATATTGCACTGGCGAGACCGATCAACAAGGCACAAGTCCAGTGAGATTTTGCCTGTCCCAAAAAATTTCGGGCAGGCCGTCATGCAGATAATCTTTGCGGAGATCCACAGGACGACAATTCTCGGTGACGTTGTCGGAGTGTCAGAAGGGTAGGGTAGTCAAAACTACCTATCAGCAGTTTCCACTCGACGGTTGTCTGTGCCAAAATGCTCCATGGGTGGTTCTGACCCCGTGTCAAAACTCACCCGTTTGTGTCAGAATGCATCGTTGAACTTTATAGGAATGGTACACTTTCTGCCCTGGACAGTGATATTCTGACACTGGAAATCACTCCTTCTGTACAACACTACCATTTTGACCCTGAACGGTCTGCTTTGGACACTGACAGTCATTCCAAACTGAACTGTGGCATTTTGACCCTGAACGATACATTTACAGAAC
>JAAUXT010069818.1_pt1 | contig 27187 bp, 36 predicted proteins | sample 7278171 | NCBI WGS metagenome assembly JAAUXT01 (sample SAMN14350112, study PRJNA611818) | marine sediment metagenome | isolation source: surface marine sediment (1.8m) | place: French Polynesia: Moorea | collected 2018-08
CCCTAGCAACCAGATGCAAAACTCCCTGGCAACCAGATGCAAATGGCTAAATCCTGAAGGTCAAAGGGGGACATCGCACCCGCAGTTGCCTTAGCACTGCTTCTCTTGTTGTGAATTCAGGGGTGAAGTACTCACAGCATGTCACAGCAAGGCTGCATCAAGAAATAAAGCTCAGAATGGTTTCAAGGCAATTCAAATGCGGGCATAAGCAAGATTCCGATTCGCGACGGACCTGGGCAGCATCCTGCAGAGCAGCTCCTCCGTCTTGCGCTGCTCCTCCAGCAGCTGCTCGGTGCGCTCCACCACGAGGTCCTCCAGGTTGTCAGCATACTTCTCCATCATCAGCATCATCTGATCGACGAGGTTCATCCTTCTGCAACAGCAGCACAGGCTCTGTGTAACTTCATGCAAGAGCGGTTTCGTTTTCTGGTTCGTGCGACACACACACACACACACACACACACACACACACACACACACACATACGACTTGATGGTGGCTCTCAAAGTAGTCTCTGAAAGGAGTTCCCTGTTCGACCAGTCCTCAAAAAGCTCAGAATCCAACGAGATTATTTCGTGAGAGACCAAGAAACCGCCCTCCCTCCATGGCACTCACCTGCCTTTGTTCATCTTTTTGATGCCGTCTCGAATGGTGTTGAAGTTGGGCCTGAAGGCCGGGATCTCCTCCCAACAGGTGCGCATCAGGTCGCTGAGCTCCACGTCCACCGAGTCGGGGCTGTGGTTCTCTATGGCCGGGCGGAAGGGCGGGGACTCCTTCACCTTCACCCGCTCTATGATCCCTGCACAAAACAAACGATCGTTGACATTGCATGTTCTTCTGGAGATGAACTTCATCTTTCATCTTCCCCTGCTTCACCAGGAATACACGCATCTTGGACATCAGGGACCACAAGCAGAAGTCATCTCAGACCGATCGGAAGTGCCTGGATCAAGGACACCGCCAGAGTCTAGACACTGGGACAATTTGCACGTACTTCCTCGTACGTTTCGTCACTTCGTCACAGAGCCTTCGTGGCGCAATAAGTGCTCATTAACAAGCGGTTAATGGTTCACACAACCATGAAATGGTGTTTGGGGCTCAATTTCCAATTATCCCCTGAAGACGCTGGAGCTTTCTGCACCTGGAATCCTGTTCTATTCCAGACTCAGTATTGGCCTTGACCTCCACTGCGAAGAAACTGTAAACACCTCAAGTTCCCCAGAAAATCGCACCGTCCAACGGATCCTGATCGTGGTCAGAGGGACCCAGGGCTAAACTTCAGCTTGAAAACCTTCACTTCTGAAACAAGTTGCACACGCAGTGCCTTGTGGTCGATGCCAAGCGTAGAAACGCTTCTGACTCCGTTGGATCCGCGAGAGGCATCACTTAGTCCTTTATTGGACAAAAGACGATTCATGATGCGTCGCTAATGAACGGGACGTGAGGAAAGGCAGCAAAGGACATCCGCCGGTATTAGCGTCTGCCCATGGCAACGCTCCCAAATGGGATCCCTCCTCCTGCGTCACGACCGCTCCTATGTCTCTCTGGTTGTCCTGCTGGGGTCTGCCATTATATCAGGAAATTCCAGTGTGCGCTTGAACTCCCAATAAAACTTTGCATTCCAGGAGACATCCGTGCAGGGTGTGTAACGAATCTGACTTCGCTGTTGCTCAACAAAGAGAAAGTACTTTTTCGAACATTACGGTTCTGCTCAACGAGACAGATTTGCGAAGCCCTGGTCCTGCACTGCCTTGAATGCACAAATGAACTCGTACTACTAGTACTTTCCTTGCTTCACAGGTTCCACACAAACAGGATACGTTACACTGAGCAAATTTTGCTCCAGTTCTCTGGTGCCTAAATCCCCAAATAGATTTGTCCCTGACCCAATGTCAGGTGTGTCGGATTCACTGCTGCACCATCAGGACCCAGATGACATGTGAGGAAACCGACTCAGATTCGTTGTTAATGGACGCGTCATGGTGTCGCTAACACACTCTCACTCACTCACTCTCTATCTCTCTCACACACTCTCTCTGTCTCTCTCACTCTCACTCTCCCTCACACGCAGACTCACACGCACGCATGCACGCAGGCACACACACACACACACACACACACACACACACAAAATAACGTACTCACACGCATGTGCCCCTTTCTCTCTTTGTCTCTCTGTCTGTCTCGCACGCTCGCTTTCTTTCTTCCTTTCTTTCTCTCTGTCAAAGGGAACGATGAAGGCCTGGCTCTCTCGCAAGAGGTGTTGCCCTCCGGCGAACATCGCCCTCGAAAGGAAACTTGAGCAGAGAACGTCCCGTACTCTTCACGTGCGGTGGTTGCAATCAAGATTGAATATCAAGATCGTATCCTTTCCCCCTTCAGCTGCATTTTCCATTTTTTTTTCGAACGAGTGTTATGGGCCAGGAGAATGAGGTGCGACATGCCCAGTGGACCCGTGAAGCTCAGAGAAATAACTGACTCTGACCGCGCAAACTCAACTTCAAAATGTCGCCAAGCGAGGCAAATCTCTCTGTGGTTCTGCAAAACATTGTTGGTATTGGACGCCCCGACCAACTCTGGACCCAGATCCACGCTTCAGTGGATAGGACTCACTGCGGGGTTCCTCGGAGCAGAGTCCGAACGGCCCGTTCCGCTGCAGGATCTCCTGCAGCACGACGGCGAAGGCGTACACGTCGCCCTTGGAGCTGCCCGTCCGCTCCACAGCCTCCTGCCGCAGGTGCTCCGGCGCCGTCCACAGCAAGTCTGCAAGCAAGTGAACTGTGGACAAGCAAATTCAGGAGTGTTCCTACAGAGCCGCGCGGACCACGAGAGACGGTGGACCTACCATGCGCAAGTGCAGCGGACGATTGATCAGATTATCTCGCTACAACGCTGACCTATTCCCACAAACTTGGACTTCCTAAAAGGAACGAAATACCAGAAACTGTCCACTGATTCTCCTTGACTTCACAGCATTTTGCTGACGGTGTATTCCCATGCCTACTTCTATTTTTGACGTCACAGTCAATTGTTGATCTGATCATTTTTCAGCATCAACTGTGCTTTTCTCTTGCAATCCAAAATGTTTCTCACAGAGGAAAAGAACACCAAAATGACCCCTCCAAGAGACAATGGATTCTGTCCAGCTGCAAGACAGTGGGATACTGACTGTAGTAGTAGATGCTGGACTCAGGCCCTGGCAGTTTTTCTCCCTCTCTGAAGAGCTTCAGCCCCATGTCCGTCACCTTGCAGCACCAGCGAGAGTCGACGAGCACGTTGCTCGACTTGAGGCGTCCGTGGTACACCACGGAAGAGTCGTGCAGGTATGCCATACCCTGCACAGAACCAAGGTATGTTGGTCATTTCTTTGCAGCTGAGCTGCTGAAAGCGAAACCATAAAGGCAGTGACCGTCTCTTGGGGATCCAGGATCGGGCAATTAGGGCCCAAACAGGGCCCGACCCTGAGGACAACTCGTACTTTGCTGCACAAAGGAGTTGGGGTGAAAAACAGTTTGGGGGTCCAGGTCTCTTCCCAAATTTAGGATTCACCCCTGTTTTTTTGCTGAATTTTACCAAGGAAAACTTGTTTCAAAGGACGATAGAGGCGGTTCCCTCGTCCTTGATGCCAACAATCAGGCTTCGAAACAAACTGTTCGAAAGTAACAATCAAAATGCAAGGGAATCGCACAAAGGAATTCACAAAGAATCAAAGGCTCCGAGCAGGAACTTACTTGAGCAATATCTGACGCAAAGGACAGTTTGAATATGAGGTCGAGGCGGATATTGTCGTTCTGCAGCACATCCTGCAGGGAGCCCTTGCTGCAGTACGGGGAGATGACGCAGATGCGCCGGGGCTCCACACACGCCGCCACCAGCGGGTTCACGTTCGGGTGACTCAAACTGCGCGTCTGAAATGGTGATGTTAGATGTTGAAACCAGATAGTCACAGCTGGTTCCCTTCTGATGGTCCAAAAATGTTGGCTGTTTGATCCTCCTTTTGTCAATCTCTTTTTGAAAAGAGACAGCATGCATGGTGAAGAGAGTTATCAACACTGCTCAGAGGTAGGTGCCTCAAATGCGGATTGATCACCTCGTTGATCTCCTGTATGACTTCCCTCGTCAGGTAGATGTACGGTTTGTTGATGTTCTTGATGGCGACGGCGTTGCCGCAGAAGATGCCCGCCGTCGTGAAGATGCCCTCAGTGGCGTTGCGGAGCACGTCGGCTGACGTCGCGTTGCTCACGTTCGAGCTGCCCACGGACACCGGCTGAAAATGTTGCTGAGGTTTCAGCTGCAGCTTGTCCACGATGACACCATAATTGGGAGACAAATTCCCTTTCCTGTGTCAAATATGGCGTGTTTTTGGCCTTCGATGCGTGCAGACTGCGTTCAAAAGATACACCTGGCCGGGTTTTTTTTGCCCATCACGGGCAGCGCGAAAGCTGAGTGAAGATACCATTGAAGTTGCCGACGGGAAGCGGGAGAAATGCGCACCAAATGCCGAGACACTTCTCAAGGAAATTGGGACCTTTTCTGAATTGACGCGACTTGTGTCTGGAAAATCCTGAGTCTGGCCATTTCGGTCCACCGAAATCCAGTGAAACTTTTTCAAAGTTCAGCTTTCGTTTTTTCCCACTTTGACGGCCTGGCTCTGCACCCGTCCGCCAGAGATGACTCGAAGTTCTCTCACCTTGGAGATTTTGCTGCCGAAGAAGCTCTTCGTTCGGGCCTGTGCTCCGTGAATTATAATCTGATCATAAGTAATCTTCCAGCCTGTGCCAAGCGTCACCAATTCCCGTTTTCTGTATCTGTGGGACAAACGCACGCGTACGAGCTGTTCAAGGTTTATTCTTTTCGTCTTAAGACAATGGCCAATTTTATGTTTTGTGAAGGATTGCTTCGAAGGCATAAGCAAAAAGCACTGATCGAGTACCTGTAGATGAACGCTGCGATTCCACAGCCAAAAACAAACGCAATGACGCAAACAACGGACGCCACAAGAGTCACCGTGTCTGCAAATAAAGCGTGCCTCTCTTGCTGGAGTTCAAACGTAAAATCTGTTGCAATATGACTTGATTCAGAAGAGCAAACACGTGAAGAACCGTCAGGTTCGTTGTACCGTTTTCAGGTCCTGGGTCGCCACAATCTGGATCCGACTCTGGACAGTCTGTTCCATTGAGCGACAAAGTATTCAAGAAGGAAGGTGTGACAGTGTTGTTTGCCTCATTCCAAATCCTGCATGATATCGCAACAAAGAAGTGTCACGGAAAGGTGTTCAGCAGATGAATCAAGGGCAACAAAATTGCTGGCCTCGGCGGGGTATCCCTTTCGCAATAGCAGCTGGGTTCTTGCCACACACAACTCGTCATTTCTTCAAAAGAACAGTTCGGGTCCGAAGAAAGGTCAAGACCCTCTCTGCCTACATACACACGGCACACAAAATGACATGTTCATGTGCCTGAAACCTGTACAAAACCTGTGCACGATTGCCGATGGCATGTAGTACTCGTATAAACTGAGAATTTGTCACTCAAAGGCAAGAACGCATGCAAGACGGAGAGTTCAAAGCGGAAATCGATGGATCTTTCGGCGAAAGTGGCATTCTCACTTCAACAACAACGAAAACACCACAGAAACCAGTCAAATCCAAAAGCTTTCCTTGCAAGGAAAAGACAACCCATTCATCTGTTATCAATTATCGTGACAACGTGACTGAACAAAAACATCCAAGGGTCAATCAGGAAAGCATTTTGTTTGCGAGTTGCTCAGGTGTCTCACCATGCTTCAAACTGCGTTTCTGTCACGTAGTCACGAAGGTGGTTTGCGGGTTGTTTGTAGCCAAGAGGTCATGAAAGATTTTTGACCAGAAATCACCAGATCTTTCACCAAACAGAGGAACGTGCACAAAAGTGGAAACCTCAATTGACTTGCTTGATTCCAGGTCAATACCAATCACAGTTTCACATATCACCGACATGTTTGTCACTTGAGGCGTTTCACTCTGTTCAACTTGGAGGAAAATAAGGATCAACGAACTCACCTTTGCACAACGTTTGAATTCATCTGTAGTTCCTCAATGATCGGAGAAACGTTGCTGAGACCTGTGCTCAAGGGGTCAACCACTTGCTGTGTGTGTTCCTCCCCACGCAATCTGTTGGTGCCTCTGTCTCATCAGCAGGTTTTTGCAGTGCGGAGCTGCAGAACTGCTTCAGCGCTTCCCATCAGATATTCCAATAGCTTTGGGTGCTCATGCCACAGGGTGACAAGAGACATTCTGATTGATCAAACGAATGTTATGATTCCTGTGACACGACAAACCCAGTTTCTTGAAATTATTCCGATTAGTTGAGGAATAGCTCCACATTGGTACGAGGGGGCGTTTTGCTTTGCAAGCAGACACAACCTGAGGTGCGAGCCTGCAGCCCTGGCGTGGATAAGCTCCTTGGTCCAGCGTCTGACCGAAGCTTTCTCGGTGTGTTTCAGTCCTGTGACCACCAGATGTTTGGCTCAGGAGGTTTTGGGGATCTGCTTCAGACCGTGTCCACACGATGTTGTAACAGATCAAGAGTATTCAGATTTTATTTTTGGGTGAACAATAAGTTTTCCCACAAAACAATTTTGTGCACACCAAAACAACATGAAAACAAAAACCAAACAGCAGTGCATTCGTGTGCGTTTGCAAAGCCCGACTGTTTTGTCTTGATGTTCTGACAGTAACTTCACTTCTTGCTGCAGAAATTCAAATCCCGTCACCTCTTGAAGTGGATTCCCGAACATGTGGGTGTCGCGAAAGCAAATTGGGTCTCTTTCATTTGATCTCAAGCTGCACGTGCACGCAGAACGACCTTGTTCCTGATTGGGAACCCTGCTCTTCGTTGCACGGTACGTAAGCTGCTCAACTTCGATCGTCTAGATACGTTTTTCACTCGCGTTTTGATGTCACTTATTGACGGTGTTTGTTCTCCTCCGTCTTCGCTGGTGCAATCCCCTTCCCTTGGAGCATCGCAGTGGGTGCGGTGTAGAACAACAGAAGAGCGCATCTCTCGGGAGGGGAAAAAGTCAATTTGGTGACAGAAAATGCCGACACACAAGGTCTGTGGACCAAGGTACACGGCAACAACGGGATTTTGTTCAAATCAACAAAGCTCCCAGGTAGTCAAAAGTTAAACGACGCCAGATTGTCACAACTCAGAACATCATTGAGCCACAAAAGGATGTGTGTGACACTCAATGGACAAAAACTTGTTGAATGAGAGGCCTGAAGTTGCAAATGAGTTGAGCTGCTTTGCACAACTGCTTGTTATTTTCCTAATTGTGTTTGTTTGCTGGCTTCTTTGTTTTATGCAGGCAGAACAAATGTTTGTGAGCAAACTTTTGTTCTTGGTGAAGAGCCTCTTGGCTGAAAGTTCTCAGCCCATCTCATCACTCAGTACAAAACTTCTGCGATTGGTTGGAATTGAAAATCATGTGAACAGACAGAGGGGAAAACAATGGTGTCATGCGGCATGCCCGAGTCAGTTCCGGTGTGGATGAGTATAGAAAGGAAGAGAACAAGCTGAAATTTCATCTGACTTCGTTCCGGAGGTTGAAGTGTTCACACAACTCCAGGCATCATGTTTGGTGAGTGTACAAGTTGCATTTGTTTCACAAGAAATGTTTTTCTCTTCCAAAACAAACTTGCGTTCTCTGTACATTCATGAACGAACACAAGAAACCGAACAGTACTATTTCTCGCCTGTCGCACGTCGTGCAGGAGTCATGGCGATGCTGCTCGGTTGGATTGCCCTGGTTCTGCTGGCGTCTGACTCCAGGGCAGAAGGTGCGTTTTTCTCACCAATTCATTTTCTCAATTCTTTGTTGCTTTGCTTTTGCTTTCTCCGGTCACTCATTGTGGTCCGTTCTGGAATTTTTTGGAATCAGGTGTTTGCTTTGAAGATGTGACTTGCTGGTTGTCAGAGTAGTTGAATCAGAAGACAAATCAGTTTTTTTCGGACTGAACTCTACAATTTTAATTTGCTTGCAATTTGTGTTGTACCGTTTGGACTTTACTGTCTTTGAAACGAGAAAATGGGGAGGCCGGAGAAGGTCCACAGCCAGGGAGTTGCGTTTGGCACACAGAGAAGCAAGTTTTTGTTGTTGTTGTTGTTGTTGTTGTTGTTGGTGCTGTTGAATATTTTTGGGGGGGGGGTTCGTCAGGACACTGAGCATTTGATGTCTGCAATACAAATTTGGGCGGGTGACCCAGCCAATCGCACACATTGTGTGTCTTTGTGATCACTTGAATACACGCATGTCGGTAAACACGAAACTTTGCAATGGCGGCAAAAAGAGAAACCTTCAGATCAAGACGATTCCAGCCAACAGACAATCTGAAACAGAACACTGCTTCACATCTCGAACAGTCACAATACGTCCAAAGCTGAACCTGTTGTACTCTCACCAGTTTTTGTAATGCAGTCAACTTAGCAGAAGGCAAAAAGACATGGCAAAGTTCCACCCGATCGGAAAGCGACTTTTCTCCGAGCTCAGACTTGGCAGTGGATGGAAACACCAGCCCAGACTATCAGGATCACTCCTGCACTCACACCAACAATGATAGACATTCTTGGTGGACCGTGGACCTGGGAGACTCCTATTACATTGCTGGAGTCACTCTCTACGCAAGAGACTGTTTGTGGCGTTGTGGTGAGTAAAAACTTGGTTGTTATTTTCAGAGAAAGAGGTGAAACTGGGTAAGTTCTGTTCTTTCTGGAGAAACGGGCTGAAAATTTGGCATTTTTCCTGCAGACACGAGGTTGAAAGACTTTGTAATTTTGGTCGGCGACTCCTTCGATCCGAAAACGTTTGATCCATCCAGCACTTCGGGAACAACAAGATGCACACACCACGAAGGTACCATCGAAGGAGGAACCCACAAGTACGTCGCATGTGACGTAAGTTTGCCTTTTCCTTTGCGTGTTGCGGTTCGCCAGAAAGGCAGCACAATTTCAAAGCGAACAAAAAAGACATAAACTATTTACAAATGAAACAATTTTCTTGTGAGAGACGGTGTTGCTGTGAAATAATTCTTGCAGAAATTTTTCTTTTCAACAGAATGTGGTACAAGGCAGATATCTGACAATCTATCTCACGAACCAAAACTTCCTGATGCTGTGTGAAGTCAAAGTGCATGGTAAGATCTCACAACTTTCGAAACATCCCCGGACAAGAAAGAAAACACTCGCTGCTCGTTTCCTATGTGGTAACTTTTCATCGTTGATTTGTGCCTGTATGACATTTTAACCACAAACGTAACCAGGTGTGTCAACCACACACAACCTGTGGACAAGCGTTTGGAAATTGTTCCAGCTCTAGGTGAACCAAGGGCCTGAGAATTGTGGTCTGTGCTTTCAGATTACTGTGATTGCACTGTGGAAGCGAACACGGACTGGCATGTGAGTAATCTGGAGTACAAAATCAATGAAAAGGCGGTGCAAGTGAGGCCGCCTGACAGTATGGCACGAACCCACCAGAACAACCCAGCAACCGCAAAAAAAGACTCCGTCTACACCTTCACCTACGAAGTGCTGAAGGAGGACACAGCAACATTCACGTAAGAATCCACGCGCAAATGTCTCACGCAAGAATCCATGCACAAATTGTGCATTTTCCAAGAAAGAAGACTCTTCATCGAACGAGATTCGCGGATACCCCCGAAAGCCTGCGAGGGAAGGTTTTACACAGGGAAATGGAGGAAGGCACAAGGGGCAAAGGGGGAAGTTACAAGGGGGAAGTCAAGGGGGCAGTGATAAGGGGGCAAAGGGGACAAAGAGAGCGAGATATGGGGACAGGGGCAGTTGCAGAGAGGACAAAAAGTGGCAGGCATGGGGAAGGGACAATGGTGGGGGGTACAGGGGAGGCCAACTTTGAAAGAGTGTGTACATGCTCAGTCCACAACTAAATGCACGACAGAACGGAGGCTGCTTCCATGCCGCGCGCAAACCGCTGCGAATATACATTTGTGTTGACGGCACTGCTTTGTGGTGGTTTGTCCAAAGTACAGAACACAGGGAAACTTTCTCTCTGCCACACGGAAGTTCACGTTTGTGAGCTTGTGAAAGCCAAGGAACAAACCGAAATGCATGCAGAGTGTTATCCCTCAAATCAGTCCAATCATTTTCGGCTGAAAATGCACGTTATCAAAGAACAGCTGTGAAAGGCCGTTTGACGTGTTTCCAGAACAACAAGAATGTCTCATAGTAATGTCAAAAGACAGGGCTTTTTGGCCCAGTCTGTGCTTCTCTCTGCGGAGCAGGACAGTTCTTTATCTTGACGTTTCCCCTCACAGACACACCCACGGAGTAACGGTTGCGGCCGGGCTCGAGGTGAAAGCGGAACTCCCCAAGGTTGCTTGCTTCGCTGCCACGTGTGAGTACTCAATCAAAAATTCACGCACACTGTATTTTCCTGGCCGAAAATAGTTCATATTGTCAGTTGTGGATGCATAACTCCAGCTGAAGTGCGTAGACAGGCTCCGGTCACAGCATTGAATTCCCTTCCTTTCCTGGCTGTTCTTTGTCGCCCAAGAATTGGGTTCTTCTGGAATCAAATCTTCAAAACTGTTTCAGGTACAGAAGCAACCGCCTCGGTGGAAATTACGTCGGACAATGAATGGTCTTGGGGAAGTGAAGTGAAAGAGTCAAAAACGTTCATATACACGAGCACTTTCTACATCCCGCCTGGTCACACCTTCCTCATTGAGGCAATTCTGAGAAAGGTAAAATGTTGTTATGCTCAGACGGACAGGATACCTGCCATGTCCCATTTTGTTCAACCTGCAGATGTTGCCAAATAGTGTCAAGAAAGTTTGTGCGAGAGGTTTTGCCTGGTTTATCCTTCATGCCACCTCCAAACGTGGAAAGTAAAGAAAGATCGTGCGAGAGATTTAAGCTGCTCTTTGAAGGTCGAAAAGGGAATGGTTCCTGATGGCCTTCACACTGGCACTTCTGCATGCATGCACGGGAGCGTGATAAGGGATGAAGAGTACACTTCTGTTTGCAGGCGAAGCTGACAGTGCCTTACACGATGACTGTTGAGAAGGATCAGTGCACATGTACCTCGGACGGGGACTTTGAAGGACTCGCCTTCACTGACAACCGTATCCAAGTCACAGACGAGACTGCAAAGAGAGGTATCCACGGTGTCTGTTTGAATGGTGCTGAAGCGCAGAAAGAAGCAAAATATTCCTTTCCCTCTTTGTTCCTTTGACATTCTGGAGTTTGGGACTGACTGGGTTTTGTTTTCCACAAATGGTGGTGGAACGATGGTCCATGTTGCTTCCTGTTCGAGCAGAATGATTTTGTCGTTTTTTTGCATGAGTTTTCATATTTTTGCGATCAACATACGAATATCATACCTGAGAGACAGGTATGTACCAGTACGTTCACGCGATGGCCGCCTGTGTTTCAATTTTGCAGCCCTGTCCTTCAGAGAGATGAAGAGATCTGATGTGGAATGTGGCTGGAATGGACATCAGTGGATGTGTGAAGAGAATGGAAGTGAGTTGTCTGGGCATTCTTCAGATACAGCGCTTTTTGTGTTCTACTCAAACGCATTTTGTTGTTTTTCTACTTCAATCAAGTTTGTCAACTACCAAGTAAAAGCCTTCCCGACGGCACAGGTTGAGAACCTCACCAAGATGTCTGGAAGAAATTTGGAGGAGTGCAATCAGGAATGCAGTCAGGACGAAAACTGTGCAGGTTTGTCATCGAAGAATGCGCACAGATACACACAACAAGAGAATTCTGTGATGCGTCTTGCAATCGCAATCTCAAAGATACACCAAACTGTCGAGACTGTAATTACTTCGTCAGTCTCTGAAACGTGTCTGCCAATACAGGATACGTGAGGACAACAGCAGAATCACTGGAAGGAGAAGCTGACTGCTACGCTGTGTCTCCAGAGGCTCTGCGGAACTGTGAGGCGAAGGCAGGAGACAGACAGTATGCTGTGTTCATCCAGCAGGGCCGAGAATCCAACTGTCGTGTATGCATGTTTCTTGGTCAAACTGTTTTGAAGAAACACACATTTTAGACACATTTGAACCAAACTTCAGCACAGGGCAACTCTGTTCACTCCAATCAAGTGCTTCGCTGACCATTGGACATTGGTGTGCTTGCCTGCAGTCACTTTTCTGACATGAACGACGTCTTTCTGTAGGATCTTTGAGAAGATGCAGCGATGAAACAAGGACTGGAACCAAGTCGTGAGAAGACTTGAATTCAAAGATTTTCTTTCCATTGATTTTTTGCTTGTTCCGGAACAAAGATTTTGCTTGCTTGTGCGAATAAAGTCTCTCTGCATTCAACTTGAGTCTTTTTGTGCGACCACAAAAACTCGGCGGGAATTGTTTTTCGTTTGTGAAGACGAAGTTCTGCCGTGTTTCCAAAACAAAAGGTCTGAGCAGTGTCATTGTTCTGAACGTCTGAATGATCCTTTCAAGCTCTGAATAGCTTCTTTTCAAAACAGAACTTTGCTGGACGTTCTGTGCTCTGATGATGCTGGAGGTTCTGTGTTCTGACAAAGAACTGAACTGAACTGACATTTCGTCGTGCCGTTGTGTCGTGAGGCTTTGCAAGAATTTGAACGTGTCACATTTTGTGCGGGCGAATCTGCAACGGATTCTTCAGAAAAACGCATTGCACGTTCGGATTAGAGGACGAATAATAAATTCACACGACACGAATGAAACATCAACATGCAGTTTGTCTTCTCGAAAGAGCCGTGTAAGTGCGGGACGTCAGGAAGGTCATTGCGCATACAAAGAAGCACCTGATGTACGCGTCACTTCTTGTGTTGGACACAGGACCTGACCAGTGACGGATTGAGAAGCTGGGTGTCAGAAAGTGGCTTTATCCCCGAGAAGCTGTGTCGTTCTGTGAAGCAGTAACGAGCGCCGAACAACGACGCCATCAATGCAGGGGCTTCCTGCCACAGGAAGCGAGATTCTCCCGGAAACTCGTCTCCTTTGGAAGGTTCTGGGGCCTTGAATAGGGAGATTCATCACTGCTTTGCGTGTTGCAAATCTCACTTGATTGTCTGATGTCGGCAGATTTGTGTGGATGCCAAGAACATGCACGCTTTCATGTTTTGAGGACCTTTGTGTCAATTTTCTTCAACGTCTTTCCAAGCGCCGTTTCACTGTGGCGTTGAAGCGTTTGTCGGCGTCATGTTCCGTCGAATCGAGTTGTGGGACAATGAACTCGTCAAGTGTTCCTAACTCAAAATGTCACATTGCAGAATTGTGAAGGTATCTAATCCAGTGTCCAGGCGATGCATCGCCGACAAATTTTGCTCTTTTATTGAGACATTTGTGCGTGAGAACAAAGCAATTCCTTGAGGGTTGGCACCAGTTCATGCACAGGACGACAGTCTCCTTGATCACACAGATTTCTCCCTCAGAGAAAAGTGACAGATGTACCGGAAATTCCAACCTTGAGTCGTGCGTGTCAGCTGATTTCTTTGTAGCGTTCGAAGATGTCGCGATGTGGTATTTGCGCATTCACCCCACCACACGCGCCATGGCTTGAATGAAAATCAACATGTTGACTTTGTCAACAGAAGCCTTTATGAGATCAACACGAATTGAGCAACTTGTGGTTCAGTGCCAACGGGTTGCACTCGCATTGTTTCTTTTATTCATGATGAATTACAATCCCTCGATGGTTTCAATTTCTTCAATCATTGCAACGTATCCGTTCCAGATCTCTTCAAACGAAGGTTGTATGGCAGAGGGAGGCGGGTCGAATCCTGGTCCCCTCAGCTCTGGAGTGTAGGAGTACTTGATCCCAACAGAGTACGCGTAGTCCACCGTCACTCCATTCGCTTCGTCTGCCACAGAGAGAAAACAAACAAAACGTCATCAATTGTTCGTCTTCCCGGAGAAGAAAGGAAACAAGCAGATTTAAAAGAACACGGAAACTCACAAAGGACTTCGCAAGCAGTGCCAGCCACCCAGTTGTCGCCCGAGGTGACCTCGATGGCGTCAACTGCTGCTTGGCCTGCCCGTTGCTGAAACACAAATGAAAGCACAAACACAAAATGAATTTTTGTTGGACAGTTGAGATTTTTCAGTGCTTCAGAAAGTACTGTATGCACAAGCTGAGATTTGTGAGATTGTCCTCGTTGTGGAGCAGACGAACAAAGTTCTTTTGGCAGACTTACGATGTCGGCGTGATCATCGGGCCTGCTGCAGTTGCGGAACTCGAGCGCGTATCCATACGGACTGAGCCAGACGTAGGCCGTCGTGTGCACTGACAGGTAGGAGAGCAGGTCCGACGCCAAGGCACTGCTCGTGGTTTGAACGGCCTGCAGAGGCAGAGACAAAACACTTTCTTCAGACTTGAAAGCTGATTGGGAGATTTGGGTGCTCAAAGGCAGATTGTTCTGGCTCATCAATGAATAACACCGCAATTCACTGAACGCAGCCTTCTTGGTTGTAAGTTACGTTTGGTCTCCAGACATCAAGACCACGCACCTGCACTTCGGGCTCTGATGCCGCGCTGCTGCCACGGTACGTGTCACTGCACGGATTCGAACTGGAGCCGACAGCTGCAAATCGGATGTGTCTTTCCTGATTGTGTCGTACCCATTCATTCAAATGTTTGTGAACTTTGTTGTGTGGTGTATACGTATATGATTTGTCAGATGCGAGGGCGATGCTTAATCTTCAACCAGCTGTGTGAGCTTTCAACAGGTCAACTCACGTCCCCACTGGAAGTCAAAGTTTCGGTTGAGATCGGTTCCGATGCAGCTCGAGTCTTCGTTGACGTTGCGAGACTTCCTCCAGAAACGGTCCTGCAATCATTTCTTGTGCATTCACTTCACCCTTGATGAAAACCAAGAGAACGCAAACTACAGTCTCGCGTCCTGGGTGAGACTCGGGCGTGACCTCACATTTGTAAACGTGTACTCGTATCCGTCTGGATTGACGACGGGGAGGAAGTGGAAGTCGTAGGTGTCGACAAGTGTCGTCACGTCGTCATCGTCTCCTCCGTAGCCAGTCACCAGCTGCAGTGAATTCTATTTTGAAACGGAGTCAAAAAGACTGCGACCCTTTGTGAAACCAAAACAAACGTGTGCACTTTTCGTGTTTTGTTTGGTGCCACGAACACCCAAGAAGTCTTGATCTCCCGGTGGAACTATGACACTGTGATTGAGAGAAAAAAGACAGGGAATCTTACGTGATCCAAGATACGCATAACGGTCGCTCCTGCCAACCACTCACGCGCATGAATGAGCGAGTCGACCATGTGGCCCTGCCTGTTGTCTCCCTCCTTCGTCATCTGCATTTGAAAATCCCACGCATGGTGCACGTTTCGCCTTGATCCGTATCACACAGGAGACGTCGCGCGCTGGAGTTTGCTGGGATCGACTCACGTGGAAAACGACGAGGTCACGTCCCTCGGTGGATTGTCCGATCGTCTCGAGTTCGCACGTGACGCCATCTGCGCACAAACCTGCGAGACGCCTCAACTCGGCAATGATCTGAAAGAACCCCGCGGTCGCGAGGGAGGTGGAAGGCCACTGACACGATCTCATTTTCGTAAAGTGCTCCTTGAATGTCAACGCACCTTGGACTTCACTCATACGGGAACAAGGACTAGTTCGGTCCAGAACACATTGATCAGTGTATTTGCAAGAGAACTGCGCTGAGTCGGATATGGGTGTTGTTGGATAGCATGTGAGTGTGTTTCTGATGTGAAGAGTGCACTTGTGCACAAACAAGAATTCTTACATCCTCGTACGTGTTGTATTCATTAGGGTCGTAGGCCAGCTTCGCGTCAAGCCGAGCGTACGTCTCGTCCAGCGATCTGAATCAAATACTTTTCGGTGTCCCAAGCTTGTCTCGTGTTTCTTCAATCCCACATTGCCAAGCAAGTGGCAGAAAAATTTGACTGATGTTGGTGAATCGCGCACCCTTGAGTGCTCTGGGCAACGCCTTGGTGGGCGGTGGGCATACCATACCTCTGGATGTTAGCGTTGGTGACCTCGATGCCAATCTTTCTTGCTGCGAACAAATGCCTCAGTCTCGGGATGTTCTCTGGAGAGACGAGCAGACTCGTGGACTCCATATCAATCTGAAGCGACAGCGGATACATCCTGAATACGTATATTCAAGATTCAAACCAAAGTCAGAGAAAGACGACGAAAGCCCATATCAAGGCGGAATTTCATCTTTTACAAAACGAAAACAATAAACAAGAAACAGACAACAAAAACAAAAAACACAGTATTTCTTCTGAAGACCATCCTTTCCAGATACATGCAGCAGTCGCTGCATAAATTCCTTTACCTCTCCGAGTTGTTCCAATTCTCGCAGCAGATCTCGCTGCTCCTTGGTTTCTGTGTGCACTTTCCATTCCTGGTACCTGTGCACAATTAGAGTTTTCGTGGTAAGAAAGCTTTGCTGGACAAGGTTTGTTCGTTGGGCTTCAAGCAAATTATTTGACAAGATAGCTTGAGCTGACGAATTCTAAGCTCATGCCTCTCCTCTTCGACAGTTAGCAATGATATTTCTCACCCTTCATACGATCTCCTCTCTCCGAAAATCGCAGAAAAATCAGCCAAAACCAAAATCACAAAAAGCCACATTTTGCAGCAAACCGTGAAATCAAACCTTCAACGAACAGTGAAATGTCTTGAAATGAAATCTTTTTTTATGGACACTCACGAACACAGGGCGACAATTTGTTCCAAAAATAAGATAACATCCTGTGAAATTTCCAAAATTGAGCACTCGTTGCAACCAAAAATGAAAAGCTTCAAATATTTGCCACTGTCATTTGCATCCCCACAGCCGTTGCGGTCATTTTGTGGGATCCACTGGGACTCAAAATGACAAGAGCACAAACTTCAGAGCATTGAGTGCGTACCTTTCCCACAAGTCAAGATTTCAATTTTGCAAGCCAACGTGGGTTTGTCTTCAGGAGAGCCAGTGAAGGTTTCTGTACCTGGTCTGGATGCAGTTGAATCTGCTTGTGGTTCGGGTTGAAGTTGAGGGGCAGAGCTTTGCCATGACATGCGCACCTTTGCACCGCAGCTGTCCAGTTCTCACTTGCCATGAGCACAAGTCGAGCATTCACGGAGCACGCAGGCAAGGAAACTTTGTCACCACAACGAAATGCGTACAGAAGAGAATAGGATTCTCGCACCTCTGTCGTGAAGACAGACCGTGATGCACAAAGTGCTTCGGCTTCCTGCCGAGTGAATGGCCTGAAGTGCGAGGAACAGGACTGACTCACACTCAGCGAGGTTTGAGATCTGCCAATCCCACCACGACAGACAAAAAATTTCGTGACAGTCTGAAGTGGTGGGAACTCGCTTCTCACACTCGGTCGGTGTGCGGTCCCTACGTCACACCTCTCACACTCTCTCACATAAAATGTGAATGGATCTGTGAAATTGTGACACATTTGCACACACACACACACACACACACACACACACACACACACACACACACAGAGCACACACATTCTCCGACTGACCACCATCAGAAGCCAGTGAACTGAGCATGTGCGTGTCAAAGTTCACCTTGCCTTTTCTGCGCAAACTGTTTGTTCTCACGCGCCTGGGCAAAAATGTCAAACCATAGTCAAGTTCCGTGCCTTCACGCTTTCGCGTTTCCGAAGGAACAAACAAACATTTATCATGTCTACCTGTGGTACGTATTCATCACCAGTGAACCACTGTTCTCTTTCCCAGTTTATGCATAAATTCTGCGACCTGGTGGCAAACTTGTTGTCTTTTGCCCAATAACAAGGAAAACACCTGTTCGCAAAACAAGTTCCATTTCAAAAGACCATTCAAATGACAATGTAGTTGCTGGTGTGTGTTCGAAAACATCCACAATTGATGATTTGGCTTCAGCCGCACCAGAGCACGAACGTGAAAAGAAAAGCTCAATTCTTTCTTTTCGCCCCACAGAACAAGGACGCAGACCACAAAATCGGATGAAATTCAAACTGCGTTGACATCGCCCTCCCTGGAAGCAGGAATGGCCACCAAAGCTGAGACAATGCCAATTTTGAAGGAGGAGAGCAGTGGAGAAGACGATGTCAAAATCAGTAAAGGTGACAAAGTCGTACATGTACAAAGTTGTTCGGGGATGTTCTGGTGAGAATCGAGAGCCTTGTTTGGCTTCAATCTCTTGACAAAAGTTGCGCCTCAAACGTTTCTCTCAAGCAAACACACAAGGTGCTTTGGATTTTACAGCCACCATTTCAGGATCGGACAATGAGTAAGTTCAGTTTTACTCACAGGGTTCAAGCAGTTCTGTTGTAAAATCTATCCACCAGTAAAAGACGCACCTTTTGGGAATTTTGTACTTGCTGAGGTACACACAATAACTCTGGCCTCACCAGTTGGTGTGATACATCTGGCCCACCGGTTGGTGTGGTTGGTCTGGTCCCACCAGTTGGTGTGGTGAGTCTGACCTCACAGTAAATTGGTGTGGTGGATGGGACCTCGACACCAGAAAATCAAGGCAAAAGTAAGGGTGCGTTTTTTACCTGGGTGTGACTCGAACAAGTACGGTATATTTCCATGCAAGTTTCATTTTGTGAATCTTATTTGCAAAAGTGCGTGTTGACATGAGCTCGTATCTTCCGCGAACCTTGTGATAAAATCTTGTGCATGTCACAGGTTGCTGCTCGATATCGCGGGTGCGCTTCTTCCTCTATGGGAGTCACGCCATATCTTCTTGGGTAAGTTCACGTGTGCGTTCTGTGCACACGAAGTCGCCCTTCTGAACGGTTTTGGCATCCGGCTTGGGCATCACACCATGGGACCTTACTCTGTGAAGTTCACAGACTGTGACCCAACTTTTTCTGATGGGGCTGTCAGGAGACTTGACCTCTGCCTTCAAGATCCGCCTCCGTTAATTCAGTGTTACTGTTTGCTGCAGGGTGTTCGGATGTGGTCGTTCGCGGTCGGGATGTTCATGATCGACCTGTCACCCGACACCCTGCGCCTCACGGCGATCTACGGACTGGCGGGCGGGCTCGCCATCACGCTCACTGGGCCCATCATGGGCAACTGGGTGGACCGCTACCCACGCATGAAGGGTGGGGATAGTTCCAAGTGTCACAATTAGAACCCCCAAGTTCTGTCTTGATCCTTCAGCTTCATGTGCAGTTTCCCCTTCGCAATTAATTGGTGCATTGGATTTGCTGGCGTGCCAAGCCAGACCATGACTTTTTGTTCTGTTCTCACATAACTGTGTTGGATAATTGCAGTGGCGGGCGCCATGTTGGTGGTGACGAACGTGAGCATCGCGCTGAGCGCGCTCGCCGTCTACCTGACGGTCTCCTACCTGCCGCAGGTGGCGGCGCTGTGGGGCGGCTGGGGCCAAACCCTCTGCCACGCCGTCATCATCTTCTTCGCCATTGTTGCGGGTTCGGCTCATGTTCTGCGTCGTCTAAACCTTGTTCTTCAAATATGATGATCTGTTGTTACGCTTGTGTTCCTGTTCCGTGACGCAAACTTCGCCAATTGACGTTCTTGTCTTGACATGCTGAGCAAAAGGCCCAGGAGTCGGCGTCTCGAAATCCTGGTCTTGGTCTTGGTTCTTCCAGAATCCAAGATCAGATTCTCAATGTCCATTCACAACGTTACAACCAAAATAGAAAGAAGAAGCGTTTTCGGTGTCATTGTTCCAGCTCACCTGGTGGTCTGTTTCGCACCTTGCAGACAAGCGCCACTAAATTGAACTCATTCAAAGACGAAGTTCTCCTTTCTTTGTTTTAATGCTGTTCGTTTCGTTTCAGATGCGGCCAGCAATGGGCGCACTTTGGCCATCGAGAGGGACTGGATCGTGGTGATCTCTGAAGACACAAAGACACTGACGGGTGAAAGAAATTCACGAACAATTGAAATTGCTCTCCACCTGCTGATAAATAGTTTTACTCCCATGCGTTGGCTTTGAAACATGAGGTTCACCTCAACGTGCATTTGACGTGTTGAAAAACATTGTTTCTATTTCTGTAGAGATGTCAGCTTTTCTCCGACGAATAGATCTCTCTTGCAAACTGTTTGCTCCTGTCGTGGCTGGACAGGTCAGTATACCGGTACATTAGAAACATTCTGTGGTTTCCGAAGTTGTGATGTTGTTGTCTCAGTGTCTCTTATTTCAACACTGAGACGAAATTCTTCTTCATTTCACGTTTTGTCAGGTCATCACGTACGGGTCGGTGCTGATCGGCGCATTGTTTTTGTCCAGCTGGAACATCTTTATGCTGCTCTTTGAGTTCTACATGCTCCACAATGTTTACCACTCAGTGCCAGACCTGGCCTCGAAGAATGAGGTGGAGAAAAGGTGACGAAAACAGCGTTGTGAAACCAATAAAAACACACAAAAACAAACGTGAATCACCAAAATGGAGTTTGAACATCAGGCATGCGTGTCCTTCCCTGCATTGCTCAGAACCGAATTTCGTCGTTGTCGTCGTTGCCTGCGAAACAAAACCTGGAGTCTTGTCAACCAAACAATCAGTCCCACAATCAAGGTCTGCAGGGCAAGACGCGCAAAACCGAGTGGGTGAAAGATAAATTGAAGTTTTCTCCTGCAGATCGGAGCAGAGTTGCGGCATGCTGCTGCTGGACAGCGTGCTCGTGCTGCCGCGCGGGTGGCGCACCTACTCCGCGCAGCCGTGCGTGCTCGCTGGCCTCGGTCTCGCCTTGCTCTACATGACTGTGATAGGCTTTGACAACGTCACGACAGGTGCGATTGCTCAAGTCTGTTTCAGAGGACCTGTACGTCTGTCAAATATTGACTAAGACTGAGTCTCCAAAAGCCGATTGCAACAGACCCCGAATTTTCTCAATTTGTTGCTGTTCCAGGGTTTGCCAAGGCACAAGGTCTCTCCGAGTCCGTCATCAGTATTTTCATGAGTGCGGCTGGCGTCACGGGAATAATAGGCACGTTCCTTTTCCCCGCGCTCCGCTCGTGCGTCGGGCTAACGCGGGCTGGGCTGTTCGCTTTCACGATCGACACGATCACGCTCACCCCGTGCATCCTCTCGGTGTTTGCTCCGGGATCCCCGTTTGATCCGCTGTTCTTCAGGTGAGAGTTTTTGTGTGTCAACAGCTGTGAATGAGGCACCAAGCAACCCTGAATTCACACACACACACGCACACACACACACGCGCGCACACACACACACTGTGACAACAAAATTTCAGGCTCTGGTGATCTCAGGACTGCGTGTATCCAGGGCCACAAGCCGAAACCTTGATACCTCAAAACCTCGTAAAAGACACCTCAAGCTGGAAGCGTTTTGATCTTTACACGGCAATCCGAAAAGGACCATTGGGTTGGGTCCTGGATTCACAGGATTTGCCAACCTGTCTGTTCCGGCCGCTGACTGTTTCCCCACGCACCCAGTCTTCCCCTGACTTTTCGCTTGCAGGTCGCTATTTGATGACCCCGCAGTGGATTCCAGCGCCAACACGACGACGCCAGTGATTCCCGACCCGGTCACGTCCGTCGCGCCTGAAGCGGCGAGCGCCCCCAACCTGATGTCTGTGCTGTTGCTCATGAGTGGAATCGTTCTCTCCAGGATCGGTGCGTGCATTGACCGACATTTTATCGTGCTGAGACAATTAGCTTGGAGACATAACAAAGTCAGGCAGCTCGTAATGCTTGCATGTGCAACGGCTCGATTTCGTGGCGGATGGCAGTTCGTTAGGGGTAGCTCATCAAGTCTGGAAGGCAACCCAAAAGGTCTGAGTATATCAAACAGCTTTGCAAATGTGTTTGATCGAACAAGGGAAATTGAACGTGGACTTCAGGTCTCTGGTCGGCTGATCTGGCGGTCACGCAGTACCTGCTGGAGACACCGCGCGATGAAGAGAGGGGCGTCGTCAACGGGGTCCAGATCTCGCTCAACCGTATGATGGACATGTTCAAGTTTATCCTGGTCAGTTGCTGGGGGGTATTCGGGCCTCGAGAGAGCAAAGCAACATCCATCTGTTGTCCAGGATTCAAAGTGTCTGAAAAAATTCTTGTGCATCATGCTCATTTGTCTGGTTTGAACCTTTCTAAAATCAAACTTGTATTGTTTGATTTTCCCAATATTGAACATGTCGCAGAGTCCAATGAATTCTTTCACTCTAGGTCATCGTGGTTCCGTGGCCGGAAGCGTTCGGATACTTGATCATGCTGTCGTTCCTGTCCTGCGCAGTGGGTGCCGTCCTGTACTATGTGTTCTCCTTCCGCCAGAGAGGCCACCTGATGCCCTTCCACAAGTACAAGGAGAAGCTCATACCAGGAGAAGACAGCCTCAGAATAGAGAGCAAGAAATCGTACGGGACAAACAAATAGTCATGAACACAGGGAAAGGGGGCGAATCCATTCTGTGCTTGTGGGGAAGATTCGTGTCGTCAGTGATTCCTGCTTCACCAAACAGAAGACAATACTTTTCGTAGTGGAACCCAACATGATGTAGGAAAGAACTTTTCTGGCAATGAAATGAAGGAAAAAAGACAGAAAGACGCGTTTTGGAACTGACGAAATACAATTACCTTCTGCTACGCAGGCACTTGCTGCCGGCGTTTTTCATTCATTCAGTTGATTCAGAAATGCAGTTCACTTGACTTCAAACGAGTTGTCGGAGCAGCATTGGAAGCTGGTTGTTTGAAGGTACATGCAAACTGACACTCACAACGCAATAAAAAAAAACCTTCACTGTGAAATGTATTTCAACTGCATTGAGTTCAACGCGTGGATGATTGTTGTCATTGGGGAAAACACTTCTGTTGCGAAATGCACCCTGCTTTGTTGGAGCTTTCTGCAACATTTGTACGATCCCACTTTTCGCTAAAAAATAACTGAATGTTCGATCACTCGTCTTCCGGTTCTTCGGCGATCGGTCCAAACCCATCTTGCTCTGCAAGTGAAAAAATATTGCACGTCAACCACAGCCCGTCACGACGTCACTGATGGACAAGTCTTTATCTTTATTTGTTGAAGCCCCAAGTTGCAATAACCTTGTCCCGAGACCTGTTCTGGTCCTCAGAAAATTTATCAAACTGGCCTAGAGCTGCGAATTTCGCAACTTGACGCTCTTGTGAATCTTGCTCCACACACCCCACAGTTTTGCATCTTTCGGACAATCACAGTTTGTGCTCCAAAGGAAACTGGCTGGCATACCTTGGTCTTGAACTGTACCAGGATCATCAGTCATTTTATCGGACTCGTCTGCAGCAGCAGACTCTTGTTCGGCGGGAGGCGGGCTCGACGGGACCCTGGCCTCAGTGGCAGGCTCCGGCTCGGGGGTGGGTGGAGATTCGGGTGTGGGCGGAGGGTAGACCACTTCTGACTCTGCTTGCAGCTTCTGTGTAAGAATATTTCTTCTCAAAGTTCCTGATCCCTTCAAGAACAAGTTACAAGAACTATTTTCATGAATTCGAAGCACACACACCACGCCCCCTTGGACAGCCACACAACGAACCAATCCATGAAACCTCCAGGTTTGAGCAAAATTTGTTGCTTGCTATCCGATCACGCCAACACGAAAACACAGCAAGAACACGGCACTGTTCACCTTGACTAGTTGCTTGATGTGATTCTTGGTGACTTCAGTAAGTTCCAGCCCTTGAACCACGTTACACAGTCCTTGCTCGTCGACGGTGACAGGAAAGGAGAACACCAAGCCACGAGGCACCCCGTATTCTCCTGAGGAACCAAGGCCGTTGTTCGTCATTTGAGCAATTCCTAAACACATCGAAGTTCTTCATAACACGGGATATTGTACCTTGTGACAGAACTCCAGCCGAGAAAATGTTGCTGCCGGGCGTGCCGCGGCACCAGTCCCGCAGCATGCTGGTGGCGGCCGAGGCGTGCGAGCTGAAGCTGGCGTGACGCATCAACCCCTCCTCCTCACTCCGCCGCGCTGCGCGAGGAGGATTTCGCACATAGGAAATGGACTTGAACTATCTTCAGGCTGATCACGTCGTTCTGTTCCTCACTCACCTGCCAGTTGTTGGGGAAACTCTGTCTCCAGCCACTTTTCGTCACAGATGAGCGAAGTGACGGGCAGCGCGAACCAGTCGGGCCCGACGACCGCGCCGTCGTACTTATGCACCTGTGCGCGAGAGAGGTCGGCGTGCACGGCGTCCGGCGCCGACGCGTGGCCCCAGATAATCAGATCCGTCACACAGGAGCTGTTGACCTGTTGTTTTGAAGATGCCATTGAAATATCTTTGCTTGGAACGCATGTATGATTGTCGATCTGCCTGTTTTCAATTGTTTGTGAAGAATCTTGTGAGTTTGGATGGTTGTGCTTTCTTGGTTGGATCAAAGAAAGCAGCAAAATTTTGACCTGCAATTTGTTGGCCACCAGCGCTTTGGCTCGTCGTTCCGTTGCCCTGGACATCGCAATGACTTGACTCTGTTCCAGTCTGGGCGCCTCACGCAGCAGAACGTGAGCGTTGAAATTCACAGGACCACTTCCAGCCACCAGCACACGCACATCGGGCCGAGCAACCTGTCATGTGGAACAGCAAGCCTGTTGTTTACGATAGAGGCCCACCACACACTGCAGCACATGCATTTTCTTGCCACGGAAACAAAGAAATTTTCTGGTCAGAGCACTTGCCTCTGAAATAACATCAGCGTACTCTTTGAACAGTTGATAATTTCTTTTGAGCCAGTCTTCCTTGCTTTCCTCCTCTTCCTGGTGAATGTCGTCCAGCAGGAGGACGTAGCTGCAGTCTGCGCAGGCGTCACGCAGAACGGAAGTCGTGGTGACGCTGCGCAGCAGGCCGTGCGCGAGGTCCTGCGCCTCCAATGCCACGCCCTCCGGAACGCGAGAATGCGGGTCACTATCGTACAGACGAATTGCGACTTCTGTATCTGCGCCTGTGCAGAGAACAAATGGTCAGAATGAACAAACTGATGACGTGTGTGTGTGTGTGTGTGTGTGTGTGTGTGTGTGTGTGTGTGTGTGTGTGTGTTTTCGCATCTCACGCAGTAAAGCATGGGTGTGAACTGAGTTGTCCTGCAAACCTAAAGTGTGGCCTTGTGCAATTTCATTGATGACGGCGTACGCTGCTCCTTGTGCGGCCTGGGTGATGCAGACGTGCACGGGCTGGATACGCGCAAGACGGGCTGCTTCTTCTGCATCCAGCTCGTGTTTGGTGCGAAGGTTTTCTTGAGCAACGTTGCGCATATCTGCACTGGAATAATCTGACTTGATGCCGTAGTATCCGTTGGCATATTCCTGAAACAGATGCACAGGCATGGTGGTCTTGTGAACATGTGTCATGCAGTTAAACAGCAACACAGGTGCAAGTCCTGTTTCACGCATGCAGAACTCCATTTTGTTCTTCCCAACCTGGAAGTCATTTGCACCTCCGATGAGGATTCCCTTGCCTCCACGGTCCACCAGTTCCCTCCAGACAATGGGAGATCGGCCGTGCAACCATCCTCTCTCTTGACACGTTTTCTTCAACCATGTCTGCAAGAACACATGCATGTGTTCGACAAATTTCATAGAAGTCCAGGCTTGGACATACTGCTTGATTGTGACCAATTTCAACAGTGTTGTCAGTCATAACTCACACGGCAAACCAAAATTGTCCTTGTTTGATTGGTACCTTTATGTGCCAAAAAGTGACCTCGAATGGGGCGCGCTGTATATATATACTGACTCCACAATTTTCAACACCTTGACGTGCAATTGGTGGTGCAATTGGTGTCTTTTTCTGAGGTGGCGGCGGTTGATTGACACGTTGGTCACAATTTGGATATTTCAGACTTCTCCACACAAATAATCACAGGTCAACTCACGTCCCATTCGTTTGGTTGAATGACAATTTTGTGAAGTTTGAAGTTGGGAAGATTGTAGGTGAGCGAATCCCCCAAAACTTCGGCTTTTGCGAAGTAAGGACAGTCTGCCGAGCCTACAATTCCACGCAAAATGACAAACGTGAAATCAACAGTCAACGAACATTCCAATGGATTGTAGGAACTCCAACAATCGGAAACTGACGAGCCGAGCGACTGAAAAGAGAGTGGATCTTCAGCAGATCGCATTGCACCAAAAACAACTGGATCTAGACTCTAGATCTACGTCATGCAAAGTAAAGGAGATATATTGAAAGGAAAAGACTTGTGTTCAATGTGTATGTGATTAGGTTACGCCTGAACTGATCCATTTCACTTTATTCGCCGAGGAACGAATGAATTCGTCACCTGCTATCACGATCTTCGCCATGTTGTTTACATTTCCTTGGCAACCAGCGGGCACCTGCTTCTTTCTCGTCAGAGTCGGGTGTGGACCATTCACAAAACACGAACAAAGATTTGCAACGCAAATTTTTCTGACATTGAAGTGACTGCCATTTCATTATTATTTTTTCTCAATAATTTCTCGAAAACAATTTTTGTGACAAAACACCAATTCCGCTGCCGAAACAATTTAGAAATCTACGACACTCGTCCTGGTTTTCAGCACGTGGATAACATGGCGAAAGCAAGGGCGAAGTCGCTTCCAGAAAACACGAGTTTGTCCGTAGATCAGCAAGGCGAATTCAACAAAAAAGTGAAAGAAATAAAAAAGAAGGTGAGTAGAAATGTCAGTCACGTGAATAGCTGACATCAGAGACCGAATGCGGCGACAGTCGTCAAGGGAAGAACACGCTCTGAATTATCGCTCAACATCTGTGAGCAGGATCCCACGGCTGGTCAACATTCAGATTCAGACTCCACTCACATTTGAACAAACAAGCATTGGACGTGACATCTCGCGTGGATTTAGTCCGGTGCCAACGATTCTGACAACCGTTGACAGTTGTGTCAACTTGGCCAACCTCTGGTGGTCCTCTGTTTTGGTTTGGGTTTTGTTGATGGTTGTGGAGTGACTTGAGAACCACTTACCGTCTATCGCACGTGGGCAACGGCCCAGACGAGCCTGTCGAAGCCCTGGTGTGAAGTTGGCCCCAAATTAAAATGGGCTATGACTGCCCTCAAGACCCGTGGGTGGGTCTGTGGTAGCCTCTGTGTGTGAGCTTCCAAAGTCAATTTCCTGGCCATGTTCCGTCTCAAAAAGCTTAAGATATCTCTTTCTTCTTGGCTCAGTTGTGCAATGTTAGCTCGGCTGGTCGCCATGACAGTCAAAGAGAGAGCCAGAACCACAAAGGGTCA
>JAAUXT010045388.1_pt1 | contig 27185 bp, 28 predicted proteins | sample 7278171 | NCBI WGS metagenome assembly JAAUXT01 (sample SAMN14350112, study PRJNA611818) | marine sediment metagenome | isolation source: surface marine sediment (1.8m) | place: French Polynesia: Moorea | collected 2018-08
ACTGCAGTGCCAAGTCCCTTGCGCCGGTAATGTCGTCAATTCTTCCTTGTCCTCCTTGTCTTCCATGGGGGGATCTGGGGTGGGGGGTCTGGGGGCAGGGGGGTTCAGGGCCAGGGGGGTTGGGGAGGGGGGGCTAGGGGGGAGGGGGCAGGGGACATTTCATCCACCTTGCCATATACTGCACTACCACATGGTGCTTCGCCCCAAAGGGACTTCGCACAGAAAGTCTCCTGAGAGTTTGGAAAAAGTAGCCTCAGTCCAAGGGTTGAACGCGCGACGTCTTGACAGGGCAGCCCAAGTGGCCAAATTTGGCGTTCGCCGTCTGAAGAAACTTGTGAATGTAAGGGAGGCGGACCGAAGCACCTTTCCAAATGAAGTTTATCTCGAGTGAAAATCTCGTTTTTGGCAGGAGGTCAAGTGAAAGTTGAAGTCACCGCCAGGTTTACATGGGGGCAATTAGATCCTGTTATCTGCGAACAGAAAACGTTTCACATCGGGGGTTCGGTCGCCACCAACAAATTACCATCGCTTTGACTCGAATTACTGAGGTAAGAATTGTTCAGCAGGAATCTGAGTCTTTGGTTTCTCTGTCCGACAGAAGACGACAAATCTTTGGCGTGCAGTGTGAATCTAGAGGTGTCCGCCCCCTGCGACCCGACTCTGACCCCCGCTGATGGAAGAGGATGAAATGACCACAGAGGTGACGAAACAGACACAGAACATGAGAGTCGGAGAAGCCGTAAAGCTTTGGTGGGGAGAAGAACAAAGGTTCCTGTGGTGACAACCCATCTGATAAGCCACGAAAAACACGGGTTGTGGCGGGGTGGTCTGGGTTTGTCTTTCAACGGGCGCTCGTGGCTCTGACATGTGCAGGCATCGAACCACATCAGGACAGCGAAATGTGCAAGGCAAGGCAAACTGTTTTTATCGTTCGATGAGGAGATCAAGAAAACTTCTTGCAAGCGAAACAGAAGTCCCTTCCCTTTGCGTGCGCCAAAACCTGTATGGCAAGGAAAGCGTCGTGTCTGTCGCTTGAGCATCACGCAAATCTGACACGAACACGATGATCAAGATTTGGGTGATCAAAAAAAGAATATTTCCATTCCCACTTGCAAACTCTTTCAACAACCCGTGCAGAAACTCATTCAGAGACATTTCGGCAGGTTCGCCTGTACACCTCGGACAAACATTTTGAAAACTTTTGCGCCGTGTGGTGTCTACCTTCAGCACCAAGCAGATCGCAGGGATTGACACCTCACGCAGGGGGAACGTTTCAAAGCTGCCGCCCTCACCGCTGTTCGCTCCGCGCGCCGCTGAAAGCTGTTATCAGCGGAACAAGAGAAGCAGACACAACACCAGACAGAAACACTCTTCTGTTTCATCAACACCGCGAGGCGCGTGTGTTCCTTCTCACTGAGGTGTGAAGATACACAGAGATACACCGAGATAGGCTCTGGACACTTGTCGCCGCGCGTTTCCTACAGGATTTCACAGAGTCACCTGATGTTCACCGACGAAGGTGAGTCGCCTGTTCAGTGTTCACCACTTGCTGCGGCAACTGCTGTAAGATTTTGCCTGCACATTGTGAACTGAGGCAGAAAGTTTTGTCAATCAAGCATAAAGCTCAAAAGATCAAGGAAACTCTTGTTCACACGTGTACCAACTTTTCTGAGCTCTTGAAAACGTTTGTGCAGCGCTTGCTTCATTAGCCTTGCTGCAGCTCGTGGGTTTGACATTTCGGAGTCTCGGTTGGGATGGTTTGCTCTGGGCCCCCAGCTGATCAGTGATATTCGGGACACGAGCCGCGATAGATCTGCGTTCGTCATTAACATTACAACAGCTCGTTTACAGGGGCTGGGAATCCGATGCCAGGGAACAGGTAGCAACTGAGCAGGAGGGAAATTGAGCAAACAGAGCAAAACGTTTGCGAGATCAAGACAGCAGAGAAATCCACAAAGAAACTTGCAGTCATTGCCCCAATTGCCAGATCAGTGCCACAGATTCCATTTGGTCACTTGCCATTGGCTGTCAGGTGCAAATAAGGGGAACTGTGCCACCGGTCTGGCAATTGGGGCACCGCACGTTGGGATTTAAAGGCCTGCTGAACCTCCCCATTGAACATCAGCGCACGTAGCGTCCAATATCCTCTGGCGAGTTTCAGCAAACAGCCCGCAACCTGGAAACGAAACGCAAACGTAACTTTTGACTATCACAGCATTACGTCTGCGTTTGCGTTTCCAGGGTTGCGGGCTGTTTGCTGAAACTCCCCTCTCTGGAGTGTAGAGTTTTGGCTCCAACGTCTACAGTGAAGGACAGCAGAATGACAAGAGAGACAAAGCAGACTCGTGGTCATCTCTGTTGCGACGCGTCTCTCCTGATGAACGCGGTCGAGCTTGGAGCCGCTCAGTCCCGTCTCAGCTAATTACTGCGGTAATTGCGATCTTTGAAGTCAGCTGCCTGGCTCGAGTCTGCGTAACACCGAGAGGTGTGGAAGGGGCGGGCTGTGGGGGAATTGGACAGATAGATACAGGATCCAGCTGCAGCTATGAAACAGGGGTACGCCTCTGCAGTACAGCGTTCATCTGAGAGCAACTTCCGGTTTTCTGCAAGAAACTTTCGCCCCCAACGTACGAAAAGAAAACATGGTTTGTCTGAAGGTTCCAGAGATAGGTGAAATGCACAGACCTTGCTTCTGGCTGAACTGAGCAATTTGCACGGCTTTGCGCTCGGTTCTGGATCCCTGGGCTCAGCACACTGATGAGTACTCACCACACTGAGTAATCGTTACCCGAAACCTTTTGTGCGCAACTATGTAAACATCGCTTTGCGCGGATCAGAGCAATCAAGGCTCCACAGCAGCTGTGCGCCTTCAACTGTCTTCAGCAATAAAACTTACTCTCGGCGCGCTGGAATTGAGAGCTGCAATTTCTGCACTTCGGGGGCAATTGGTGGAGGAAATGCTCTCCCTGCGGTGAGTTGCTCTTTTCTCCGTCCGCAGCTTGCTGCTGCAAAGTGCCAAACTGAAGACCATCATCACATCCAAGATCTCTTGATTTAGTTATGCACGCGAATAAATTTACTGTCACACCACGCTGAAGAGTCTTGGAAGTGAAATCTGTGGTCAGCCGCAGCAGAGTCCCCGCTGGAGGCTCGTCATTGCCCCCAGACCCTGTGCTCAGACTGACGACAGCGTCTTTGGTGTGCCCGCTGCAACGGAAGAACGTACGAGTTGAGTGGTTTTCACATTGGTGACGCGTGGTCACTTTTTTTGACGTCGGCGTCAAAATTTAACATTGAAACCAATGGTGGAATTTTGACGTCAGCCCATGGAGAAAACGACCGCGCGTCGCCTGATGTGAAAACCCCTTCACGTTCCTGCTTCGCGCAGGAACTTTGCGTTGCAAGGGCGTACGCTGTAGGCTTGAGTTTCGCACCGCATGTATCAGTGGCGCAATATGTACCCGTCATATTTATACTTCCCTCGGGGCAGAGAGATTAAGTGAGTCGCCCCAGGGGGGCCGCTTCTCATATGCCACGGTGAAATGTACACACACCGCATTGCGCGCTTCGCATACGGAGCAGCTTGGTGTACGTAAAGTGTGGCATCTGAACAGGATCGTTTGGTGTTTGCGGATTCTATTGTCATGGCAATGATTTGGTGTGTCAGCAGACAGACAGACAGACAGACAGACAGACAGACAGACAGACAGACAGACAGACAGACAGACAGACAGACAGACAGACAGACAGAAGCATCAATTTGTGGTGTCTTCAAAAGTACCACAAAAAGTCTCACGTTTTGTGTTGGCGGCGGTGAAGACTTGTTGCTCCGCCGAAGGAACGGAGGATCTGTTGACTTTTTCAAGTTGTTAATTGCGAGTCGCCTCGAGGCAGAAGCGTCGTGTACAAAGCCTTTACCTGTGCGGAGAGGACGGCCCTGACGCGCCTATTTGCACAAGTCGTTTTTGTCTTGAGCTCTTAAACCTTGGCTTCACCGTGGGACTGCAGACTTGTTGACAAAGGTGCCCAACATTCCGGAGGCGTGTCCAGCAACAGGCCATCCGCGCCCCATGACACTTGTGGGGTTCTGACGCAAATGCTGATGAGTCGACTTTTCTGTTTTAAACGTGGGAAAAAATTGCGAAATTTGGTGTTGGTGGGTACAATTGGTGGATCTGTTGTGGGGTGGGGGACCTCATCACGCCTTGGATCCTCAACAACTCAGCATGTGTCACTGAAAGGGAAATTGAAAAGAAACTTTCGTTGAGTTGACAGATTCAGCGAACGTGGCCATTTGTGCGTCTGTTCCTAAAGCGAGTATTTTCCACAACTCAATTTATCATGAGACTTTGCCTCGGGTCATACTGTCGTCACAATATCATCAGGGCTTCAGAGCCGATCATAATCATACACCGGGGTCCTGAGCTCTGACATGTGGCCCTGAATAGAGACATTGTAACTGCCATCAGATAACAGCGCGAATATGGCTGTCAGTCCAGTGAAGCGTCGGGAAAACTGAGATAAGGAAAACAGCATATTTTTTCACCTCAAGCGAATGTAATTTGCTACAAGATGAAAAGAATTTATTTATTTTAACGCACGGATAACACACGGAGTGGACCAGTAAATTTTGGAGAAAAAAGTTGAGGCTTTGAGGCACAGAAATGGGACATTTTTTCTCGAAATTGCAGATTTTCAACCTCTTCTGGGGCGGTTTGTGGACCAGCCCAGTTTTCCAGAACGCCAAATCGCATCTGACGCGTATTTTGATTCTACAGGCGTCTCAGAATTCTTTTGTGATTTCTCCTGTCAGGATTTCTGGGCTGTTCATACCAGAAATATTATTTCACGCGATGTCTGTGTTGGTTTTGCTTTTGCAAAACAGCTCCGTTGGAGCAGAGGCTGAACAGACAGACGCAGACACGATCCTGCAGTGGGAGACTGGCGGACACGGGGCCGGCCCGGCCGACAGCCCCGAGTGATGTAAGGGGTGTTTGTTGTAATTACCCTCCTGTTTTTGTTCATGTTATGAAGACTCTGATATTAGTTTACCTGAAAACATGCAGTTTGCCTTGGCTGCTGGATCCACTCAAGACCACCAACGTACATGTCTGTGGAGGGTGTTTTCGCCTGAAAACGTTCAGCGTAAATAACTGAGAAATATTGTAAAGTGGAGAGTTAAACAAACCCCAAGTGAACACAGGTGGGTTTCGTCAAATAAATGCTTGAAGTCGTCTTATGTAGCAGTGACCGAAGTGAAAATACATCTGGCCAAAGTGAAAATACATCTGCAAGTTGTTGTGCACTTTTCCCTTCGTTCAAGGTGAGGTCAGCATTTCACAAGAGTGTGCGCGTTGAATTCGTGTGTGTGTGTGTGTGTGTGTTTGTGTGTGTATGTGCGGCTCTGTGTGTGTGTGGCTGTGTGGACGTGCATACATGAGGTGAACACGACACAACAGTTTTGAAAAAAAATACTTTCTCTGAAGATCTTGCACCAAGAAACTACGAGTTTTTGGGTCTTTGATCTGCACGAAAGAAAGGGAGAAATTGGCAGTGGATAGTTTTCTTCTGAGCGGTTCTCAGCGGATCCATTTCTCGTGTTATCTTCTCGGCTGCAGTTCGTGCAATTTCCGAGCTCGAAGCCGTTCCTCCCACCTCGGGTGATGTATAGCGCTCAAAAGTGCGAAGATAATTTATTTCTTCCGAAATATCTGTCTAATTACCAGCAAAAGTCCATCTGCATAGTTGTGTGCCATTTGAAACAAAAAAGGGGAGCAGCCGTGAGTGAGGGGAGCCTGGGCTTGAGGCTGCACTCCTCGCCCTGGCTTTTCGGTGGAAAATAAGCCCTGTGGCTTCGAGTGCAACGATGAAGATCAAAGCAATTTGCTCCTGTGTTTCTGGTAAAGACACAGGAAAGAAAACAGTTGGAATTGTGTGTGTGTGTGTCTGTGTCTGTGTCTGTTCTGTGTCTGTGTCTGTGTCTGTGTCTGTGGGGTTGTATGTGTGTTTGTGTGTGTGTGTGTGTGTGTGTGTGTGTGTGTGTGTGTATGTGCGCGCGTGTGTGTGCACGTGTGTGTGCGTGTGAGTGAGAGAGGGAGTGCATATCGGAGTGTGTACGTACCTGTTGAAAATTTATTTGTGCTTTCAGAACCACTACAGGCCCTGCTCATGATCGTATGTTTTGTGTTCACGAGACAGTGTCGGTGAGGTCCTGACAGTGTTTCCCCTGTTTAGTACCGGGACCTTTGCAGCCCAATTAACCTCGAATGAGAAGCGGAATTCTCCCTGTAATTACTTGTGCAAGAAACAAAGGGGCGTTGCTTCTGGGAAACAGAAGGTCGTTGTGCGAGGCCTACGTATCGTGGAGCCCAGTGTAATGGAATGGGCAGACCCCAGAAACCAGGAGACCCCGGGGTCTGGTCAGTGTTGCTCTGCCGAGGGTGATGGGGATCTGGCCATGGGCTCCAGGCCCCTTACTTCATGCCTTCTCATTTTACTTTACACATTGAGATCACTTGGTGCCTGTTGCTTGGAGCTTTGACTGATTGCACTCAGAGATGTGATCCAGGGTCTGGTCATTTCAGCCCACACCCTGAAATGACCAGACCCTGGGTCTTGAAAATGCTGGGTCTCCTCATTTCATTCCACTTGGCAGCGTTCGCCAAGATGACGTTCAAACTGCATGTTGTCCCCTCTCCACTCACAGGTCAAAACACCTGCCTTTTCACAAAATACACCTGACCACAATATTCCTCAACATTAACTGATCAATTGTGAGGACACATGATCGATGATTGCCAATGAGGGGTCCTAGTTTATTTGAAAATGGAAATTATGATAATTTGTTGGCATTCCTTGTTAATGTGGTGCATAATGGACAAGCTGTCCACCGGGGACAGGCGTAGGGGAAAAGCGACAATTGCGGGGGCAGTATGATTTAGGTGTGGGTCTGAGTGGTTTCTGCATAGGGCGACGGAAAGTAACAGACCGCCCCCATGCCCCTACATGGTGATTTTCTGCCAAAGTAGCACAAGCACGGGGAAATTCTTTTGTGCTATTAAGTTACAGCGAACTCAGCAATGCAAGAGAAAAACCTCACCTCGGCCTTAATGTTGTGAAAGAAACAAAATTGAGCAAAACGACGACTTGTACCTTTTGCCCTCGCAAAAAAATCCCAGCAAAGGAGCCGACAACCAAAAACACTTCAAAGTAGATAATCGTCAAGAAAAGTACAAAATTAAACTCTTTGAAAGAGATACCACCCAGCCCATTTGCAGAAACACTGCTCGAGCAAAGATAGAATTACTTCCAAATGATTTCACACTTCGGCTACTACTTGGTGGCGAAGAAAATGGAGGATCCCGTGTCCCATTCAGAGCATTTTTCTCGGCTCAACAAGCAACTTAATTCGGGGAGAAAGAATCGCGCCGCCATTTTTGGGACGCACCGCACCAAGTGGAAGTGTTGATGTCCGTTTCACCTCTCCCATGTCAAAAGCGCCGTGCCCATAAAAACTCCCATCGCCAAATTCCTTGGGCAAATTCAGACGAGCGAACCTCAGAGATGAAAACATACACGTGTAGCGGTGCTTTGTTGCGCCTATTGACTCACACACATCATAAAAGGCAATTTAGATCCTTTAATGTTTTGCGAACCGCTACAATGGGTGAGGAACCTCAAAAACACGGCCACGCCGTTTGGGTCAGAATTTTCTGCAGTCATAAAATGCTGAGTTCAAAGTAATTTGTTCCATTAAAGTGTGTTTGAAGCTCGGGGAACAGTTTTATGGCTCTGGTGTCGCAGCACGACGTTTCTGTCGCAGCCCCACTGGTTGCGCAAAAGAATTCCACCATTCCAAACCCACGGGAGATCAAATTTTTGAAACACGATGCCCAAAATTCTCATTTCTGATTTGCGCGTTCTTTCAATGGGTGATTGCTCCACTTCTTACAAAAGGAAGCCCCGGCAGTCTGGGAGCTAAACAGGTGGAAAAGGTTCCGTGACGCAACGCGGGTCGCCTGCCCTTCTGCTCGGGTTGATTTTCTGCGCGGGGGGCGGTGCGGGGGCTGCGGGGGGCCGCGTTTCGTCCCCGGCGCAGGGTCACAATTACCCGGGCGACCCTGGGACGACGCACCGTCTCACCCCTGCCACACAAGCCTGTCCGCAGCTGGGGGTGTGGTGAATCGGAAGACCTTTTTCCTTGCATACGCAACAGGAAACATCTCAACTTCATGGGTATCGGATGGAGTGCAAGAATTTAACTCAACTTGAATGGCGTTCTGTCAAAAAAGGTCGAGCAGAGAACTTTACATGGCACAAGATTTCTAGGGGAGAAGCATTTGGTGCACCCAGCTCCTTTGGGTGGGTGGGGCGCGCCAGTCAATGAAAGTGAACTTCACGTTTCTGAATGCTTATGCAGGAGGGACGTGCGCTCTCACACGCACTGACTCCCACCACCCAGGCTGCTTCATTACAATTTCCATCACGTTGTGTGAAGATAGGGCTCGATTAGACTTGTTACCGCATTAACCCTGCACCCGCTACCCCCTCAGCCATTGTTCTCGTAGTGCGTGCCAGCGAATAGGAACTCTGCGCAGTGCGGCGGAGGTGCGCGACTTCAGAGGGGAACATCAAAGTGGAGTTGTTGATGGGGAATGGTTCCGGGGGCTCGGGCGGCCGGGTCGGGGTCCCTCACTGCGCTGAGATACACCAGCTGAGAACCAGCAGCACGGTGCTGGAGCAGAAACCCTGACCGGCTGAGAGAACCTGCAGCATGGTGCCGGAGCAGAAACCCTGACCGGCTGAGAACCAGCAGCACGGTGTAGGAGCAGAAACCCTGACCGGCTGAGAACCAGCAGCATGGTGCTGGAGCAGAAACCCTGACCGGCGGCTCACCAGGAGCCACGAGGCACGGCCACGCTCAAGTTGAAATGGCGAAATTGCACAGGCATGAGCAGAATATCCCTCCCACGGGATATGAAACGTGTCTGAAATGTCTGCTCTTGCAGCTGATCCTGACATGAAATGCTCAAAAGGTTTCCACAAGATGTTGCGTAAAGTTGTCATTCTTGTGGCATTTGCTCCACCACTGGTGCGCAGTCAGTGTGTGCGCGGCTCCGGCACGGTGAGTGCCTCGCCCAATCAGAAGACGCCGTGAGCTCCGCGCCTCCTGCGCAGCCGCAGTGAGGGCCGCGCTCCCGACAAGTGCTCCGTCCGTCCGTCCGTCAGGTGAGAGAACCCGCACTCAGCCGGCACAGCCAGGGGCAGCGACACACACACCTCACAAACACGAGCAAAGGAGTTGCTTTTCGTCAACAAACACTTTGTTGTCAGTGTGGATTTTGATATTCTGGAAGTTTACAGCGCAGGCAAGCAGGCGGGATTTAACTTGTGCGACGCTTGGTAAGTTCCAATTCCATGTTTTCCAGAAGTGAACCAGCTGAAAACTCAGAAATCCGTTTGTCAAAAAGAACCTGACTCTTTTTCTTGAGTTTGGGTTTGTTTTGTGGTGATTTGATAGGGAATCTTGGCTGAACGCTGCATTCAGGCTTGTGGTAAACTTTCACTTTGTGCCTGTGAACTGAAGACACACGAAAGGTGAGAATTGTTTGGACCCTGGGAGGGAGGGAGGGAGGGGACGCCCAGAAACAGGTGCAGCAGATCCAGGTGGCTGCTCAAAGTCCCGCAGTTCGAGATCAAACTGTTTCGAGATGGATAACCCAGTGACTCGATGCAACATGCGCACGAGGCGTGAACTCGTGAGTCCCAATCTGACTTCACATTTGGCACGCAGGGTTGAAAAGGAATTCTTGATGAGAATGGTTTCTTCAGGCTGATACAATGTTGACATTGGAGAGGAACAACCCGAACAATTCTCTCTTTGGATCAATGGAAACTTCATTCAACTTGAAGAAGGTGAGAAACTTGAGATGCGAGGCACAAAAGTTGTTGATTTGGATCCGCCAATAGAGGATGAGCCGTGGGTTGAGCCTTCAGTGGAAGCCTCCCGGGTGAGAGAGCCACGGGATAAAGGAAAGGAATGCCTTGATGACAGTTGAAGTTTGAAGCCATTTCGAGGCCCTCGAGGCAGCGGATAAAGTGGCCCAGCTGGGGAAGAGGAGAAGACTGATGTTTGTTGATTTCTGAAACGTATCACCAAGTGGCTTTGGAGTTTTTTTTTCTGTTTCAGGGTATTTTTTCACCCAAATCCTTTTTGGAATCGAGCCTGGTTTCTCTTCAGTCACAGTGTACAATAGATCAATGAAGTTTGGAAAAACAGTGAAAGCTGAAAAGCTCTTCATGTGCACCCGTCTGCTGGTCTGATAGAGATAAAAATCTGTGTGAGCGTCGGAGTTCTTTCCGATGTCAACTGTGTGGTTGAGTAACTTCACTTTGTGGAGCCGTTTTGTGTGATTGATACGCTAATTTCCTCGCCACGCTCCGCTGAGCACCGGCGCACAACACTGCAGTGCAGTCCAATGGAACCAATGAAAAGGGTAAAAGTTGCCAACGTTTGAACAACATGACTTTGGGTCTCATCTTTTATGCAAAAGTCACGATGTAAACACAGATAAGTGACAACAATGTCGTCAAAGCTTATTCTGGTGAAACTGTTTTGGGGCAGGGTGACTGTACGAGGAAAGTGCATCTTTCTATGAAGTCAGCAGGTCAAACCAAAGAGACATTCTTGTCCCACGGAGAGAGCCCTTCGGGCCTCGCACAAGTACCTGTCTTCGCACAAGATCACTGGCCAAATGTTTGCCGAGTAGCATTTACTTTTGCACTGAGACCTGTCAGTTTTCCGCGGGTAGCGAGCATACAAAATGTTTTCTTTTTCAGATTAAGCTCCTGAATTCCCTTTTGATGAAATTTGCTCAGACTAATTTTGTGGGTTTCCTCCATATTGAGCCACGAGAGGAGCAAATCTGAGGTACATTGAGATCACTGTGGACTACGGACCAACAATCGCATCTTACAACGAAGCCTTTGCAACAGCCACCCAGTTTTTGGGCAGAAAAGAAAAATCTATTTGTTCTGCGAGGCGCCTTGTACATTTGGGTCGTTCTGCGAAGAACAGACAACTTTGGACAGTTTTGTGAAGGTATGTCAGGCGACCTTTTGCTTGACGACATAAAAGAACCATTTCTTCCTCAAATATCAAGACGCGGTTGTGTTTGCGTTGTGTTTGGTGCGGCGGGAGGCGTTGATGGACGTCTTCGTGACGCGACGCCGGAACAGCGGATAAACCGCGCGTTCAAACATCCGCCCCCCCCCCCGCGAGGAACTGAGGTGCGGTTCTGTCGTCGCGTTTTGCGTAAAAAACCTCGGAAATCCGTTCGCAAGAGAGACGGAAAGATACATGGGGGGGGGGGAGCTCCAAAACTCTGAAAGGAAACAAACGCTCAGAAAAGACGCACACGCAAAAAGCTCGAGAAGTGAAAACAGCGTTGTTGTACAGGGCCAAGAAGCTGTTCGGCTGTCTTTGACCGCGCACATGCATGCACAGTGTGCTGTTCCACCAAGCGCAAAAACTTCTCCTTTCATCAAAGAAAGGAAACCGTTTGAGGTACTCACTTCCCGTGTGCAATTCTCACTTCAAAAGATACTGTGTTTCCAACGAGGTGGTGAGTGTTTGCGGAGTCAACAGGGACCCGCAGCCTGTGGAAGCGACAGAGAAGCCGGGGCTCCCTCAGCGCGACGAGGCCTGTTGATCGAGACGAATACAACAAATATTGAACTTGTGCCTCAAGAGGCAGAGAATCCCGAACCGCATTCTTCCGCACCTCTTTGAAATAAAACAATTTCAAAGTGGCTTTATTCGCAGGAAATTGAAATTTGCACAGAATATTGTGTATTGTGTCTCGGGATATGAAGAGGGATGAGGACGACACGCAACCAAAAGTTGGAACACTTTTTGTCTCTTCACTTTTCCGTCGCCGTCATAAGTTTGATAAAATTGTATCAAAGGAAAACGCTCCGACTGCGCAGGCGTCTCGAAAATTTTGTGAATTTCAATTATTGTCCAGACTGTTGAATTGTGTGCGAAGTCATGAGTTTGTCTCCAACTCTCACAAACGAATTCAGGTGTTTTTATGGTCAGTCTCTTTGGCTTCACGAAGCCTCTAATTTGGGCTTCTTGACACAAATGAACTTCACAAGGCACCCAACCCGCACCTTTTCATCTTCGACCAACATCTGCCTCCCGTTTTGTCAGAGAAAAAAAATCGCGCGACTATTGAGGAAAAGAATAGAAGTAAAATATTGCCCGAGGGGCTATTTGCGCGCAGTCGTTGATTGAACAGATATTCCAACACTCAGGCTCAGGGTCAGGGGCGTGACTCTCAACGACTCCGCAAGATGTCGCTTCTTGCGGACCTTCAACTCTGTGGAACCTGGAACAGGAGTTTGAAAAGAGACAACTTTCAAGGGATTCAACAGTTTGTGCGTGCACGCATTCCGTCACAACTTGATTTGATTGTGCATGAGTGTGTGAACGAGTTGAGAACTTCCACACCCTGCCTCATCTGAGCTCGTTTCACTGGAAACACAGAGGTAAAAGGAACCTTTGTCTTCCGCAGATGTTCTTTTTGACAGAAGCTAAGTGGAACTAATTTGCTCATTTCTGCTTTCCTTTTGTCAACTGAACGCGAATGTGCAAACCTGAGGATGGGGCCACTCGATTAAAGCGAGAAGGTTCAAGCCTTTGTCAAGGCCGATGTCAAGGCACGGAAAATTCTGCTGCCTGCTTCGGTAGCCCCGTTCCCCATGCATACTTACACAAACCATTGGTGTGTGTCTTCAGAAATGCCAAAGCAAAGCAAAACGAACGGGACTGCTCGACTTTTTTTCATCAGACATGAGTGTGGGTGCACGCAAATTCATTTGCTTGACACGTCCCCAGTGAATGTTCGTCACAGTGTGAGCAGCACTCAGAACAACCATCAATTTCCAAACGGGCTGATGTTCAGCACAAAAAGCGCTGTCTTGTCCCCAAAAAGCGCACGTCAAAGATGCGTTTCGGGGCACCTGTGTGTACGTGTAAATTTGCTGGCAACCTGTCACTCGACAAAATTACTTAATGCGCGGTTGTTTTCCGTCCACTTCTGTGCATTACAAGCCGAGACAGTGCGAACATATGCTGATAAACGCATTTTTGCTTTCACACGCCTCGCATATACATTGACTCTTTTGGCAGTGGATCATAATTCTTATGCCAAACAAGGCCAACTGAGGCTACTGTTTAGGACAGTTAAGATTGCACCCACTTTCCTGTGAGGAATTTGTGGACGGACATGTGTTTCGCTCATACGTCACCTCACTGTTGGTGTTCACTATATTTTCAGATTTCGCACCAGATGAAACTGTGATTGTGCCTGAGTGAGGGATGAGGACCCCGCGCGCGGTGTGTGCGTGGGTGTGCGTGCGCGTCCTGCTCGTGGTCACCGTCGGCGCGGCGCCACGCGACGCAGCGTCGCTCAACGTCATCACCGTCCCCGAAAATGGTGAGTTTCGTCTGAAAAAATAAATGGAGAAAAGAAACATTGCTTGCTGTACAGTTGCATCTGACACACGCAGGCACGGATATGCAAGACAGGGCGTTGTCGTGTTTCGTTGTGCTCTGTACGCTGTCGCTCCTCTATCCTGCCACCTCAGCTCAAATCCAAATGTGTTTCTCCCGTGAACGTGGTTGCCTCGCAACCCACGCATCAGAATTCTTCTCAAACGTTGCAAAAACCTTCTGGATACATGTGTTTGTTCTTGGGCGGATGTCTCAGCGTTCAGATACAACATCGTGCCCATTTTGACCGAGAAGAAGCACGACTTGTCAATTTGTTGAAGGAAAAAAGTGTTTTTAAAAGGAATGTCAAACTGATACTCCTTCACTGGCAACAAAGATGAGTCTTTGCACTTTGTTGTCTTTGAAAAGTGTGTTCCTGGGAAACTTTATGGCAGAAAGGCACTTTTGGAAGATGTCGTCTGTCCGAGTAAAACTTAGCCATGCAGGGACCAGGCAATTGACGTACCCCTCGTATCGTGCACTCAAACAACGTTCAGCCGTCACCGGCATCGAGGCGAAATCTGCAAATTATGTGTTTCTTTCCCTCGCAGACTTGACGTGCTGGACGTGTCCGAACAAAACGGACAACGAAGCGTGCAACAACTGGGCTCCGGACGTCCACTGTCCACTCAGTGAGTACATCCCACACACGCGTCTTCACCAATGCACACTCTCTCACGTAGGTCACGTCAGTTCGACACGCCCTTTCACGTATGTCACGTCAGCACATACGTCACGTCAGCTGGACACGCCCTCTCTCTCACGTACGTCACGTCAGCACGTACGTCACGTCAGCACGTACGTCACGTCAGCTGGACACGCCCTCTCTCTCACGTATGTCACGTCAGCTGGATATGCCCTCTCATGTATGTCACGTCAGCATGTACGTCACATCAGCACGTACGTCACATCAGCTGGACACGCCCTCTCTCTCACGTACGTCATGTCAGCACGTACGTCACGTCAGCACGTATGTCACGTCAGCTGGACATGCCCTCTCTCTCATGTACGTCACATCAGCACATACGTCACGTCAGCATGTACGTCACGTCAGCTGGACACACCCTCTCTCTCACGTATGTCACGTCAGCACGTACGTCACATCAGCACGTACATCACATCAGCACATACGTCACGTCAGCTGGACACGCCCTCTCTCTCACGTACATCACATCAGCACGTACGTCATGTCAGCACGTACGTCATGTCAGCACGTACGTCACGTCAGCTGGACACGCCCTCTCTCTCACGTACGTCACATCAGCACGTACGTCACGTCAGCACGTACGTCATGTCAGCTGGACACACCCTCTCTCTCACGTACGTCACGTCAGCACGTACATCACATCAGCACATACGTCACATCAGCACGTACGTCACATCAGCACGTACGTCACGTCAGCACATACGTCACATCAGCACGTACGTCACGTCAGCTGGACACGCCCTCTCTCTCACGTACATCACATCAGCATGTACGTCATGTCAGCACATACGTCATGTCAGCATGTACGTCACGTCAGCTGGACACGCCCTCTCTCACGTACGTCACATCAGCACGTACGTCACGTCAGCACGTACGTCATGTCAGCTGGACACACCCTCTCTCTCACGTACGTCACGTCAGCACGTACGTCACGTCAGCACGTACATCACGTCAGCACGTGCGTCACGTCAGCTGGACACGCCCTCTCTCTCACGTATGTCACGTCAGCGAACACACGTGCAAACCTTGCTTGTGCATGCTCTTGCAGACCTGACGTGGTGCATGTCGTTGCATCGGGTGGACGTGACGCGCGGCCGCAGTCTCCTCGTCCACAAGACGTGCGCGCTGCCGAGCGCGTGCACGAGCGACGCCGTCGGCTGCAGAGCGACCGCCGAGCCCGGCGTCCAGGTACGTTCCGAGCCTCGCTGTGGGAACCGTTCCAGAGACGATCATGGCAATGCTGACTTTTGGGATATGGAACCTTTTCACGTTTTGGTCAATTGTCAAACAAAGCAAACCCCTTTGTTTCAACGCACGCATGTGCGCGCGCGCGCGCGCACACACACACACAGCGTACGTGGATCCCTGTGCTTTCCAGGAGTGCGTCTCTTGCTGTAACGTGGCATACTGCAACGAGGCGGTGCCGTTCAACCACACGTCGGCGCTGCAGCTCTCCACCGTCACCACGTCGGGCGCCGTCACCGTCACCGTCGCACCGCCGGCGGCACTCGTCCTGCTCGTCGCCGCCGTCCTCGTCGCGCTGTCTCACACCGGCTCCGACGACGCGCTCATCACCATGACAACCGAACTGAAACCCGCGTTGTCACTTGTGCCTGCCATGACAATCGCTGTGTTACACATTTTGTGGAAAGTGACACATCATTTGCACAAGATGGATTGCAGGAAACAGTTTCAAACTCATTGGAGGAAAACGCAAGCGTTGCGCTCTGAAGACTTTTCTTTGAATTGTGACGATCATAACGTCTGGAGGTCAGAACTCGCACAACGGCGCAGGAGCCGACAGAGGGAGTGTGCGTCCTGAAACATTGGCGCGATCAGCGAATATCGCTGCACTGTTGGCACGCCCTCTCTCACGTATCACGTCAGCTGGACACGCCTTGTCACGTACGTCACGTCAGCTGGACATGGGCTCTCACGCACGTTGCGGAACCTTGACACGCCCTCTCATGCACGTCACCTCACATATGTCACATCAGTTGGACGTGCCCTCTCACGTCAGCACATGCGTCACGTCAGCTAGACATGCGTTCTCACGTACGTCACGTCAGCTGGACGTGCCCTCTCACGTACTTCACATCAACGCGCGGAGCGGGAGCGAGTTCGCTGGAGTCACCGTCTCCATCCAAACTCCATTCACCCTCTCAACTGGACGCACCTACGCTTGCGTCTGTCTGTTGGGAGGAGCGAAAAGATGAGGACTGGGCGCAGCTGCGACTGAGCGCAAGGCTTGTGCGACACGATCCCGAGGCTCGTCGGTCGGGACGACGCTGTCACTGTCACATTCTTCTGTGCAAATACTCAGTCACACAAAACTGCAAACCTCGCCGCAGGAGGGTCAGTTCACGTTTTCGCTTGCAACAATTTTTCTCTTGATGTTCTCCAAAAAAATTTCAATTACAAACGCAAAATGAAAGGCATTGATGGTGAAATCGCTTTGTGCACGAAACTGATCGTATCTAGTCCGCATCTCATTCATCCGATCCTCGCTGCTTTCTTCAAAAGTTGCTCAAACGATTCACAGGGACTCTGTAACTGTACAATAAAAATATCGCACGAAACTTCGCATTGTCCCTTTTCTAGTCCTGGGAAACCATTTCATGACAGTCGTCACTCTTCGACAAACAGATGCAGTCGTCACTCTTCGACAAACAGATGCACAACCTCCCCCCCCCCCCCCAAGCCGCCAATAAAATCTGCGGAAACTGCAAAGGACGCACGCATCGAGTGTGTCTCCTTCTCCCCGCGCAGTGAAAATGGGCTCGTCGGCAACATTTTGACAGCCGCGCTGCTGTCACACGTTCTTCATGGGCTTCAACAGAAACTCACTTCCGACCGGCTCCAAAACCAAACTTCGTGCGCATTGTTTTTGAACTATCATAAATAGGCCTTTTTATTTACATTTTGTACACTTCTTCAATTCTAATAAATCTGTCCCTCAAAAAACAAAGCGCGGTTCACAAAAACTGAGCATTTGGTAACTTTTCGCAAACCTTGGGAACCGCACACATCGACCGGTATCAGTCCGAACAAAGCTAAACATCGACAACTCTGCCGAGAAACCAGTTCTTTGGATTCAAAGTCGGATATGAGTCCGTCAGAGTCAGACAATAAGCAACAGTCCGCAAGTCCCTCGCAACTCGACTTTCTCTGTGAGAACTGCCTCGCTTCGTGCCGTGAACAATTTTTTTGAAAATCGAGTTGAGTAAACTGGTTCGACAAGTTCACCAAAACACACTGACGTGTCAAAGCGACATACGCTTCGCTTAACAACAGCCGATTTGACAGGAATGACAATTGGAAACGAAACGAACAGAGATCAAGTTTGTCCATCAGACGCGCGAATGTCGGCAGGCCTCGGCTCCAAAACGCGTCACGTGTCAGCGAATGCGCGCGCACCGTGCAGCGAACGTTATTGCAACTAGCACCCACAGGGTCAAGAGGAGGAACGAATGGCGCTAAGGAATCCCAGCGCTGCAGTGAAGTATGTACTGGTGTCGACAAAAACTGCGCGACGTTCAAAGCTGAGTCTGGTCACCAAGTCGCTGCACAAATGAACCGTCCTTGACAACAATGGCCGTGTTCGATTTACGAACGAGAAGGAACCGTAACCAGAAAATCCTGTCTCCTGATTGGTTCTGGCATGTTGTCAACCAATGGGCGATGAGAGATTTCTGGTTGCGGTTCCTTCTTGTTCGTAAATCGAACACGGCCAATATCCCCGAAACACGGAGCAATCTTTGAAAGCTACAAGAAAGAAAGGGAGAGAGAAGACAAGGAAGAAGAAAAAGATCCACACCTCCTAACAAGGCGTCTGCTGTGTTCTTGACTGTCCGCTAAACTCTAATAAATATTTGTCCAGCAAATATCCAGATTATGAATGGTAAATTCTCACCCACACGACTCCCGAACCTCTGCACCCATTATTGCAGTAGTTACAACCTTCGCAGTCAGACCTACATATGGCCCACAAAACAATTCCCAAACTAGACCTCGAAGTTGCGCACATTTCATTGTCTCTAAAGCAAAAGATTTGGGTCATTTACCAGGTAATTTGGTGGTGCATTCATCGCAGTATATCACAGAAAGTGTTCGACCCCCGATCCGGGGAACACCCAGCAAGCCACGCCCTCTTTCGTACACAACACAAGAACATCACAGCGACCACCCATCGGCGACTCTCTCCCCACCCACACGCTTCACTCGGCCACGCTCCACACACACTGACCACAGCAACAGACGCGTAGCCTGCAACTCGAGATCAAGGTGGCTTCATATAGAACTGTTGCGTTTTGTGGCAAAAGTCATTGACTCCTATGTCCGCACATTTCTTGCATCAAGAATTGATTCCCAGTGATTATCTGCACCAAGCTATATCTGCATCACATTGGGCGTCATGTTAAACTTTGATGCCACCCAAACAAAACGCATAACACAAGGGGTTTGCCGCAGCTCTGTATGAAGCCACCTTCAGACTCAGCCGTCACGTGACACAGAGAGAAGAACACCAGGAAAAGTCTCCCCACGAAACCCAGTTGAGTGAGTATGTTGGTGTATGACAACCACGTGGGTAGTTTTGCACAAAGTCGCCGGGAGGCGCCACCACTTGCATTGATCCGTTGGTCTCCCCCAGCCTCGCCCAGAATCCTCAATATTTATTGATTCCGCAGATCCTCACTCCGTCCAGCATTGGCAGCTTGGGCAGCAGGGCAGTCAACACCAGCGACAGCGCGTTTATCTGCAAAAACAAGAAGGTTGACGCCTGAAACTCCCGCGGTCCAAAGCGCGTGCAAACTCTGTGGGGCCAATACAGTTGCTCGGCAGTGTGTGTGTGTGTGTGTGTGTGTGTGTGTGTGCATACCTGTGTTGAGCCAGCACAGTTGCCCCCCCCCCAAATGCTGAGTGGTGTAGGGACAGACAGACATACCAATGGTGATTGCAAAAAAGGCCCACAGTTACGGATAAGACCGCGGCCTTCAAAAGCACACAGAACTGAAGAATTTCGATCAACGCAGCTGCACAAGTTCTCGCGTGAGAAGAAATCCATACAATCTGCTCTGTTGTTTGCAAAACGCGTCAGACGAGAGGCATCACGCGTCTCCCACCAACACATGGGGAAGTCAACTCACGGTAAAATGTGATGGGTCGTATTTCGTGTAAAAGCTCGCCAGGAAAAATCTGCAAAACGCAATAGAAATTGTCAGTGTGTGTGACTGTGAGGATACGAGAAGTGTATGAGACATGCCCCCGTCACGAAACATGGAAGACATACCCTCCTCGGGACAAGCTTCTGTAAATAAGGACTGGAGTGACAATCCACGTGGGGACATTTACGTCAGAATATTTTTTGGTGACGTCAGACCTGACTGACAATTTGGAAGGTCAAGGCAGCGACGCCACGCATGATTCGGCGCACTCAAACGCAGCTTTTTGCACCGTCGTTCGCAAACAGACCAAACGCGCCGCGTTTGCGCTCAACATATTTGATCAACGTTACGCGTTCAGGTCATTACACACAGGAAATGAATCAACCGCAAATCGACACTCTGAACAATAGATTTTCTGTCTCTGTCTCTCTCCGTCTTTCTGTCTCTTTGCCTTCCCCCCCCCCTCTCTCTCTCTCTCTCACACACACACGCATACACACAAATCACACACACGCACTGCACGTCTCTCTCTCAAACGCTGTCCTGATCTCTCTCTCTCTCTCTCTCTCTCTCTCCCTCTTTATCTATCTCTTAACGATACACAACTGCAAAGACCCGTATCTCAACGCAACCCACGAGACTCACAGAACGATGGGGACGACGGTGAGGAACTTCTTGGACGCGGAGAAGTGTGTGCCGTGGTCGAGCTGCTCCCACACGGTGCGGTACCGGTACTTGGCCTGGTCGAACGTCTCGAACGGCGTCCCCTTCTCCATGTGCAGGATGAAAAACATCAGCTGCGACAGAGAGGAGAGAAAAAAGTTTCACTTGAACCTTCCGTGCTCAACACAAATGTCACGCCAGATGAGCACTGCTGCACAGCATGCATGTCATGTCGACTGTTTTGTCGACGTAAATATTCGTATTTATTCTACAATTATGCGATTACAAACAGACCATACGTACTCGCATCGTGGTAGAAATGGGTTCTCACCACATACAAATGGTTCCTGTTCAATCACATAACTCCTTTCTGGACCAAAGGTTTCGAAAAGTCATTGCGATTTCACAGGAACCATTTTTGTGCAGTGTGAGAACCCTGTCTGAGCTCCCGTTTTTCAGTAACTCTGCATACACGTGGACTTTGCACTGAGGATCATCATGATTTGCTGTTGTTTGTTGCAATCCAGCGTTGTCATGGGAACAGCGTCGCACCCTCGGTCTGATTAAGAAGCACCTTCGCACTGTAGCAGACTCAAAACTTTCACTTGAGTCTCGACGCAAAGCATCTCGAATTTTGCGTTTTGTTTTTGTGTGGCGTGGTGCGAAATACGCTTCTCACACTGCGCTGACTGTGGCACAGAAAATCTCGTCGACACCAGAGGGCACTGACCGTGTTGTGCGCCACGTGCGTCAGCGTCCACGCCATGGCGACGGAGAGGAACGGTAGGCTCAGGAACACGTAGTGGATGATGGCCGTGATGATGCAATACGTCCACCACATCCCCTGGAAACAGAGCCGCGGGGGCGTCACTCGTGTGTTCCCCGACAAACCAACACACATGGGGGGGGGGGGGGAGCCAGAACCAATTCTTGACAACTGATGGCAAACTGAACCCAGTGACCATCTTCATGCACGATTCACACCACGATTTCCAGATTTCTGAGGTGTGTGAGTGCGTGTGTGTGAATCTCATCGACGGTTGCTGCTGGTGTGTGTGTGGGGGGGGGGGGGCGTGGCACCCTCAGTTTCGCGATCACCTCTATGATCCCAGCGGACTGTATGTAAAACACACACACGCAAACCGGGCTTGTGTTGACAGCTGAACAGAGAAACAAACGTCGCCTCAGGGGGTTTCAACTGTGTGTTGGCTGGTCTCCTGAACGCTCATCTGGTTCTCCTTCGTGAGACTTGGGACACAGGAAAATCCAGTGTGGGAATCACACAGACGGAGCACGCACCTTCGAGTTGAAGTAGGACGTGTTGGGGTTCGGCTCGCTGCCCGCCTGCCCGACCTGCATCGCGGCTGCCCAGCTTCAGCGTCCCACAGACCTGTCAACCACAGAAAACAGACACAAATTCAAGAGACTGTCAAGACCGAAGATCCAGATGATGTTCTCAGGAGAGGGTCGGGAGACGGATCGTGTCGGAATGCCCTCTGTACGAGCAAATGGACGGACGTTTGGTGAACTTCAGCGCAAAGGAAAAGTACGAGGCTTATACCACTTCTAGCGCTCGCTACATGTTGATTTGCCATGCCAATTTGGCCCTCTTTGTACTGAAATAAATAGGGTTAAACACCTTATGCAACCATCGGTTCATCCTGATACGAGGGGGTTTTCACACCTGGGGCGCGCTGCATGTTGTATCAACTTATGTACTGCGGTGCTAGGTAAGGTGTTTCACCTCCTTTCTTTGGTACACTGATGTCATCCTTTTGTCCCAATCAAAACAATACCCATTCAGAGCGCAAATCAGGTCGGCAGGGGTCGACTTGTCATGATACAACAACATGCAGCGCGCCCCAGGTGTGATAACCCCCTCGTATGTGCATGCAGCGAGCGCCAGAAGTGGTATAAGCCTCGTAGATGTCGACAGCTCTCTCTGGATCCAGATCTACATTCCCACTTGGACCTCAGCAGCTTTCACAACTCACGGGGTCAGGACCGAACACTGATCATTCGTGGAGAAGTTTCAGCAGGCACACAGCCCCCTTCCCTCCTCCCCCACACACCACATACTCTACTGAGGCAAAGAATTAAGATTCACATCGAATGTGGAAAGAGCGAACCTGTCTTGATCAGCAAGTCTGAAGAAGCAACCTCAAATCCAAAACTTGGACCCACGAAGCAAGAGGGAGCGGTTCAAACCAGCCACTGTCATCCACAAGTCGAAAACTGCGGACTTCTTTTGAAAAATTCTTTTGCGTTCCAGATCTCCCACAGCAGATCCACGTTGAGGGGCCGTGGTAGAGTCCATTTGTTGTGGAACGAATCCTACCTTACGGGTATCTGTTGTGTTGTCCACAGAGGATGATCTGGACACACTGAGGAACGATTGAGTAAAATTCACAACTTCTGCCACACTGTGACAAGGAACGTCCTTCACCTTTCAACGTCGTCACGTGACTTCCTGCTTCAACTTGGCGGGAAATTTGACTGTGTCAGCAAATGCAAGTGGTTCTATTTTCCGTGCGCACAGAGAAACGAATACGAAGTTGACAGGTGTGGGGTTTCTTTCTTTGCCACAACAAAACACACAAATACCATAAAAATTGAATGGGAAAGATACTGGATTCACGGATCTTGGACTCTTGCGTTCGCTGGAAATGTTCTGGAGTTCTGGTCATCCTTGAATTTGCCTTGTTCGAGACATGGACGGAGCACCAAATCACAAATGCGTTTCAGGTTTCAAAGGTGTTCTGCCCAGAATGATGTCTGCAGCTTTCTCTCCGATCATGATGGTTGGTGCGTTCGTGTTTCCGGAGGTGATGTCCGGTATGACGCTGGCGTCCACCACCCTGAGACCCTTGAGACCGTGCACCCTGAAACACAACAGGGAACACGTGTGCGTGTATCTGTGAAAAGGTCGACGAACCAACCCGACAGAATCTGTGAGCGATCACGCGAGTTTTGGATCAGAGGGAGACTTGACTCTCAGCTGCACCAGGAGTTTCTGGCCTCTGGCCTGAGGTTGAGCCAGCAGCTGCAGGGATGCCCAACCCCAGGCACAGAAATTCGTTCATCTTTCAGCATGACATTCACACTCTGTACTGACCGAAGGTCGGGGCCCACGACCGTGGTTGGGTCTCTGGGGGAGCCCATCCTACAAGTCGCCACGGGGTGGTACGAGGTGAGGGTCTCGTGCCGGATGTTGCATCTCCAGAAGTCGTCTGAACCCCGATCGAACTCTCTGCAGCCTGGATGTTGCGCCTGCACGAGTTTGGCTCCCACAGCTTTGTAGGCTTCAGTTTTCTCCATCTGCTCCACAACTCGGATCCCTGCGAATAAAAGCACTTGCAAAGTGCGTGGCGTTGATGTTGCGCGAAACAAGGGAAAATGACAAAACAAAAAGCTTGGGTTTCTGTTGAAAAAAAAGGTTCCAAACTCTTGTGAAATTGATTTTTTTTCTTTCAAAAATGAAAGAGACCAAAACAAGGCTTCTACACCAAGGAAATTAGTGGAAGACACAAAACCATGCCATCTTGCCTTTGCCTTTGCGTTTTGGTTCGGAGGAGCCTCAGTAAAGTACCCTGTCAATTTTTTTCTCCCACAACGCACCTTCGAGCAGCACGTCCAGGTCGCTGTCGTCGCTCAGATACTGGGGGTCAATGACCGGGAGGTCGAACGGGTTTTGGGAGCGGAGACGCACGCTCCCCGAGCTGCGCGGGTGCAACCCGAACACAAACTGCGTGAAGCCGCGCTTTCCTATGATGGAGCCGTATATCTCCTTGTACACCTGCACAAAGGCGCAAAAACGCAATCATTTTTCACCTGGGACAGTACCCCCAAGGGATGTCTGCATGTACCGCGATTCCACCCTGATCCCTAGAATAGCAGTGAAACTTCGATGTTTCATCAGTCAACCCCCCCCCGCCAAAGACAATGGTCTTTCAAAAACAAAGGCGAGGACGGATTTTTGCTTGCCTCAGGCGTCCAACCAAACAGAGGCACGAAGTGTCGGTAGAGCTCGGGATGGGCGCCGAAGGTGGTGGAGACCTGGGAGATCTGGAGGTAGGGCCTCGGGTCTGAGTCGGGCTGCGACGCCGCACGAAGGAAGCCGATCGCCTCCGCTCCGTTCGAGCCGAGGTGGCCTGCAACATGGTGCATTTGAAGACTTGATGAAACACAAACACTGAAGAATTTTCCACAGAATTCCATCTTGTGTTCTCGACAAAAGAACAACAGTTTGTGCCAGGTGTCTGGAAAAGTCTTGGGGAAAACAGAAGACGGACAGCGATTCCTCCTTTGTGTTCGCAGGAACATTGTGAATCTTCACAATATTTTGAGTTTCAGAAACAATCGCTCAGGTGCAGTGCAGATGAAGGAAAGGGCAGGGATCCTCCGACAGAACTTCACATTCACGCCCTTTCTCCTTGTGCGCTGTTGGAGCAATTCTTTGTCAACTTTTGCACAGCCTCCAGGGGTCTACCCTTTTCCAACCAGATTCTGGATCTGCCTCAGACTTTTGTTTTGATGAGTTTTGCTTTTGTTCCAAAATGGATCAATTGCACAAATGCCCTCAGATGAAGAACTCAGATGCACACACCGGAGCCGTACAGCTGATACTGAAGCCACGAGGACCACGTGGCCAAGTCGTCAGGAGCCATGTGGACCGGTTTGTCCACCAGGACCGGAAGTGCCACAAACACGTGATCGAGCAGCGTCGAGCCGACCGGAAGATCCGCCCTCACGGGAATCTGTGGGGAAAGGGGGTGAAGGATCAGAGAAGTCCGCCAGGGGTCAGCTTCAGTCTGGTTCTGCAGGGTGAGTCCACAGAATGAAACGTGCGTTTTTGGTTGCACTTTCTGCGCAAAGCATGCCGGGAGGCTCCGATCTCAAGGGTTCTCTTGGCGAAGAACACAATGGATATTTGTGGAGTGTACAACACAAGGCTCCAGGCAAGTAACCAACACGTCAAAATGCATCCAACAAAAAAGTTTCTTTTCACGTCGTACATTGAGGTCCTCCAGGTGGCGCTTGGGTCCCACTCCGGACAGCATGAGGAGGTGCGGAGACCCCACGGTTCCGGCGCTGAGGATCACCTCCCGCGCCGCCTCAACGCGCTTCAGGCGTCCGTCGTGCACGTACTCCACACCCGCGGCCCTGTCCCCTGAAGCACAACAAGGTGACGAGCTGCATGGAAATTTGGTGAAGTGTGAACTTCTTTTTATCTGTTCAGCAGAGCACGATTTGTTCTTGGTATGTGCTTGCTGCACACGCGTGGACAAAGTGCAAAATGATCTCTTGAGACCCCAGGTCTGCAGATGGCCCCAACCACCAGATGGCCCCACCTACCAGATGGCCCCACCCACCATCAAACAGGATTTTGGTGACGTGCGCCCGGGTCAGGATGTCCAGGTTGGGTCGGGTCCTGGCTCTGCGGATGTAGGTCCGAGCCGTGCTCTGCCGCAGTCCTCCGAAGATGTTCGCTGGCGCTCTGCCCCACCCTGCATGAAGCGCGAAAAGTTCGTCACATGTTCAGGAGGAAAGACCATGCAACGCACACGACAGTGCTTTGCTTTGCAGATGTTCACCTTCCTGGTCTCTCCCGTTCACATCCACCAGCTTCTGTCCCATTTCCATCGCTGCTTCCAGAGTCGCGTTGGTCAAGTCTGGAACTGCGTCCGGGTAGGTCACTTTCATCGGCCCCTCGTACCCGTGGTAGTGCTGGTCTGGGTCTGGAACTTTCGCGTGCGCGTCTGTGAGGAAACGAACAAGCCCATGCTGACCACACGTTGTCGGGGATCTGGACAATCTGAATGTCAAAGCAAACAGAATGCAGGTTTTGGTCCTGTGACGAGAGGTGCGACTCGCCTGAAGGACCGGCGGGAACCTCGAGGCCCTCGGCTCGCTTGAAGTAGGGCAGGACGTCGGCGTAGCTCCAGCCCTCCGCCCCGCCCGCCGCCCACAGGTCGTAGTCATGGCGACTGCCTCGGATCCACTGCATTACGTTTATCATGCTGCTCCCGCCCAACACCTTGCCTCGTGGCCAGTGACTTTTCTGCACAAAAGAAATCGTTGGCAAATGAGCCAAGACAATCAATCCAGAGACCCTATCCAACCGTGTGTGAAGGGGTTTTCATGTTGACGCTGTTGACGTCAACTGCAAACTGCAACCTGCAACTGTAACATTTTTTCATGTTAACAGCTCGTATTATGTTGGGCCAGCATTAAAAGTTTTGCAGTGAACTGCAAAAAAGTTGAAGTCAACTGCAAATGTCCAGTAGCATTTCAATATGCCTTTTCACATTGAGTTTTGCAGTTGCAGTTGGGAATAGTTTGTGCTGACTTTTGCAGTCGACTGCAAGCAGCGGAGTTTTGCAGTTGACCTCGGGTCAATACGAAAACCCTTTGTGTCGCACCCTGTCAATTTCATGGCAAAAAGGTGCGTCTTGCACACGGGTGGATACGGTGCTTGTGCTGATGCAAGAGAAAACACTCATAGAAACACTGTAGGCTTGCTCATCCAGAGACTCCGCCGACAAGTAACTTCCCTCCTTATTTCCCATGCCGTCAGGTTGGACTTGGGACCCCTTCAGTGCTCCCTTTCCTCCGTGCATGATCTCAGATCGTGGTGAACGGGTGCGACGATTGCAGCTGGTCCAGGTGAGTGGCTCTGCTGACACCAAGAAATAGATTCCAGCCCCTTCAATTCCACAACAAAATTTACTTTTCACAAGCAAGGTTTGGAGTGGAGTTTTCTACCCTTCTCCACCAATTGGAACCGCAGATCCGTGGTTGTCTAGGAGACCCGACTCTCCAACAATTTATCCGGCCTATTTCTTTCAAACCAGGCCACTGTTGAGGTTTCTCCCCTTGGACAGACGCTGGATCTGCCCCTGGGACCTAGACTCTACTTCCCTCCTCCTAGGGATCAGGACAGGGTTTTGGCTCCAGACTCCAGTCCTGGACCCGCTGGAGTAACGTACGAGGGAGTTTTCCAATGAAACGGTTTCTTTCCCAAAAGTACCAACTCTTGCAACGGAGAATGCTGACATCTGGCCACATCATTTCTGCCTCAAATGTGATCCTC
>JAAUXT010094961.1_pt1 | contig 27181 bp, 35 predicted proteins | sample 7278171 | NCBI WGS metagenome assembly JAAUXT01 (sample SAMN14350112, study PRJNA611818) | marine sediment metagenome | isolation source: surface marine sediment (1.8m) | place: French Polynesia: Moorea | collected 2018-08
ACCATACCCAAGAGGTGAGTCCACCATACCCAAGAGGTGAGTCCACCATACCCAAGAGGTGAGTCCACCATACCCAAGAGGTGAGTCCACCATACCCAAGAGGTGAGTCCACCATACCCAAGAGGTGAGTCAACCATACCTGTGCACCATACCCAATAGGTGAGACATTCATGTGCACCATACCCAAGAGGTGAGTCCACCATACCCAAGAGGTGAGTCCCTCATGTCCACCATACCCAAGAGGTGAGTCCTCATGTGCACCATACCCAAGAGGTGAGTCAACCATACCTGTGCACCATACCCAAAAGGTGAGACATTCATGTGCACCATACCCAAGAGGTGAGTCCCTCATGTGCACCATACCCAAGAGGTGAGTCCACACCATGCCCAAGAGGGAAGTACACACCATGCCCAAGAAGTGAGTCATGTACCCATGAGGGGGTCATGCACACCATACTCAAGGGATGAGTCCTTCAGGTGGATCATACACAAAAAGTGAGTCTTATGTGGCACACCCAGGTGAGTCTACCATACGGAAGAGTTTGTCTCACCGAAAAGGTGAGTCCCTCAAGTGCACCACACCCAAGTGGTTAGTCAAGCGCGTCCTGTGAAACATGGGGTCTGTGCATCACAAGAGGTCAGTCATGTGCACCACAGCCAATGGTTCAGTCCTTGTGCTCAAGAAATTGGACGACTTGAGACTGCGATTTGGTGCCTCGCCCTGTTCTCACCCCGTTTTGAAACTGGTTAAGATCGCATTGTCTCTTCGTGTCTTTCCCCTTTGATGTCACATTCCCGGTCTCGCTGCTTCACTCACCCTCGTTGGTAATGCCCCATTCCAACACCGAGCGAGATCCCTGTGTCCCGCTCCTCTTCTCACGTGACCTCTGATCACGTGTCTCGTTCCCAGGCTCGGGGAGATCACGCTACGCGACGTGAAGGGAGTGTTCGACCGGCAGGGTAACTTCCGCTTCCACTTCAAGGCGCAGGACCCGGAGTTCGGCACCGTCAAGGAGGAGGTGCGTGCGTGTGTGTGTGTGTGTGTGTGTGTGCGTGCGTGCGTGAAAGGAAGGGAAGGGAGGAGGGGTGCAGGGGAGGAGAGGGAGGGAGGAGGGGGAGGGACGGGTGCAAGACCCGGGGTTTGGTTTGGTGCGTGTGTGTGTGTGTGTGTGTGAGGGAGGGAAGGAGGGAAGGGCCGACGGGAGGAGGGGTACAAGGGGAGGGGGGGTGTGGCCTGAGGGAGCTCAGAGGAGGGGACAGGGGGTGGTGGGGGATGGGACAGGGTCGCAAGACCCAGGGTGTGTGTGCGTGCGTGTGTGTTGGGTGAATGGCGATGAAGAGGGGTGAGTTGGGGCGCAAGGCACGGTGGAAAGGAATGAGTGCACAATGTGGGGAGGGGCAACAACAAGTTGGATGGGGGATAATGAACCAAGTAGGTTGGGAGAGCAGGAGGAAGAGGGTGTGTGTTTGTGTGTGTGTGTGTGTGTGTGTGTGTGTGTGTGTGTGTGTGGGTGTGTGTCGGCAATGAGAATGAGGGGGAGCTTGAAGGGGTGGAATTGTGTGTGGACAGTTCACCGACAGCTCTCTCTTTCTGCAGGTGATCCACGAAGACGACGTGATCCCGGGATGGGAGGGCAAGATCGTGGCCTGGATCGAGGAGGACCACGGCTAGCGGATCCAGGGTCCTCCCGGGGATCCAGATCCAGGGATCAGATCCAGAGCCAAGATCAAAGAAGACTGTGGCTGCAGATCCAGGGTCCAAGGAGCTACATCAAGGACGTCCATGGCCAGTTGATCTGGGGTCTCCGATCCTTCGGGATGGTTCCCTGATCCAGGGATTCTTGACCCAGAGTTATATGTGTTCTTCCAGTCACTGTTCTTGTGGACAACCACAGCTCCTGTACGTCAACTAGCTCGGTGCACACGAATATTCTCAACTCGTCTGTGGATTCGTGACACTGGAACTTCCGTCTTTAGGATCTACAGTTGACTGGTGCTGCCTCTGATCAACACGTTGTTGCCATGGATGGAGTATTTGCACTGTTTCTACTAGTCTGGTGAATGTGACTGACCCTCGTGCAGTTGCACTTGCCTGAGTCGGGGGTCGCGTTGTGTCAAGGATTCACAGTGAAAAAAATACAACCTTCAGGAATACATGGAATTCACGGAGAATGAAGGCCTGTGCTCCTTCTGCGTCAAACGTCAAAGGGGGGGGGGGCGTCAAAGGGATGTGACGTCACCGTCTCTTGACGCTGCATTGCAACGGATACCGGAGTCTATTCTTCTCGGACGCTTCTGCAGCAGATGAAATGGTCTTGAGGAGACACGTGACTGTTCACTTCCACACAGTACGAGTTAGTATCAAAGAATTCTGGGACTCAACATGACTAATTCTCGACCACGCGCAAGCATTTCGCTTACGACAGTAATCATGCGCAGTCTCAGAATTCTTTGATACCGCTACGTATTGATGATGCCGCGCTGACCGGAGCCGTGGAGAAAATGCTTGCAACGCGACCACAATGGATCCTGACCTGACGATTCCAGCTTCCGCTGCCCTGAATGGTTGAATACGTGTCACGTGACTTTGTGGGAATGGAGCCACGCGCTCAGCTCTGTCGCCTGCCCTCTAGCGGCTCAGGACTCGGGTCGTTGTGCTGTGGTAAAGTCGGGTCTGTTGTCGTTCGCTTCACGTTGAGAATTGAACGACGTTTGTTCCTGCCAAATTCGGACTGGACTGGTTCAAAATCCCCACTCAAGGCGAAGAAATTGGAAAGATCTGCACCCACCAATGTTCCATGCTGAATTCGGAATTCCCCACTTTATTGAAAACTTGAAACAAAATTTCTTTCCAAAGATGAGTTTTGTGGGGACGGGCGTCGCTGACAGTTGGACGTGCGCGCGTCGCTTGTTGGTGCGACGGGCTCTTGTTACGTTGAGAGGTTTGTTCTGTTGCCATGCTGAAGTGATTGTGGCCGACGAGTTGACATGGAATGTATGAAGAAATTACAAATGATTTTGGCCTCCGCACAATTGTAACAATGTTGAAGTCAAGAGGCAGCTTGTGCAGCTGAATTTTCTCTGTTGAGTGGAGGCGCGAAAGTGGATCCAAGGGCACGGTGGGGGGGGGGGGGTGCCGCCGCTGAAACGACATACCGTATCCACCCGTGTACAAGACGCACCTTTTTGTCCCATTATTGATCACCAAAAGTAGGGGTGCGTCTCACAAGGACACGGGATGACTATTGTTTCAATGGGACCTGACACCAAGGAAAATCAAGGCCAAAGTTGGGGTGCGTCTTGTACTTGGAAGCGACTTGTACAAGGGTGAATACGGTGCTGAAGAGACTTCCCACCCCGGGCCCTGGATCCGCCCCGTGAGTTGGTCGCTGCTGTTTGTTCTATTGTTTTCAAACCGCTCCAAGAGATTGAACGTCGCTTCTTGAACCTGTTTTGTAGATAAGTTGCTTTTGTCAACTGGTTTATCTGTGATAATTCCTTGTTGCTTAGTTTTTGCAGCGTTTGAACAAAATTTAATTTATTAACGCACGATGTTGAGACTTTTGCGTCGGGGGAGATTTCTCCGTCGGGGTTCTGGCTCCTTCAGTGGAGAAGGGCTCTGTGCGTGTGTGTGTGCGTGTTGTGGGGGTCGGCGTCCGCCGGAGAAATTCCCCTCGGCGCCTGTGTGTTCTCGATACGGATGTATTTTTGACGACTCGAATCACGGAAAAAAATGGTCTCACCTCAACCCGGTTAGAAAATTGAGAACGTTTTTCGTCAGAATGTTTGCACGGCTTTGCTGGTCTTGGAGCAAGGTGTTTCATTTCTGTGAATTTTCAACCAATTCACCCAATTCGTGGAAGTTTTGAAGGAAAGAGCAGCTTGCTTTGCCATTTTGGTTTGGATTCTGCAGCTGTATTATGTGCATCTTCATTGGGACAAGTTTGACACAAGTTAGGGGGTTTTACGGGTGTTTTTCTGTTGGAACAGCTGGCTGTGTACGCAACTGGTGCTACACTATTTATTTCCTCAGATCAAGTCGAGACCAAGAGATCTGTACTGTGCGTGTGAGATCTTGTATCAATTTGGGAAGGACGGGGGGGGGCGTTCCATTTGCAGCAAGAGAATTGATTTTCCATTTTGACGTGATATTCAGAATTGGTGAGCACAAAAACAGCTGAATCTGCTCCCACTGACTTGTTCCAGGTTGGAGTTGAGTTGACTTGACGTGTTTATTTGCGCTATGCAATTTGTCCCGCTTGCTACGTGAAGATGAAATGTAGAATCTCAGGGTTTGATTATTTTGTACATCAGGCACACTGAACCTGAACTCTACCCTTGGACACGCATCCCAAACCGAGGTGTCCATTTGTGTCCCAATGTTTGTCCCAATGGACTCTTGTCTCAGCCAGAAAATTCCATGTCACAATGTTCAAGAGATTCAAAGTGCTTGTCTGCTGGGCAGTTACACCAAGACTTGTGTGTTGGGATGGAGGGTGTGTTGTGTTGCAGTGTTGTGCAGCTGAAATAATGGGGTGGTGTGGGTGGTGGAGACCAGGGGTGTCTCCCGCGGTGGGTGGGGATAGTGGGTGGGTTGCTTCAACTGTGAGCCTGTTGTCAGCTGTGCGACTGTGACGCATGAGACTGTGACACGTGTGACTGACGCGAGAGACTGAGATTGTGACGTGAGATTGTTGACATGATTCTGTTTTTCTTGTCTGCAAAAATACATGTTGTATTGAGAAATGAACAAGTTTCTTCTTTTCTCTGACCGGCAGAATTCAGACTTGATCCACAGTGAACGTTTCCTGAGATTTGCTGAGCAATTCGGGTTGTGCTTTCAAAGCGATCACTTCGACAACACCGCGAAAGTGTTGGATTATCAGTCCATGCGATGAGTTTCAGAATGAACGATGCCCAGGGAAAGTAGATGCAGAAGTGAAGATGACCAAGACCAATCAAAACGGTAGGATTGTTCAGTTCGGCGACCCGTGCGTGCACCATGCTTGACCTTCCGGCCACGCCCCACACGTAACAGCTCCAGGGGCCTAATTCGATTGTACCGCAAACAACCGCAAATTTGCGGTTGGTGTGCAAGCAATTGAACAGATCTTGTGAAACAGACTGCAAATTTCCACTGCAAACAGTGGAGGCTCACTTTTGATGGTTCAGTCAGTTTCAGGTGGGTGCAAACTCAACTCAAAATTTGCGGTGCAATCGAATACGTCCCAGAAGACAACAAAAGATTCTCACTGCTTCCTCATCCAGTCCTCCCATCCCACCCGAATGCAAACCTCGGCACCCTCGACGACACCGCCGTGCTGTGTTCGTCAGCTGCTGTGGCGTTTGAGTGATAGGGGCAGACCAAACTTTCCACCCCGTCCCACAATCCATTCTCTCAGTATACCCGGCCAGCCTCGCCCACCCACACCCTCCTCACCCGTCCTCACCAATCCAACCACGTCCTGCCCTGCCCCGCCCATGTGCACCTCGCACCGCCCAGCCTTCGCACCGCCCAGCCCACGCACCGCCCAGCCCACGCACCACCCGGCAGGGCTATGATGCGCCTGTGGCAGAGCCCTGTACTGCCCCGACCCGCCCGTACCCACCCTGCCCCACCCCCACCTCACCCCACCCGGCGGGGCTATGATGCGCCTGTGGCAGAGCGGGGGGGCACCAGCACCCACGCCAACCTGTCCCGCCCTCAACGCCCCCCGCCCGCCCAGACCCCGCCCACCCGACGGGGCTATGACGCCCCTCCAGCCGCCGTAGCGTTGACGTAGCAGGGCGGGACGAAGGTTCCCGGCCCGGAGATCTCGCGGATGGCGGAGTAGGTAGAGACGATCCCGCCCACGATCCCCACCAACATGATCTCCACGTTCAGCACCCGACTCGGCAGCGACAGCGACCTGTAAACAGCGTGGAGAGCTCAGGCTTCTCGCTTCAAGCGACAGGTTTCTTTACAGACGGTTTATGCCAGCAAAAACGGTTTCTTGAAAAACCGTGGTTTTGTGTCTTGAGGCCAAGGCGGGCACGGGAGCAGCTACAAGGCTCCCTGCGATCGTACCCCCGCACACACGTACGCGTGTGCATACATGCACACACACACACACACACACACACACACACACACACACACACACCATCTGCTTCATCGCTTGTCCTCCGGTCAAGTTCTCAGGGATTTTAACAGTCCATGGTGATCAAACTGACGCCTGGACGGAAACAGGTGTCGTGCTTTGAGAGAATTCGTGATACTTCCGGTTGCGTCCAAGTGAGAATTTCAGGTTGAGAATCACAACTTCAAGGGGCATGGCCGATGGTCACCACGAACAAGTCCGATACATACGAGTACAAGCCCGCAGAGTTTGGCAAGCGCGTGTTGGTTCATCCAAATGAACGCAAAAATCAGTGCTGCTCACCTGTGAGGCCAGTCCCCGCGCTGACGCGTGAGGCACAGATAGAAGAGAGAGGGCGCCACGAAGGTGAGGAAGGTGACGGTGGAGCCGCCTATGAGGTCGAGCAGCGCGCCGAAGTGCGGCAGCGACTCAGCGACGAAGAGCGAGAGGAGCACGAGGAGGGTCCGCAGAGCGCACCGCCGCCACCCGAACCCTGCAGAGAGAGAAGATGAGGTGGAGGAGCAGGAGGAGCAGCAGGAAGAGTAGAAGGTGGAGGAGCAGGAGGAGGAGCAGGAGAATAAGGAGAAGGAGGAGGAGAGGTCAGTCCACAACGCACACCACTGCCACCTGAATCCTACAGCGAGAGGAAGAGGAGTGGTGAGCAAATCCGGAGGAGGACAAGGAGCAGGAGAAGAAGGCAGGGATGGGAACAGGAGCAGGGGGCAGCTGAAGTACGACCCTGACCCCAACCCTGACCTTGACCTTGACCCTGACCCCAACACCAACACCAACCCTGACCCTGACCCTGACCCTGACCCTGACCCTGACCCTGACCCTGACCCTGACCCTGACCCTGACCCTGACCCTGACCCTGACCCCAACCCTGCCCCGCCCCACTCACTGTGCGGAACCCGCAGCAGCTCTTCTAACTCCTGCGACAGCGGGTTCACGGCAATGACGAACGCGCAGAGCAGGTGCGCGGTGATGAGCGCCTCCGCCGCCAGGCGGAGCCACGAGGCGGCGGGGAGGCTCCGCAGCACGTTGTCCAGGGCGGCGTCCCCGTAGACGAGGAAACCGGTGATGGCGACCGGCAGGTACATGAGCAGCACGCCTGCGGGGAAGAAAAGGGCGGTAATTGGGAGGTTTAGCACCTTAATTTGCAAACGCGCGGTGCCCCAATAGCCAAATTGGTGTCACGTTTTCAGAGCCAAACTTGCCCTGAATCTGCACTGAGAGCCAATGACAAGTGACCAAATGGCTTCTGTGTCACCGATGTGACAATTGGAGCACGTCAGAAAAGCACCGGACGTATTTGCTTCACCTCGCCAATGAGTGAAGGACGTTCAGGGGGCATTTCGTGAGGAGTGGAGCAGTGCGCCTGCGCGACGGGAAGGAAGGCAGCGGGGCGGGGGGGGGGTTCCGAGACGTCGCTGCTGAATGCACTCGTTCACCACAAACTTGAAATCCCACGGCAACAGAAGAGTGAGATGCCACTGTTGAATTTGCTGGATTTGAACATATATTTGAAGGGTAATGTCTCAAAGCTGGCAGCAAGATTTGTTTGAGATGGTCCCGAAAGATGTGGTGTGTGTGTGTGTGTGTGTGTGTGTGTGTGTGTGTGTGTGTGTCCATGTGTGTGGTGTGCGTGCGTGTGTGCGAGCATGCACGTGTGCGTGTGTGTGTGCATGCAAGCGTTCTTCCATCCATCTGTCCATCCGCCCGTTCATCCGTCCGTCCGTCCGTCCGTCCGTCCATCTCTCCTGCCTGCCTGCCTGCCTGCCTGCCTGCCTCCCTCCCTCCCTCTACGCACCTATGTATGCGAGCACGACGGCTGCGGGGAACTGGTGCGGGCGGCGCATGTCTTGCTGCACCGTCGGGAAGGCGGCGGCGCCGCCGAACGAGAAGAGCACGGCGCCGAAGCCGAGGAAGAAGGAGCCGGGCGTCGGGGACGAGTGCGCTGAGGAAGAGAACGACGGAGATCAACAATTGCGCGAGGAAAATTTGACGAAGCCAGGGATCCATCTCATCGTCAGGTTCGTGGACTCCAAATACTCTGCTTCACCCTGCTGAGCCACTGTGAGACTCTGCCCCTGCCCTGCCCTGCCCTGCCCTGCCCTGCCCTGCCCTGCCATGTTTTCCCTGCCCTGCCCTGCCCTGCCCTGCCCTGCCCTGCCCTGCCCTGCCCTGCCCTGCCCTGCCCTGCCCTGCCGTACCTGGGTGCGGCGGCGCGTGTGGGTCGGAGAGACTCGCCGCCAGGATGAGGATGCACGCCACGCCCGTCGCCGACGTCGCGCCGACCGCGATCGGCCTGAAATGGCGCAACACAGGGACCAGCAGTGAGTCTCATGGGATGCGGATAAGGATCAAATGAAGCGGCTTTCCAAGTCTCGCAGTTCCACGAGTCCACCGCACGTTTCAGACCAAAGTGTTGTGAACGTCAATTTATAGTCGCTCTTGGGCACCCAACAAAACATGCCGGGGAAGGGCAAACCTTGGGAGCCCTTGCTGTGGTTTGTCTTCAAAAATAATTTGGGAGGATCAAAATTAATCTTCAGGGTTGACAAGCGTCTTGCACACTCCCCTGGATGGATTCTCAAAAGAGCACGTGGTTTTCACAGGACGTGCTCACCAGAAGTCCTTGGGCGTGCCGAGCCAGGACAGAGGGACGAGGATTCCCGCCATCACGACGAGCCACACGCAGAACGTCACGTGCACCCCGGCCTGCATGGAATACAAGAGCCCCGCAGGTGAGGGAAAATCACCGCCCCGGCCCGGCTGGCCATGCCCCGCCTCGCCCTGTCCCAGCTGACCTGCCCGGCCCGCCCCACCACGCCCCGTCCCACCCTGTGCCCCACTCCACCTCATGCCCCACCCCACCCCACCTCATGTCCCGCCTGCCCACCCCGCCCTGCCCCACCCTTCCCCGACCCACCACGCCTGAAACACAGCACATCAGCAGCCCGGCCTTGAACACAAGAGACCCTGGGCGAGTAAGAATCGCAGCCCTGACAACCTGGGACTGAAACACGTGAAGTCTGAAGAGGTCTGCGGACTGGGAGAGATTGGAGAGAAGGGCCAGAAAACGAACTCGGGAGGCACTGGAGACGGGGCAGGCAACGGGCGGGGAGGGACCAAAAGGAGGGACTGGCAAGGGACTGTGGAGGGGCTGAGACGAGTTGGAATTGGGCTCGCGATAGGCCAGAGAGGGACTGTTCCCCACAGACAGGAGACTCCAGATGTCATACCTGCCCCAGGAGGGACTGGAGGTTCTGACTGGCGAGGATGAGGAAGACGGTGGAGACTCCGAACAGCGTGAGGTCCACACACACCGACACCACGTGTCTGCAAACACAGGAGCGGGGCATGAGTACAGGGTCTCTTCCTGTATTCAAAATGTAAGTTTGTCCGTCCTCCCTCGCTTTGCTTCGGACTGGTCCTGAGACCCAACTGGGAGGGGGCGGTGGAAGGGTACGAAGAAGGGGCTGGATAGAGTTTGGTGGGACCGGGGAGAGGCCACCATGTGCCTGCAAATAGGTGCTTGTCAGGCGCAACGTTGTTTTTCCCAGGGCAGGAGTCAAATCCTTGCGGACGTGATTTCACGGTTTGAAACTGGAAAGCCTCGATGTTTGACGCAGATCAAACTGGCGTCACCGTGCAAAGCAACCCGAAGGGAGTTTGCGTTTGGTCTCGGAATGCCACACCAGGTTCCTTCTTCAGCAGGCGGGTTGGACCCGACCTGGTGAACCCAAACCTCATCCAGCACGATACGCTCCCCTGTGGTTGGGTACGGTTGACGGGTATGCGTGTCCCGGAGCTCTGGGTAGCCTCACCTCATCCAGTACCCGATGGCTTGCTCCCCTATTGTCAGGTACGGTTGACGGGTATGCCTGTCCCCATACTCTGGGTAGCCTAACCTCATCCAGTGACCCACGGCTCACTCCCCTACTGTCGGGTATGGTTGATGGGTATGCGTCTCCCGGAGCTCTGGGTAGCCTCACCTCATCCAGTACCCCACAGCTTGCTCGCCTATGGTCGGGTACGGTTGACGGGTATGCGTCTCCCGGAGCTCTGGGTAGCTTTACCTCATCCAGCGGCCCACAGCTCGCTCCCCTATGGTCGGGTACGGTTGACGGGTATGCCTCTCTCGGAGCTCTGGGTAGCGCTCCCTCAGCAGGGTCCAGCAGCGCCCCAGGTTGACTCCGCTGTAGCCGGACGCGGCGCAACAGACAGGGATGAGCAGCATCCCGATCCAACCTGCAGACAGAGGTTTGCTCAGAGCACGAGCCAAGAAAAGTGTCAGAGCCTGAGTCTGGGCGGAATTGCGAGAATGATTCTGTATGCTGACCACAGTGGAAAGTCCACGGCCATGTTTGGAGGACAGGTCCAGAGGCTGCGACAGTGGAGGCAGATCTGGAGATGGTGTGTGTGCGAAAGAAAGAAAGAGAGAGAGAGAGTGGGGAGGGAGAGAGAGATAAAGAGAGAGAGAGAGAGAGGGGGGGAGAGAGAGAGGCAGAGAGAGAGAGCGAGAGAGAGAGACACACACACACACACAGACAGAGAAAGTGGGTGTGTTTGTCACTGTGTGTGTGTGTCTGTGTGCGTGTGTGTATGTACTGGTGTGTTTGTGTGTGCTGGGAATACAGAGGGGAGCGAACCCACCACGGATTTCCTGGTGTGTGTGTATGTGTGTGTGTCTGTGTCTGTGTGCGTGTGCGTGTGCGTGTGCGTGTGCGTGTGCGTGTGCGTGTGTGTAGGTGTGTAGGTGTGTGTGCAGACGCGTGTGTGTGTGTGTGTGTACGCGGGGCGTACAGACCTGTGTGGACGAGAGCGAGCGGCAGCGCGAGTACGCCCGACCCGGCCATCTCCCCCGCGAGGAACAGCGCCGTGGTGCGGAGTGTGAGCCCGTCCCTCCGCCCCGCCGCCACGCCCTGCAGACGGGATGGGTGTGTGTGCGTGTGTGTGTGCGCGTGTGTGAATGTGTGTGTGTGTGCGTGTGTGTGCGTGTGTGTGTGCGTGTGTGTGTGCGTGAACCCGTCCCTCCGCCCCGCTGCCACGCCCTGCAGACGGGATGGGTGTGTATGCGTGTGTGTGTGTGCTTGTGCGTGTGATGTGTGTGTGTGTGCGTGTGTGCGTGAGCCCGTCCCTGCATCCGGAGGGATGGAGTGTGTGTGTATGTCCGTGTTCGTGTCCAGCTGTCCCACCACTCCAGCGCCCGGCAGCCGGGGAGGACGGTGTGTGTGTGTGTGCGTGTACGTGTGTGTGTATGTGTGAACCACGCCCTTTGCACCGCCACGCCCTCGCCCCAAAGCAGCGAAGCATTCACCAAGACCAAAAAAAATTGGATTGATTTTAGCAACGTGCACATTTTCACGAAGACTGTTGTTTGGCTCACACGCGGATCTCACCTGTATGTTGCGCTCGTCCCCAGGGTCCACCTCCGCTTCTCCAAGGTCCCGAAGTTCCGGGTCCGCTGTCCCGGGATCGGGTCCCCCGCGTCCCAGGAGACTCGTCCGCTCGTCCGCCATCGCCACTCCACCCGTCACTCACTCCGGCCTGCGTAAGTCAAAAATTGTGTGATTTGTATTGAAGCGATTTCTTTGTTGCAGTTTTGTTTGATTGTTTGGCAGGTCACATTGTTCAAAACACGACGTTTTCTACAGGTTTCACGTCCAGCCACTTCAGATACAAAATCGCTGTTCAACAAAACAGACCAAACACAATCAGCTGAAGCCAAGTTTTCCAGATAATTCTGTGTCCCTGGAATGTTCACCCCCTCCCATTTCTGGGTCCAGAAGAACCGCGCACACAACGGACTCAAGCAGCTGGGATAGGCAGAGGTCTGGCCAACAGGGAAGGTACTGACTTGAAACTGTCAAACATTGGGCCCTTGAGAAGTAATCATTTTGCACTTTCGCAAACACAGGGCAATCGGTGAGATGTGACGGTGAGAGCTCTGGATCCAGCACAAAGCGACTGACACAGGAGCCCGGAACACTCTTGAGTTATCGCTTCCAAAATGTCGCAGATCACCTCATATCACCCGTGCACCTTCTTCAAGCTTATCCGTGTGTTTCTCTCCTGCCCCCCTCACCTGCACTGCACCAGCGATCACACCTTCCTCTTCCTCGTACAGAAACACCCTGCTCGACGCTGATGGGTCTGTCCTTTGTTCCAGATGAACCTGAACGTGTGATAATCCCACCTTTGTTTCAAAACAATTATGATTCTCCACTGGTCATCCTTACTTCAGATTTTTTTTTCAAAAACTTCCGCGTCCAGAAACACCCCTTGAGCGTCGCAAATTGTGGGCCACGAAAGTTTGGGTCATGTGATTTTCTTATAACGATTTCTATTTTCACATAACAATGTTCCATATTTCGCAAGTACTGCACACGTTACACACTTGTGTGTCTTTCGGTGAATAAGATCTGTGTATTGATCCTCAGTTGTGTGCGTGGCCACAACAATCACAATTGGTTTGTTACGCGTTCTGCTCCGTACGAACAACAAGGTCAGGAGGCTCGGGGCAGAAACAAACATCATTGCGTCTTTCAGACCGTGAAAAAGTTGTGGTCGCGCACCATCCTTCACGGTGTTGGCATTCCAATGTTCCTCACCAGCTACAGGGGTAATGGGGTCGGAACATCTGACCCACAGCGTGCCGCCCACATGGGCGGAGGGTCACAGCGTGCTGCCCACATGGGCGGAGGGTCACAGCGTGCTGCCCACATAGGCGGAGGGTCGTGCTGCCCACATGGGCGGAGGGTCACAGCGTGTCGCCCACATGGGGTCACAGAATACCATCCACATGAACCAGAGGGCCATAGCTTTCTTCCGCCCACACAAAAGGAGATTGCGGGCGAGAAAGCGAACTTCCAAAAAGGGTGTGACAATTTTTTGAACAGTATTAATTTGTCCCAAATCGTGGCCACATACCGTTACACGTGTCCTTGCTGGTATACACCGGTACCTGACCGCAGTCACCCCTCACTTCTCCGGGGAAATTTCGTTGACGCGCACTCGATTTTTGTGTCCGATTTCTTGCCACCCGATGGAGCACAGGCTGCAGAGTCGAGTCGCATTTGTTGCGGTGACATTTGACAACGTGGACGTTACATAACAGGTGCAGTATCTTCATAAAAATATTTCTGTCAGTTTCAGGTTGAATCACTTTGTATTTTGTTTGTCTTTTGTCCTGGGCTATTGTTTTCCGCGGGCTTTGTTGGATTGTTGTGACGCACTCGTCCCTTTACAATGAGCACACAGTCTCTCCAAGGGGATAGTAAGGAAATTTCCTTGCGACCCCCTTGGAGTGAAATTTCCCTCTTACGCTTGCAGGGAAATTTCCTTGTACAGGGGGGGGAGGTTGGAAGGAAAATTGCTTGCCCTTCACTTCAAGGAAATTTTCCTCCAACCCTCACCTCAGTCAGTCAGTCACTCCTTCAAGGTAGATACAATACAAACCGCGCATGGCTTGTGACAAAGACTTGTCAAGATACGTAGAAACAAGATTTTTCTTTTGGAAAGGACATTCTTGAGTTTCTCTCGAGTACGAGTAGATTCTGCTGTTTTCGCCATTGCAAACATTCGCATCATGTCATTCAACCGTTCGCATCGCAGGTAGATAGATCTATCGAACCATAACCAAGTCACCGTGTTCGCTGCACGAAAGGGGGGAATTCCCAGGTGGCGTCGTATCAGACCTGCCGGCACGGCAAGGGCTCGAGTTCTGGAAGAAAAATTGATGCAGGGTCAGAGATTCACAATGGTGTAGATCTACGTGTGGAAATGCGTGAATTCTGCTTTCGTGCGAAGGGGGCGGGGTTGCGTCCCTGGCTGGATCCACACCTTCGTATTCGGACTTCCCTGCATGCATGATCGTGAACCGCCCGTACACGTAACGTGAGGTGCACGTCGAGTTTTCTCGAAGCTAAAATTTTCCAAAGCATCAAGAGGGCAAAATAAAAACCTGATTTCTGTCGTTACCACACACCTGTGAGGTTTGCACCTCATAGGGAAGAAAGAAACTTTTTTCTGTGATTCTTCACTCTGAGAACACACCTGGAAATGGATGTCTCAGTGTACGTACGTTTTTACAAGTTGCAGATCTTGCTGGAAAATCTGTGTCTGCTGTTTTGGACGTTCCTGTACACTTTGTAATTTTTGTCGTCCACGGAGATTATTTGATCAGTCTTTTCTTGGTCAGTGAAGTTCTTGACAGCATGTATGCCAGCTGGCTTTGGAGCCAAACACACATTGGTGTAAATTTGTCGGATTCAGCAGTTGCAGACTGTGGGGCTGTTTCTCTGCATTGTACAATGCCAGGAAAAGAACAGAATTCACAGCAGAATGCAGTCCAGATGAGCGCTCTGAGTTTCTGTGTCACAGAAAAACACAAAATTCTCTGCATTCAGGTTCAAAGAACACATTTTTTGACACAGAGAAATGCAGGATCGCGACTCAGAGTGCATGTAGAAAGGACAGCCCCGTGAGTACCGGATGAAACGATTGTTTGGACCTCGTTTCTATGTACGTACAACTTCAGGTTTGGGAAAAATATTCCTCAACGAGGACTCACGTTCTGACAGTGGTTCACCCGGCGCACTCCACTGCCAAATGATGACAAGCGCCCAACAGAAAAGAAGCCTCCGTGGGATTGTTCATTGACACATGTCGGACCGACTTTATTTTGTTTGACATTTGCCAGCAACTTTGCATTTAGAAAAGGGAGAGCGAACTGGGTGGAGGGTAAAGTTGCATCACAGGTGAGTTTTGTTGAACTTTGGGTTATTTTCACGATTGAATCGTTTGTTTTTGTTGTCACCCATCTGCACGTGTGATTTTTGTCAGTTTCTCTGCGAAAAGTACCTCTTGTCGTGGAACACCTGCAAAATCACTTTGGCTCAGCATTTGACAGAATTACGATTGGACTCTGTGTGTGTGTGTGTGTGTGTGTGTGTGTGTGTGTGTGTGTGTGTGTGTGCGCGCGCGCACGTGCGTTGTGCCTGTGTGGTCTTGTGCGTGTTCATTGCATGGATCAGGACAAGGACTGTGCCGAAGACGATGTTTTCGCTGGTTTGCAAACATGTTACTGCTGACGTTGCTGTCATTGTTGTTGTTGCTGTTGTTGTCAACGTGGAACACGTTTCCTTGACAGGGCGATCCGACATTTGGTCTGATCCCGATCAGAACCTTCATTCCACATTCGATCAGGTTCCTCTGTGCATGCAGGACACCCAAGTTGTTGTTGTTGCAGTTGTTCCTGAACTGAAGACAGTGTCTCCATCGCCATGGGAACGTGCACGAGCAAACAGGGGAGACGTGAAGACAAGAACGAAGGTATCGCACCCACTGGAACCTGGCAGTCCCAGTCCAAAAATCGAATCTAACGATCCGTTCCACTCTGTTTCACATTGCAACGTCTGAAATAACCATGGACCAAAATAAAAACAAAATTCCCGCCTGGTTATTTTTGTGTGCGGTTCCCTGTGCAGTCCTCTGTGGTACTTTTGGTTACAAAACGTACCGACCCCCAAGAGGTTCCGGGCAGAAAGACTGAGTGAAAGGGAAATCAACCAACCTTGGCTGATTCTGCAGTTCACGTAAAAAAATTTATGTCAATTTTCATCATTTTTCTTTTCAGGGATCTACCAATTTGGTAAGCCAGACATCAACTCCAGTACACACTTCTACGAAAATCATAGTTACCAGACAAGGCTCCGTGGTGAGTTCAAAAAATGGAACAAAATCCTCCGCACTTTTCTGTGCAACCAGCACAGCACAGAGACTCACACTCCACCAGTTCCGTTTAACTCATGAAATTTCGCGTTGCTGCCAGGCACAAACTGGAAACTAAACACACAAAAATGCGCGTGCAAGTTGATCAACCGTCCATCAGTGTGATGTGTATTTGCAACCAAACTTTTTCCTGCTTTGTGCATCTTGAACAAGGCCAATGTTGGCAATGTTTTGCATTTAAATTCACTTTTGGATGGAGTTTTCTTTCTTTATTGTACAGGCGTGACCAGCTATGATAGAGAGACCACCACGTATCCGGAGCTAACGTATGAGGAGCTTCCGTACGACGCACTACCCTGCCGAGAGCTAGAGAGAGAAGTTCCACTCAAGTGAGAAAACTTATTGAAATCAGCAAAAGGAAGTCCATTGCCTTGTGACTGAAATTTACACTTTCACATTTGTCACTTTGTACTTCAAGGTCATCTGTGAAAGTTCCACGGTCACTTCCGTCCCTGCATGATACTTATACTTACGGTGGCGCATCACAACCCGCAGTTTCGGACCTGACCACCCGGAGTCCCTACAACCCCGATTGGTACGATGCGGACTGGGACTCACGCTCAACGTTCACGGATTTTTACGAGTATGCGTGGAAAACACGTACAGACTTGTTGGACATGCAGCCGAAATATGTGAACACTGCGGATCCCAGTCGGACCGACAGAGAAGAAGAGCCGTCTGCAGTGATGCGAGGAAAGGAAGGGGAGACGCGCTACGTCGTGTCCCCCGAGCGGAACCACGTGCTCGCCCCACGTGACTCGGGCGTCAGGGTCATCGTGCCGCGAGGCTTCGTCAACGGCGCAAAAGACTGCGTCCTGAACTTGAAAGTGGGTTTACGCACCAGTATCTATCTACCCTTTTCGACAGATCTGACCAGGAGGGGGACACAGAAGAATCACTCAGGGATTGTCATTTTGTCAACATCTCTGACCTTGCTCATGTTCTTCTGAAAATATTGCAAATTGTGCACCTCTGAGCAACAAAGAAAAGCTCTTTTTGACCTCTTTACACTGGGCACTAATGCATTCACTGTTTCAGTGGGTGCAAAAAATTAAAATAAAAATATTTTATAAAATTGCATGAATGCAAAGACTGCGAATCGAAAGCGTTTCAAAATTTTGACTGATCTTCCCACAGGTGCACACGGATCTCAAGCCCTTCTCGAAGCACGTGGACTGGACGCCGGACGAGTGGTTCATCGCTCCGGTGCCAGAAATCACACTTTTATCAAGAACCAGTCAAGGGTTTGTTCCGATTCTCAGAATTTTTGACGCCTTTTCTCTGGTTTCTTATTTATTTGTTCACAGCGGCGCACCAAGTCCTTCTCGACTCTGGTTGCAAAAATGAACGGAAATAAATTCGTAAAATGCTCTTTCTCAATTCCCTACAGACCGTTTGCGCAGTACGTGTGCGTCGTGGTGCCGCACTGCGCCGACGTGGACTCGTTGTCCCACGTCCGGGTTCACTACTCCCAACCTGAGTGCAAGATCTTTGGAAAGGTAAATAACCCCAGATTTACACTTGAGCCAAAAAGGAAGTTCACGACAGCGGAACGTACATCTTGGCGTCAGTAACGTTCCGCTGTCGTGAACTTCCTTTGTGGCTCTTGTATAAATAGACCATCTATTGGCCCTTCACGCGACAGAATTGTTTTCTGAGTTTGTGCAACTGAAAGTGGACAAGGCGAACGCCGCACACGTAAATCGAACACGGCAAATGTTTGCAGCCGGTGCCGAAGCTGGTTCGGCCCGAGACGAGTATCCCTGTACCGGAAGTGGACCCGGACACGTGTTTCCGGGTGACGGAGAGTCACGTGTTCATCTACACGCGACACTTCACTCAGTTCATCTGCACCTGCAAAAAGTAAGCCAACCAACAAAGGGATTACATGGTGGTACAGACCTTCGTGACTCGGGAACCAGGGTCGAATATCTTTTTGTGTTTTCAAGTGATCTGAAGGGTAGAGTTCAGGTTTGCTCTGTCTGGTGACTGTGTGAAAAAGTTTCTGGCAAAAGTGTTGTTGGTCACATTTTTGGCTCATGTGTGTAGTTCAAGATCTATTTTTGTGTTTTGGATCCTTTCATTTGAACTTGAGTGCAACAAGTTCAAAATGACAGATTCAAAAATTTTGGACGTGGGTTTTGTTTTTGTTCTTTGTCTCAAGGGTACTGATGGTTTTCATCACATCAGAGAGTCTTTCAGGCAAAATGAAAAAAATATTTGTGTGATGAAAGTTTCCACTGGTATTAACTGGCTGAAATTGAGAGTTTGAGAAAAATTCAGGGTTTTTGGATCAAAAGTGGTGGCAGCCATGTTGTACACAAATTCTTGGTGTGGCACAGAAAAATTGTTTGGTTTGTTTTGGGAATTGGTTGCAAACAATGCTCAAGGTATTGAAAACATATTGTGTTGCTCATTCGGGAAATGTGGGGTGGGGGTCAAAGTCAAACTTCGAAATTTTGTTGATAAAAGGGGGTTTGCAAAGAGACTTTGTTGACCTTTTTGGTTTATTCTTGCACTTGACGAGTGAAAGTAACTTTGGAATGTGCCATTCTGGGCAAGTTTGAAGCAACCTGAATGAACATGTGGAATAAGCAACCAAAAGGAGAAGCAGTTCAAATCACCACGAGGCCAGAGGCCAATCTTGTTTCACGTGGGGATCACATGAGAGTCGAGCCTCGAAGACCCTTGGCCAGCTGGACTGTTCTTTGCTCCGATTCGGGTTCTGAAAGCAGTTCTGGGTCGTGATACTTCCCTTCCATTTTGCAGGAAGTCGCCGCTGCGGCTGGAGGGCTTCGTCTTCGGGGGACAGCGGCAGGGCGGCGGGGAGCAGGAGGTCAACCTGAGGCTCTACCTCTGCAAACCCATCTACACCGTGCAGGACTACGCCCAGGTGAGGGACGTAGTTGATAAAGTGGTTGACCGTGAGATCCATATGCAATCTTCACTTCTGCTCCTGGCCTTCATTGTAATGTCTTCAACACAGTGATGGCCTGCACTACCCAACTCTCGATGGCATCACATTATCCTGACTCCCGGTTCACACTGCTTGCGAGATCCGTGATGAACGCAACCATGAAGGATGGTTTTGCCTCTTGGAGCCAAAACCTTTCCATGATGGATTCAAGGAACCAGTGTGAACAGCGGTAGAGACAAAACGTGAAAAGTTTGCGTGATTCTTTCGAATGGTTTGAGGCGTGCACATTTTCCCCCATTCCGCCTGAAGTTGTTTTCCCTCGTCCCCCCTGCAGGAGCTCGTTGCGCAGGAGCAGCAGCTGGAGGCCGGGCGGCGGCTGCTCGACAGGTTCACGCTGCGGCTGCCGGTCACCAGCGTCGTTCCTGAGGACAGGTGCGTGCGCGGTAGAGGCAGGCTTGGGAACGCCCACCGGTGAAAACACACGCCACATACTTGGAGCCTGTATTTCTGAATCAAAACGAACGATCACATTTTCCCCAGTTGTTTTTCTTCTGGTGGTGGGGGTAGAGAGGTCATTTGCCACGTGGTTTGGTTGGTGACCACCCAGTGGTGTCTGCGAACAAATCTGGTTCGTGTTAAATGAAGAAAAAAAAACGCTCAGACATTCTGGAGAGTTTGGTGTGTCAGAGCGTCAGAGCCGTGTCTTGGAGTCGCCTCACAGTTTGCAGGAATGCACACGCATGTTAGTTTGTCTTGTGGCTGAATGCTGTCTCGCTTGCTTCCCACAGACTGGACGTGCGTCTGGCGTCTGTGGAGGGCGTCCCGCACTGGAAGCTTCGAGCGGTCGCCAAGAAGGACCAAAACATTGTGAGTGAGCTGAAAACGTGACAGTTTCCGTTGTGGTTCTGGGCTGGTTGGTTCTGGTTGGGTGCGACACTGCAGTCAGAACAATGGTTTGTTGTGTTGCAAACTTGAATGTCGTTTCTTTCATGAGTGCACCCACTCTCCCCACAGGTCAAACACGTGTGGCTGGCGGAGCTGGAGCCGTGCGACTCGTGCTTGGTTCCTACGGAGAGGTCTCCGGTCGAGGTGACGCGTCTCCTCGTGCACCACGTGCTCAACACACCCAAACAGCACTTCCGGTGAGTCCTGTCTCCACTTGTGTTCTGCACTGTCACTCCACACCTCCAGGTATCGTCTGCGATCTTGCTGTTCAGGCCAGCACCATGGCAAAACGGCTATTCGTGACCTCATCCAGATGATACACAATTTTGTCAAACTCAGCTTGCCGTGGTGATGCAGGAACTGTCTGAGCTCTTCATTCATTGATGCAGGAAATTTCCGTTGGAACGCTCAAAGAAAGTGTTGGGAATGTTGCGTGAGAGCCAGTCCCAGAAAGGCCTTCGAGGCCCTCCCAACTTCATTTGACCCAAAATTTTGATATGTGCCCGTCTTGGATTTTTTGAAGGCTGTTTTATCGCTTTGACACGCGAAACATTTCAGCTGAGCAAGGGTGAAAGTAATCTTTTGGGAGATTAGGAGGGCAGGCGTTACTCCAGGTCCGAGGTTTCACCATACATGTTTGCAGGGGACAGTGCAACGTGGACCTGGTGAAGACTGGAGAGACTCATCCTGTCACCACGACCAACATCCAGTTCACCATGGATCTCGCCAACCGACAGACTGCACCGCCGGTCAGTCGCACGGTTGTTGAGCAGATCTGTGCTCGTTGAAAACGGAGCCCCTGCAGGGCGTGAGCTGAGGAAGACCAAGATGCGCTCTTGTTGTTTTCTTTTCCGCCAAAGGAGTACAGGGGTCATCTCGCTTGGTACAGGGGTCATCTCACTTGTTGTGCGATGTCCCTTTAGGGAACAGCACTTAGCGGTGTGCCGAAATTTTTTTGTACATATGGCATCTGGGCCAAGATGTCCCATCCCATCCCCCCCCCCCAGTTTTAGAGATCTCAGCAACTGCTGAAGGTACAGACTTGATCTAGGGCTCGTTTGAAAGGTCTTTGAATCCACATTTCAAATTTTGAAAAATGGAATCTCCATGGCAACCTCCCTAGCAACCAGATGCAAAACTCCTTAGCAACCAGATGCAAATTTATGGCTGAATCTCAGGTTCTTTTTGTGATAGAGACATGATCTATGGCTCATATGAAATGTATTTGACAGTAGTTTGCAGTTGAGTTTCAAAAGAATGTCAATGGTAACTTCCCTAGCAACCAGGTGTTCTTGTTACAGTTGAAATTGCTTTGCACCATCATATTTGCAGTCAGTATCCCTCGTAACATTTACCTATCAACAAAAACATGTTGACATCCTGAAGATCAAAGGGGGACATTGCACCCGCAGTTGCCTTAGCAGTGCTTCTCTTGTTTTCAAGCGGCTCAGCTACCAGATTTTTGACTCAATTAACCCAGTCCAAACCAAACCACCTGGTCGCTCAGGCCTGCCTTGCATGCTTTCGGGGCAGTTGCAATGTCAATGGAAAACAATGATTCATCAACCGCGCATAGCCCTTTTTTGCGGAACAACACTGGAGCCGAAGGAGAACGAAATGTTCACTGTTGCGTGAGAAAAAAAAAATCAGCATTGTTTCTCCGACGCTCGCACGAGGTTAGAGTTTCGTCTGTATGTACTCGTAGAAAGGCCAACGAACCTGAATGAAATACCAATGAATATTGCTCAAACTGAGCGCAAATACCTCGCCTATTCTCTCACATGTGGCCTTTATTGACTCCACAATGATTGCTGACTCCCACAAACTCACAATGCTCCCAAGTCATTGTGTGCAGCATGAAGGTGAGATCTCGGTGATTGCATGACACGGAAGTGAATCATCAACTCGTATTCAAAACAACTTTTTGTTTCAGCAAAACTGAATTTTTGAGACGCATGCAGTTTTGAGTGTGTCAACTGTTCACCTGCTCACGCGCACGCCCACGAAGCGGAAGAAAGCGTTCACTCTTTGGATCTACGAGGGGCATTCTCGAAGTTCCAGGTGTTGAAAAGTGGAAGCGCACATGAACCGCACAAAAACAGCCAAAAAGAACTGATGAGTACTCGTATTCTCACGTCCAAATCGAAACACAACTCCCTCGCACTCACGCAAGGCCGCGATGCATACCAAGTGCGACGTGCAAACAATGAATCATGACCAACGTTCATATCGCGGTTGAGTTCGACCGTCCAAAAATCTTCTCTTGCAAGGACGAAGCATATTCGAAGGCAAATTTTCGAGTGTGTATCTGTGTGGGCTTACCAACTGGTTTCTCATTTCGCAGGCATAACTTCATGTTCAGTAACGATGGAACTCGCCGATCTGAAAGCACACAAGACAAAATTTCGATGAGCTTTGTTCTCGAGAACCTCAAACCTGTACGAATCCGCAATATTTTCTCACAGATTCAAGTTTTTCATTTTTCATGGCTCAGGAAAGGCAAACCAGCGCCATTCTACACTTTTGCAGACGACGCCAGTTTTGTTGAGTTCTTGGATGATGCTCTCAATCGAGGTTTCTGCAACTCTGCATCACAAAACTGGTCGTACGAGTGTGTTCGCATCGTGGTAGAAACGGGGTCTCACCTTGCGAAGAAGGCTTCTGTTCAATCACACAACTCCATTCCCGACGAAAGGTCTCGAAAAATCATTGTGTGATTTCACAGGAACCATTTTTGTACAGTGTGAGAACCCTGTCTTTCATGTTCTGCTCGGCAGTCGTGCGGTTGGTTTACAACACAAAAACAGCTATTGCGGGACAGTCCCAGAGTCAAGCATTCACTCGTGAGGTGGGCGGTGGAAGCATGACAGCCGCACAGCTTCAGCCATTTGTCAGTCCACGGCATGATTTTTTGACATGCTTCATGACAAACTTGCTCCCGCCACGTGCAGGCATCAAGGTGACTAAACAAAGAATACCGCAAATTTTAATGCGAGGAAGAAAGCTACACGGTGCAGCGCACCTGTCCCGTTCCTGACGTACTTTGCCGCAATGACACTGCGTACGACATTTCGCGATCACTGCAGCAGCAAACACCGGTCACAAATCAAGCCCAATAATTTCTCCAGGGTTTGTTTTCTTTTTGCCGGACAAAAACTGCTTGACTTTGTAGGTCCCCCTTCAATCATTCAATGTCCCCAAATTTGGGAGGCCAAGCATCGTACGAGCGAGAACAGTGCTTTGTTCCGAAATTCCGCTTGTCAAGTTTTTCCTTTGCCGGTACAACTATTTGTTTTGCACAAGAAATGAATTGATTCATTTTTCAGATTATATAATTTTTCCAAGAAGTGCTTGTTGACCCCCGTTCGATGCATTCTTTTCTTTTGCACGTCTTCCACTTCAGACTGCATAGTGACTGCCACAAACGTGCTCTGGTCGCTATCCAAGCCGCGAGTTTGAAAATCCACAACCAGGAAAAAATTGAACAGCAACAGGAACAGATCTAACTCACTCTTTCAGCAAGATAACATCCATGATGACCATAGTTACGGGAGAAATGTACAAATAAACTTCTTCATTCCGCCATGAAGCTGAATTCATGTGCCACTTGAAACTTTCTAGTGGGTCTCGTGAGGCGGGGACAAAGGAGTTGAAAACAGATTCCACCGAGACCCTTTTCCGCGTCAATATCATGGAACAGCTGTGAATTTCAACACGGGCATGACTAAAATCAGAAAATTGCAAGTTTGTTTTGGACCTATCTGCCCGACGGCACAACTCGCGTGTTCTGCAACCATAGCAACCAAATACACCAAGATGTGGGTTTCCCCAAATATGTGCAGCCACGGAATGAGGACTGATTGCTTTCACACCTGAAGAAGACACAACCAGCTTTTCTGTCAAAGTCAAGTCACAAAAGAGACGGTCAGCACCTGAATTTCTCTGAATTTCACCTGAATATTACCAGCGCCGTACAATAAACTGTCGGGCTCTTGTTTGCAATCCCTTGGCTTACAAATATGGCATGACCTTGATCAGATGGGAACACTGAAATAGCAAACACAGCAAGTGAAAATGCAAAACAAAAAGATCTGTTTTCTTTGGCATGGGTGACATGAGACCAATCTCCACAGTTGGCATGCCCAAATGAAGGGGTGTGTCGCAACAACCCCCCCCCCCACACACACACATACACACATACACCTCCCCATATTTTGCAAGCATTTGCTTTCTCCATATCAAATACCAGCTTTGGTCATGTTGGTCAAAATATAAGCACAGGCTTTTGTGCGAGCCATGCATCTTTTCCCATATCTTGATAATTGAATTGATAACAGAGTTTACTGTGGGATGGCTGTCCCACCTGTCACACCACTCATTGCAGTGAACGTGTTCATGGCTCCACCACCACCTGGTAGTTGTGAACTGCTGGCAGCAAATAGCTGCTTCTAGGTCAAGGTTCTCTACAATGCAAAGTTTCAATGAGGGTGGGCAGACCACTTGAGGTGAAGTAGCTGTTTTGCTGCAGGTGGATCTCAGCTGAGGAACCCTCTATGCAGCTCACCAGGGAACAAAGCCACCGTGGCAGGGGAACTTGGCTCCCATTTGGTGCTTGTGGTCTCGTACCTGCTGTGAAGGTCATTTTGAAGGTTTGGTTTTCATCCCAACCCGCCTCCACCCCACAGTTCGCCTCTGCAGACTTCCTGGTGAGCAGTTGTTGTTCTCATCACGACAATTCACTTGATACCTGAACGACGACTCTGCGACGTTCGACTCGGGAACCATAAACGCCAAGTACGCTCGCACCAGTGCTTCATGAAAGATACCGGTCTTGTACCAGTGATCGGAAATAAGCTGTGGGATCAAAGCAGGTCACCCGAAGGTTGCAAGAGCTATCAAGTTTTCGAACTTCCTGAGCACTTGCCAGGAGCGGTGATGCCTGATACTCTGAAAGTGTTGGTCAACTCTGAGCCGGAAGCCTGTCGTATCGTGACAAACGTGCAGTTGCCTTTTGACTTTTCATGCAAACGAGAAGAGTTCTTCATTCTGTCAGTGTGGACCGTGGGAAAAGTACACAGAAGAAAAACAGAAAAGAAACCCGTTGGGCTTCCAACTTCGAAACTGCTTCACCACTTCTTGGGTTATTCTCCAGCGACGTTTTCGCAGTGCCTCGAAAGTACGTACGAGCTTTTCACTCACCTGTCGTGGTAATTTGTCGTCTGAAAATATAATCCTGGGTCTTCTTGTCCGGTCATGGGCGTGGCAGTTCTACTCAGTCCGTCTCTGGAATGGCACAACGCAAACATTTATTCACTCAGAGTGTCGACAATCTCAGCGCACACCACACTTGCATGTACTCGTAGATACTCGGAAGTCGACGAGGAAAGTCAGCGGTGAAAGTCGTTCGAAGCGAGGCAAGTGTTTTCACTCAGACATTTGTCAAGCAAAGTGACTTCCAAAGCCAAACCCCATGTACTCGGAGACCCATATAAACGGCACAATACACTCTAACTTCCACTCAGTCCACTGCCAAAAACTTTGTACCTGAACATTTCCTGGTCAGAAACAAAAGAGTGTCAACGAATAACGAAGTTCGTGGCAACATTTGTGTCGTGCTTGTGTGATTCCGCTAATGCTTCAACGATCCAGTGTTCGCAACTCCGGTGCATTATGGATAGGTGTGCACAATGACAAAATCAACACAAAGACACAAGTGATATGTGCTTCACGTGGCAGCCTCCAGTTGTCTGAATAATTCATCTCTTGTGATCAACGATGCGTGCATGCGTCCAGACCATTTCAGAACAGACTGCTCAGACTGAACGGCAAAAACAGTTCACCTTTTGTTTTTGTCTTTTGACGTTTCACAAAAGCGAAGTACTTTGTGACAGATGTGTTGACCGACACCAGTCTTGTACGTGTGATCGGAAATAAGCTGCGAGATCAAAGCTGGCCGCCCTGGAAGCTTCAAGACCGAAAGTATGCTTCAGCGACACTGAAGAAAACTGCAGTTTGGATTTCGAAACGATGATCCTGAATCTGAACACCAGACGGAACGTACGAGGATCTCACTCTCACGAGCGCCGGTATTTGCCAAATTAGATTTCCGTCAAAAATTTGTCGTCATGGAAAGTCAAAAGAATAGATCTACTATGAATCTCGGTGTGCACGTTCGACACTTGTCGCAGGGACACATGCAGAGAGAGTTCCTGCAGGTTGTGGTCTCCACTGCAAAATGATGAGCATGCGGGTTTTCGTAGAATGCGTCGGCAAATGAACCTCACAACTTCCACTGCTAGAAGAGAGACAGCACCCATCACCTGCGAAACCTGGCTGGACTCGTTCCAACACTTGGTTCCGACCCAGAAAGACTGAAGGTTGGTATGCGTCAACAGCGCTGCCTGATTTATCTGGCCACAACAAATTCTCGCATCGACCGACTGACTGACTGACGGACTCTGTTCAACCACTGCAATTCAGCACACAAAGGGAAACAAAGACTTGTCACAAGCAGCTTCACATTGTTTGTACAGTGGAATCTTCCTTCAACGCTTTTCAAGGTACGCGCTTTTCTTGATTGACAAAATGAAGGAAACGCGGAAACTGAGTTGTTTCCGCATTCAAGGACGGGTCCTGGAGAGGCCACAGGTTTCTTGAATGACTGCTTTTATTTCCGCACCCATGGTGCACCTCCTTATCCTTGATCCCCCAAACCACCCATTCTTCCTATCATTTCTGATATGCCCAGAAGCTGCAACGAAACGAAGTGGATACTGAATGGGCGCACTAAAGATGAGAAACCACCAAGAACACGCAAAGACGAAATCAGGCAACTCTGATCTCAAAGACACAACACACAAACAACCGAGAGGCGATCCTGGAGCAAAGGTTCCCTTTCCTATTCCCGGAGGGGGGGGGGAACTCCCGCGAAAAAAAGTGATAAATCTATTCTCGCAACCACGCAAAATGAAAATCCATACCCTCACGCACAATCCTCAACTTAGGATCAACACTCAAGAAACCTTGGGGCCAAGACCCCCTGGAAAAGTATGTTACTCCCACAACTTTGCGCCTCACTGCAGGTGCAAATTCTTTTTCATTTCGGCATGTGAAACTTATTCTTCTGACTTAGACCAGACCCTGGACCCACCCCGACATTCCTTACACCCGCCCACCTCCGTCGAGACGGTTGAAAGAAAATTTTGTACACACGAGTCGTACGCAATGGGCTCTGGATGAACCTTTGCCTTTCGATCTGCTGATTACGAATCTTATTCCACTTCTGGCGCTCGCTACATGCACATATCAGGATGAACCGATGGTTGCATAAGGTGTTTAACCCTATTTATTTCAGTACAAAGAGGGCCAAATTGGCATGATAAATCAACATGTAGCGAGCGCC
>JAAUXT010135140.1_pt1 | contig 27179 bp, 32 predicted proteins | sample 7278171 | NCBI WGS metagenome assembly JAAUXT01 (sample SAMN14350112, study PRJNA611818) | marine sediment metagenome | isolation source: surface marine sediment (1.8m) | place: French Polynesia: Moorea | collected 2018-08
CGCATGTGTGTGTGTGTGTGTGTGTGTGTGTGTGTGTGTGTGTGTGTGTGTGTGTGTGTGGTGTGCGTGTGCGTGTGTATTATTTGTGCTTGTGCGCACTCACTCGCATCTGGCCTGGCAGGGGTTGGCGTACGTCTTCCCGTTCTCGGCGCACACGGGCTGCAGCCTCAGGTTACACACGCACGCGCCGGGGTCGGAGGCGCCGTCCACGCACCGCCCCGCGTGAGAGATCTCCTGGTTCCTGCAGGGTGCGGACAACAGACGCTTTCAATGTTTGTTCCGCGTGGTCCATGGCCACCGGACCTCCCATTTTGTGTGTTTGTGTCACCATATACGTCACCTGCTTTTGGTCCCCTGGCCACGTTTTCCCATGTTCTTCGTTCTGAGTCAAACAAGGCTGCCGGACACTGTACCGGAGACGACACCATTTGACGAGCCACACACACAAAGCAAACTCCACCACACGTCATGACTGTTGAAATTAACAGACACTCAACGTACGGCGTGTGTTCTCGACGAACCCTTTACCTGCATCTGGCTTCGCAGGCGTTCTGATACGTGGTGCCGTCGACTCCACAGACGAGCCTCCTCGTTGGAGGACAGACGCATGCAGGACTGCCCGCGACGCAGCGCCCTTCAGACGACACGCCGATTTCCCTGGGCAACAACACGAAACCTTGGGTCGTTTTGTTCAAATAGAGGAGGGCCCACTTGGCTCTTCATGATGCGTGGTGCTCTTCAACGTGCATGAGACTCTCAGCTTGGTTCTGTTTGTGGTTAATGTATCTGAGTGAGTGAGTGAGTGAGTGAGTGAGTGAGTGAGTGAGTCCGTCACACACCTGCAGGTCGCAGCACACCGGTTCGGGTAAGTTCGCCCGTCGTCGCCACACACCGGACGGAAACTGAAGGGACACATGCACGTCTCGCGGACCGGGGGCACGTCACCGTCTGCAATCAAGCAGTCAAGAAATCACACAATGGGTTCACAAACAGACTGCACAGGACCCAAATGACCAGGTACGACGGAAGAAGATTCAGCCTGGAAGTGGGACTTTTGTCTGAGAGAATAACTTGAAAGGTACGAGGGCTCGGGTCCCTAGGGTATCAAGGCCCCCTGTCCGGGGTTAGACCGTTCACTTCTCGGGCTGCCTTGCTGCGTGGACTGCCCCGGTATGTCAACAGATTCAACTTGAAAGAAGCCCAGGGCATCCAGGGGTTCAGAGATTCAATGGTTCTGGTTCCGCCCGAACTCACCCACTTCAGAAACCCGAACGGTGTCTGTCGCTGGACATTCCCCGCGACGAACAACTGTGACTCCTCTGAAATAAAAAACACAGAACATTCAGCAAAAATTCACGTTGCCTTTTGTGTCACACCAAGAAGCATACAGTCGCTGCAAAAAAAGTACTGTTTCAACAAGTACCCAAAACAAGAGTGAGCGACAACCAGATTGACAGAACTATTCAGCATTTTCTCAGGTGCAGCAGGGGCCCCGAAGAAGGTTCTTGTTCTTTCAATGCACAGACAGACAGACAGACAGACAGACAGACAGACAGACAGACAGACAGACAGACAGACTCACTGGCAGCGCGCCTCGCAGTGGTTTCCGTACGTGTGTCCGTCATCCCCGCACACCGGGCGGTACAGGTGGAAGCAGCGGCAGCGCTGCGGGGCCGCCGCGGAACCTGCAGGGACAGGAACGCACACCGCTACACAGCCATCTCCGCACACGGGTCATCCCCACACACTGGTGCAGGACAATTCCTCCGATGTTTCACAGGCTGCTTCGGCCTCTTGAAATTATCCTGAATCTGGCCCTACATGTCCAAATGAGACCCACTTTCAACTTTTATTTTCTTCCAATTTCCCAGACACGATTTCCTCAAGACACGATTCTGACTTGCAAGACAAAGGAGCCTGTGGGAAATCTTGGTTGTCCAGGACAATCTCACCCCAGAAGAATTCTGGTTCCAGGGGAGGATCCTGGGACCCTGCGAGGATTCTGGCCTCGGAGAAACCTGATTCTTCAAGAGGATCTCAGGACAATTTCAGGGTCCCAGTCCTGTGGATTCTTTTTCATGAGGAAAATCCTGATTCCTGGAGAGGATCCTGGTTGTCTGAGACCCAGGGAGAATTCCCTGCCCCTGGGAGAACTGGGATTTCGGGAGGACCCTGATTCTGTCCTATGTACCTTCTTCAGACACACCGAAGGGTCTCGTATCTGAAAGGGTCTCTCAAGAAAAAGAAACTTTGTCAGGTTTCTCAGTTCTTCATTGCCGTCCTAAATCCTCCACGGAGGACCTCTCAGTTGACTTACCTGAAGCGACACAAATCCACAAGCAGACCAGAACTACTCTGAAAATTTCCATCTTACAATCTGCAACGGCACTCTCTCGAGAACGTCCTCAGGAAGACGAACAACCAAGAGCGGATTACAGGCAATTGATAAGGTGCCCAAACAAACAAATGGTTCTTGTGAGTTTGTTTTCCCAGATAAGGAGCCAAAGCACTCACTCGCATCAGGGGCGGATTTAGACGAGGCTGCACTTGTTGTTTGAGAAAAAAAAGGTTCGACCGTATCCTGAGGGCAGGGAGCAAATGATATTTTGGGATCACTGGAGTGGACATGAAAAAGCGCACGCTCACTGCTGGGCAAAATTTGCAGTTGACTCGGAGGGCAAGGATCCGACTGAAGTTGGTTTGGTTTCTAAAATTAGATTTGAAGTGATCGAAAGATTGCGTGTTCGAATCACGGTGGTAGCAAACACACTTTCTTGATGTCTTGGGGAAATCTTCAGCCGTGGGACTTCATATTCGAAGATACCACAAATTCTATGTATTCCTTTCACCTGAGGCACTGCGTTCAAGATGCTGACCTGTGTTTTCGTGTTGCCTTGTTTGTGCTGCCATCTTCACGTCTCAACCCGGTCACAGCATGTTTCACCATTTTCAACTTCCGGAAAACTTCCGAAACTTTTTCATTTTCGTCAACTTTTGAGAACTTTGGATTGGGGGGCAACGGAGAAGTTGATCGAAGCTTTGCATCAGGATCCCAGGTATTTTGATATCTCGGAATTTGAAGAATATTCTCAGTTGGGGTGTTTCATCTTGGATCTGTCAGTGCAGGGGACGATGCGGATCACGAAATTCCGTTTCAGTGAGTGACCCTGCTGGGTCACGGAACTTTCCACCACTTGATCTTTTCCCTCACTTGACCAGTCATACTTTGCTGTGCTTAGAAGTGAGTCTTCTTGACAGGGACAATATTCATGTTTCTGCAAAGGATGCAGGAGTTGACTGATTGAGATCGTGCAAGTGGTGGTTGAAACCAATCAATCAAAGATCCTTATCTCCAACACCGGAAACCTCACTTCCTGTTTGATTCACTGTCAACAATACGTTAGCCTGGTGTTGTGAGGACGGCCAATGAGACAACTGAAGCTCACCAAAACGGTGGCTAAATTATATACTCGTATCTGAATTACGCACTTGAGGCAGGTGGTCAGATTCAACACCACTGGCAACTGAACAACGAAATCCCTGTGGCAAGCAGTAAAAGCAGTATTTAGCACTTCAATTTGCTCGTATTTCTTCAGATGCGGACGAACTTCAGGAATGGCGTCCCCAGATGACCCAGCTCTGAGCCAGGTGACCTGCCGCCTCAACCAACTCGACCTGGATGTGCAAAACTTGGGTACGGACAAAACAGGTTCTTGACACAACACACCTGTGCAGTGTCCAGACGCAACAAATGTTTTCAACTTGTTCTCGCCAGAAGGGTTTGTCATGTCGTGGCAGCTCTATGCGATCAACAGAACTCCTCCTGGGCAGTGTAAGACGCAGCACTGCGCTGCCAAAGTGCGACGAATTGCCCGGCTGAGTCAAGTCCACCCTCAAGAACGTTTGGCCTCAGAACTTCTCGAAAATCAGACATCGCAATGAAGAGAATACGAGGATCTATCATTTACGAGGATGTATCCAAAAATTCTGAGAATCAGCATGGTTACAGTGTTTGTCTGTGACCAAAGTGCTCTTGCTTTTGACTGTTGATGACCAATCAATTCCTAGAGTTACACAATGTGAACAATACAAAGACAATAACAAACCAGTCAGGTGACTATGTTTGTTGTTGTCTGTGCCCAAAATCGGTCAAATGCTGTGGCCATGATGATTCTTAGAATCATTGGATACATCCTCGTAATTCTGAGACTGGTCATGATCGGAACATTTGCACAGGTTGAAGCTCTTTGACACAGTTTCCACTGTTTTACAGTCTGCTTGGGTACAAAGTGGGTCACATTGTGCAACAATTGCTTAAGGTTCCGATCATGACCAGTCTCAGAATTAAATGATAGATCCTCGTACATGAGGTCCCAAGCAAGTTTGAAGGACTGCATTGAACAGTTTTGCGCAGTGTGCGTCTGTCTTGATTGCAAAACGAGACGATTCTGTCAGCGGGGTCGCTGGTGCCGCGTGAGCAAAAATCTGGCTCTTTTTGTGCTCAATAGAAAGTTATGCCCTTTTCAGAGACACACGAAAGCACCTCAGACGACGAACTGATCGACATTGGACAGGATTCCCATGTGAAGACCAACTTGGCAGCTTCAGCAAACAACAACAACGCTTCAATTCACACGGATCCTGAAAACAGGGTCAACACAACTTTTCGACAACTCAGCGAGGAGAGTCAGGCTCAGGGTCACGTGGCGCCGGAAGTTGGGGTCGACACGACCGTGACCTTCTACCAGCTCAGGGACGAGGGTCCCACCGAAGCTGCAGTGGGTACCGGCCGGGACGTTGCCGCCCCTGTCCATCTGGATCCGGAATCCGGGCTTGACCGGGCCTTCCGGGACCTGAGTGCGGAGCGGGATGCAGTGGAGCCAGACGCTGGAGATGAGGTTGGTGGGGGAAGTGTCGTGCAGGATGAGAGCACAAGGACCTCGGAGGGAGAGAATTTCATCAATGAAACTCTAGAGCAGTATTGTACACAAGACGGTGCTGGAGACGAAACAAATGCAACGCCAAGTCCAGTCAGTGATGGAACCGACATGGCCAGAGACAGTGTCGGTTTCGAGGGAGGTGAGGTCAGTGCATGGGAGACTTCGTCCCATCATCACACAGAGACAGGCCCAGTGTTAGTGAGACCACCACCCTCTCCAGAGGGGGCTGTGGGCGCCGGGTTGCAGACTTCGGGGGTACAACAGAGACTGGTCGTCAACATGTCCAAAGAGCAGCAAAAGAAGGAAGAAGCCTCGACCTTCACAGTGCCACAAGGGTGAGCGCCTCTGGGTTTTGTCTTTCCACTGGCTTTTGTTTGGGTTGCATTTCTCCACGCAGAAACCGGCGCACACCTGCTTCGTTCACCGTGTGCTGTGATGTTTCTATCTGCGCTGACAATTTTTGTTTTTATGACCAGTGATGACTTGCCACCATCGTACGAAGAAGCCATGGGCCTCCTGGCCAATCAGGGAGCAGCGTTCAGTGGCGCAACACAGCCGTCCAATCAGCGCCGAGCTCCTGCAGCGTCCAGTCAAAAGGAGGAAACGGCGTCGGCCACTGAGGGCGGGGTCAGCACAGCGCCCCCTGACAGTGGTAACCTGTACTACATGGACTTCATTCCGAGCCTCGACTTCCGCCGGAAGCCGGAAGTATTCACGTGAGTTGTAAAACAGTTGGGGTCACCGTGGAAATGAAGGCTTGACTGTTTGCCTCTGATCGCGGAAAATTTGACCTGTCAATTCTTTCGAGGGAATGAGCCGCACCCCTGGATCTGTCAGTTTCTGAAGCAGATTTGCATTGGCGCTGCAGGGATCTGGTGAAGCGCGCGAACGTGTGGCTGGAGCAGAACGCGACGTACAGCGTCATCAGCGTCGAGACGGTGGTGCAGTACTGGGCGCGTTCCCATGGATACAACCCGTACCGCGCCATAGCGACGCGCACGAAGCTGCCTGGAGACGACACCATCTGTATCCACGTGCTCCGGTGAGTGAGTGCTGATCAACTGAGTCGCGTCAGTTTTGATGGGTTGTTGAGGGCGGATTGGGGAGAGAGCAAAGAAAACATTCTCGCGGCATGAAAAGCAAAATAACTGACCTTCAGAAAGTGAAACCCCAGCTCAGTTGAAAATTGCGCGCGCGAATTCGCAGGGTGTGGTTCCGGCTGGACGACTCGCAGACGGAAGCCCAGTTCCTCTACTACCAGGACTTCTGGACTCCGTACGAGAGGGCGACGTCCGACCTCGTGGACATGATCAACTCTCCCACCTACAGCCTACCAGGTGTGTGCCCGCCGTCTGCAGCTGTCTGTATCCTGTATCTCTCGAGGGCTTAGTGGGCGAGCTTGGCTGTGTCACCTGTCCGCCGTTCGTTGTCCGGCGCTCTCCCTTCTCATTTTCGCGAATAGCCAACCTGGATTCAGCAACGTTTCGCAACCGTGTTGCCTCTGCAGGGGTCATTATCCGTGTTGAGACGGTGGTGCACAAGAAGGGCGCGCTGCACAACTACTACGACGCAGAACGCATGCGCATCACTCAGTGGACCGAGTCGGCGTCCGAGGACAAACTCTTCACCTACTTCCTGCGCGTCTTCACGCTCAAGTCTGCAGCCAATCAGAGGAGAGGACGCATTGGTGAGTGTATAGGGGTGACCAAATTTGGTCAGATGAGTATAAACTCCTTGTGGACACTTGATCCGGGATAAAACCCGCGTTTCGCGGGATCCAAGTGCAGTTTTGGCCAGCGCAGGTACAGGATGCGTCAGGAGTTGCGTCACGAATGAAGTTTGCTACGCGCCGTCCATTGATATGTACGCAGTGGCACTCAGCCTCACACATGGGCATTGCTGTTCCTGAGAATCTCTGTTGTTTGCAGGCTTCATGGACTTCGTTCCTGAAAGGACGAATCTCGTCGCCAACCGGTCCTCCAAGATTTTATTCTACCCGCACGTAAGGGTTCCTTGGGCAGTTCATGTTTTCACAACGTTTTGATGGAGAGAAATATCCACTGTCTTTGTGTGAAAAAGATTGTGTGAGCAAGAGGTCTGAAAGAAAGCACAGGAGTACGTTTGAGGAAAGAACAAAGTGTATGGGAATCGAATTTGCCAGGAACTTCTTTGCGAATGACTTTGCAGACAAAACAAAAGAAGAAATGCTCAAGAAAAGAAACTGTCAAGCTCAGCCAAATGTGCCACTGTGTCCCAACAACCCCTCTCCACACAGACACCCCCCTGTGTACCTTCCATGGGGGTCGGTCTGCAGAGGGGTTGGGACACAGTTGGACATGTGGCTTGCCGTCCCATATCGCACTGTCACTTGGTGCTCTGCCCAAAAGGGACACAGCACAATCAAAGTCGTTTGGAAAAATAACATCTTTGTTTCAAATCAAAGAGGACCAATCCAGTGTGCAATGGTTGTGGCGAGAACACAAACTTGGCAGAGAGAGCTTCAGGGAAGAACCTTGTTTTCGTGCTGCAGGAGTTCTACGAGCCATTTCCGAAGCTGGTGCGCAACTTCCGGTGGTGGCTGCGCAACAGGCTTCCCGCGTCTGCGCGCCTCGTCACCGTGCAGTCCGTCCCGGTCAAGGTCAAAACAGGTGAAACGCGTCTCCACCGACTGGTACCCGCAGGATTCTCCCGCAACTGAATGACGCGTCCCTGCGCCTGTCATCTCGAGAGTTTGCTCCGCGTCGTGCTTTCTGCACGAGACGCACGAGCTTCGCAGATTCGTCACAACCTGAATCATTCATTTTGTTCCATTCGTGCCCTCTTGCGCAGGCAACGCGTGTTTCTGGCAGCGGCTGAACTTCACGGAGAAGTCGGGCCTGCTGTCGGAGAGTCAGTACCTCGTCGTGCTGCGGGCCTTCTACGAGGACCACGGCGGGAGGAGGGCGGGGCCGGCGCTGTCGCCCGGCCGCAACGTGACTTGCAGGTGAGGGCCTGGAGATCCAGACAAAACGTTGCCGGCGAGTCAGGTCCTCATGGGCTCGGCCACCGAGAGTGTGACGTTTTCTGCGGTTGTTGTGCGTCTGCTGTGTTGGATCAGGTGTGGGTAATTGCATTGAATTGCAAAATAATGTGTGTGTGTGTGTGTGTGTGTGTGTGTGTGTGTGTGTGTGTGTGTGTTTCCGCGTGGAACTATTGCGGCGCCCCGGCCCTTCGCCTGTAACTTTCACACATTCTGGAGACGCGTGTCCAACCCTGACAAGCTTTCTTGTTGGCCTTCGGCAGGAGTTTCGCGCCTCTGCAGCTGACAAACGGCCCCGTGATGCAGTTCGAAAACTTCGTCAAGATGGCGGAGCGGGTCGCCAACTGGGTCAAACTCACAGGTACGGCCCGAAGCCAGGTTCACACTGAAAACGTCTTGTGTTTACGTCGGTGTTTGGTGCGTCTTCACAGCCAAATTTGCATCCGAGAACTTGTCAATTGGAACTGGGTTATCGTTTGCAACAGGTTGCCAGAAATCGAGTGTTCGGTGATTCCAATGGCTTTGGTTTCAGGAGCAAAAGTTTGGGGTGTGGAGACAGTGAAGATTCCGATGTATCCGGCCGCCAAGAAGGACAGGTTCTCAGGTGAGTGATGCTCGTGAAGCGTCTTGGGCTGTGTCTGTGTGGGCACTGAAAGATGAGGCGGGACTCACAGAAGCGAAAATTGATTGGACCTTGCAGTGGCAAGTGTGGCGTCACTCGTGTGTTGGTGTTGTAGACGCGGAGCCGGTGACGTACACGAGTTGGGACATCGCGGCGCGGCACTACGCGGACCACGCCCACTGGCTCTACGTGATCAGGTGTGTGTGTGTGTGTGTGTGTGTGTGTGTGTGTGTGTGTGTGAGTGTGTGTGTGTGACAGGCAGAGAGAGACAGTGTCACGCGTCAACGTGCCGACAAAAATCAACATCAGTTCAGGTTGGGTTGGTTTCTGACGTGTGAGACACAACACCAGTGGCACCGTGTTCAACAAATGTCTCTGTTAATTGCAGGCTGTACGTGGAGGAGGAGGTGGAGGAGCCTCCGCCCAGCTGCCTTCCGTCCTCCCCGCCCCACGTCATCCCACACCACCTGCAGCCCCCGCCCCCGTCCATAGCCATCCAGCCGGGTACTGCCCTGCAGTGACCACACACTGACCACAAGTGGGCAGTGAGATCGACCCCAGCCCCGCCCTGTTCCCTCACATCCGGCCCGTTCTGTGTCCCCGCATCACATCTGCACCATTTCTAGCGCATGCTCTGACACTCCCATCCAGTCAGGCACCGCTTGACATTCTGCGCCCACTGGCTCTGAAGCAAGGGTCGACACACATGTCTTGGAGCACCAGGCGCGTGGACTTGCGACGGCGAAGACCTTTCACAACGCACACTGCACAAAGCAACACTGTTGTCTTGTTCTGTGGTTCGCTTGCAAAATGGACACAGCACACAAATGTGCCAAGTGTCACAGAAAATTGTTTCTGTCAAGCACGTCGTCGAAGCAGTTCGTCGTCTGATCATTTCGCTCACAACGAAACCAATGTTCAGTATTTTCCTGCTCTCGCAGTCTTTCAGACTGCTCAGTCCCTCGTGTTGACAGCGTCTTCCGTTGACGCTACTTGTTTCTTTCCCTGCGCAGCTCATGTTTTTGTTGTGTTCATCATGAGCCAGTTGTTTTCTGAATTGTAGCAGCATAATTTTTGCACAACGACTGTTGTTGTTCTGTGCCTCTTGCCTCTGCCTTTTTTTGTTGAATTTTGTCCGAGACATGGATTTGAACGATTTCGTGTTCTCTTTGCGCAGTGCAATCTTTCAAGATCGGACCCTTGTTCAGCGAGGCATTCCGTTCTGCACGTCAGTCCTAAACCTGAAATTTGCGTCGCTTCGTCGCGAGACCGCTGTACATTTCATGACGAAAGTATTTTGTGAACCAGAACTAGTGAAGCTTGTGCTGAACGTTCAACATGACCCCTCTCCGTGCATTTTGTGCGGTGTTGTCAGGAGTAGTGAAATGAGTTGCACCAATTTCATCCAGATGACAGGCAACTTTAGGTGTACATTTCTATTGGTGCTGTTTTCCAAAGAACTTTCTCTCTCCTGTTGCCTTCGTGCGATTGATTCCTTTTTAGACCAAGATTCTACGTGCAATTTAGAAGAAAGTGCATATGTTGGGACGCTGGCTGTTGTCTGCCTTGCCTTGCTGCCACACTGCAGTGCGGTTGGTGAATCAACCCACTGAGAAGACACTTTGAAAGGAACATCTTTGCTCGAGCTTTTACAACGAAGTTCCATCTTCCTCGCGTTTCACGTGGGCACTTTTCTTTACCTGTGTGATTCGACCAAAGTCTGTTTCATACTGGTGTACCGTACGTTGCATGTCCAGTGTGAATCGGCCCGACGGGTATGGTCGCGCCGTCGAATTCGCTTGTGCGAGCCGGAGAACAGAAACGGTCGAAATACTCAAGTCTGCAGAAAACAAAGCTTTATTTTTTCTACCTTTACAGACTACTTGTTCAAGTTGTGCACAATTCATTGCAATAAAAAAGAATTGCCACTGTAACGACGAGCTGCTCGACTCGTATTTTGCGCAGACGGAATGTAACGGGAGGAGGGCAGAACTCCGCTCCACACAACACGTTCGCAGCACCACGACCAAGTCCCCAAGTCCATGTCTCCTGGTGGACACGGACAAGCACTGTGTGAATTCCGGGTGACTTGAGCCGGAATTTTTTGACGCTTGCACGGGATCGATCCAACATGACGCTCGAACACTGTCGCTGCGATTGATGTGAACTTTTTTCACAGTGCTTCATGCAAACGGATCTTGCACGACGTCCGATGTATCACAGAAGCCAGTGTCAGCTTTCAAGATCCCGACCCGGGTTGCTTCGCGTAGCACCAGTGCATTGAACGTCACGTGCGGGGATCAGAAGCGACAGAGTTTGATGGGGAAGTTCTCTGTGACGAGGTGGTCGTCCTGGAACACGATCACGATGTTCACCTCGAACTCTGCAACAAACAGCAACACGAAACCGTCAGATGCGGCGTCACTGAGGAAGGCGTTTGGTGCACAAAGGCCAGCGTACATACCAGGTGGTGCTGTGTTGAAACTGCAGACTCTTGCGCGAGCGACTTGGAGACGAGTGTGGTGGTGACGGCAGTGTGTGTGTGTGTGTGTGTGTGTGTGTGTGTGTGTGTGTGTGTGTGTGTGTGTGTGAATGTTTCCGTGTGCATCTGTGACGTTTTGACGTTTCTGTGCGTGTCGGTTAAGGTGTCTGTGTCCGACTCACCCACTTTGAAGTTGTTGGTGGCGAGGGTGGGGCAGGTGAAGAGGCGCGGGAACACCATGTGGATGGGCAGCGTGAGGCCGCGACACACGTCCCCGTCCGCGATCTGGATGTTCTGGATCTCAGTTGCTGTGAGGAAAAAAAGTCCAGCCTGCTTCAAACTTTGCGATGGTGTAATGATGCTGTTTGATTTGGCCAACGTGGCAAGAATCGGAGTTCGGCGCACACGTTCGTGTGTGAAATCTAAGGCACCCTCGTCAGAGCTATGTCCCTCCGACCCCTGAAAGAAACAGTCTGATTCCACACCCTGCTTCTCGGAGAAAAACTTTCTGAAAGCTTGGACTTCTTTCAGTCGCAGGTGAACCCTTCCTATGGACCAAATTCCGAAAGCGTCTTTGTCATTTTGCCAATGAGTACAGAACCCTTGCTTGACGTGTGAGCCAAAAAGGACGCTGCACACAGGTTGGAGTTTCAGATCGCGTGACGTACCGTCCTTGGCGTATCCCTCCGCGCAGCCGCACGTCTCGACTCGCACCAGCTGCAGCTCGATCGACTTGATGGGCGCCTCGCTGTTCTCCACCACTAGCTGTGGAGAGAGGGGTGGGTGACTCTGTGTGTGTGTGTGTGTGTGTGTGTGTGTGTGTGTGTGTGTGTGTGTGTGTCACTGTGTGCGCGCGTGCGTGTTCGCTATGCACCACCCAAGACACACCACAGATGAAACAGTGTTGTGGGACTGATTTCCGCAACTGAGCGAAAAGGGCACACGAGACCAATTTCCCCAACCACACGTTACGGCGCACCTGTGTGAACAGGCCTCTGATTCGATGATGGTCTGATGACTGGCCTCACTCACCTCTCCTGTGAACGGGTTTTTGATGCTGCACGTGGTCGAGTCCAGCCGCCCGCGCACCCGGAACTTCGGTACGTTCAGCTTCTGCAACGAGGAGAGTCTCTGAAGAACGCCTGTTTTACTGACGAGATGACAAGGCTGCTCGTTGTACGTCGTATCACTCGAAATACCTTCAGTTTGGCTCAGTCTTACCGCAAATTTTATCCCACTGAATCAACACAGTCAATCGTCGAAAGGAACATGAAAACGCAAGGTTGTTGGTTGTTGGCACTATACAAGCCAGCATTTCGTCTACTGAGCGACGTACCGTAGCAGCCGATTATTCACCGTGTGGTACGTGGAATGAAATTATCGCAACACGGGCCTTCAAGACACGGGTGTCTGGCCATTTCGGGTGGAACCTGTTTCACCGGCCGATTCACGCACCTCCTTCATGTTCTGCAGTGTCTCCGGGGTGATGTTGAAGTTGACGGGCTTCGCGGCGGATTTCTCGGAGTTCGTGTACTCGATCAGAAACTCCACCTGTTTCTGTTGTCAACAAGACCAACACGTCAACAAGTGACCACTGCAATGCTAAATGACAGCCTGACTGTTGTCAGACGTATCTCCGAAAATCCAAAGGCACTTGATGTTGGGAAAACAAGAACTTCAGCTGTCAAGACACAGCACAATTCAGGCCAAGGACCTCATTTTTGTGCTGAGTTGTACCTGGAGGTCTTTGTTCAGCAGGGACCTCTTCATCTCAACGCGGATCGTGTACTGCAAACAGAGGAACATAAAGTCAGCCGGAATCTACTCGAAGAGGCCGAAATCCGAAAACAGACCTGTGCGTGATATTTGTGGGGACACAAAGTCTACGTCTCAACGACTGTTCAATGATCATAAATCACTTGATCTCTGACCTGCACGTTGACGAAGACGCCGTGGTACGTCTCATACAACTCCTTGTTGCCTTTGGGCTTCACCGGAAGTTCGAACGGAATCTCCGTCTTCCCCGCCGGAAGTTTGCCCGGCTTGGCGACCTCCAGCGTGTAGTTCAACAACTGGATCGGCTGCAACGAACAGAAAAGAATCGAATCAAAATAGGAGCTGAAAGTTTGCTTGAGAATCAATTGAATTTTGGAATCGGTGTGCTTGACGCAACTGATTCAAAGAACGCGCTCAGCGTTGGAACGCAAGCAGCTGCAATCTGAACATTTTGAACCGTGTGCTCGTGATCCTCGGCCAAACAAACGAACGTATTGGAACGAAAACGCATCAACGTCACAAGAAACACCCGTGATGTCAGTGCTTACCTCGTTGGTTTTCGTAAATTTCTGTTTGAAGTGTGACAAGTGATGAAAATTACTGAAAAAATTGCTCATATTTGTACAGGTCACGGTGTACCTTGTTCAGTGCAGGACCATTGACACGACAAGTCGACCTTTGGACACACGTTCTTTCCTCGTCGACATACTTGTCGAGTTCACACTAGATGTGGGGTCCCTGTCCACGGCAATGGTGGAGCCCTTCGTTACCCCAACGCCCAATCACTTGCACACGCACGACGCCGTCTCACTCCCGCCAACAAGCTTCCGTCTTTTTCACCTTTGTGGCTGACAGTGCCACCACATGGATCTGCACCCTGTTGCACGCACACTCTCAACTGCACTGACAGTATCCCCAGCTACCACATTGCACGCGTACTTTGATCACACACACGCACCTTGAGTGAATTGTAGAAGGCTTCGAACAGCCCGACGCTTTTGGCGCTGAGCTGCAGACTGACGGCGCCCTCCATCGCCAGGTAGATGCCCTGATGCTGCACCTCCTGACGACTGTTCACCACCACGATCCCTGACACCAACTCCTAGCGGATGCACAGACGGAAGAAAGGATGAGTGGATTCCATGAAGAGCAAAGGGACGTGTGGTGCGAACGGGGCAAAAGTGTGTGCGGACAAACTCGGGAAATGAAGTCTTCGGGCGACGGTCAACGTCACATGACCGTCCAACTTTGCCAACTGGACACCAAACAGTCTTGTGATCTTTTCAAACGAAACAAGCGATTTTGCAGAACAAACAAGCCGTGCAAAATGCACAGAAATGGTTGTTTTCAGTGAATTTCACACAACAAGCAATTGGAAATGCCTGTATTATCGCTCACAAGTGGGAGGAGCCCAAAGTTGTCCACTGCTGGTTCGTTTCACGGTGAGAGCCGGGCCCACAGCACAACGTTTCCCAATGCTATACAGATTAAAGGTCCTCACCATTGTTGAATACATCAACTTACCCCCGCATGGTAGATTTTGCTGACCCTTTTCAGTCGGACATCCAGAGTTGTAGTCATTTTGGCCAGAACTCCCTTAGAACATTGAAAACAGATGGTTCGGTCTTAAACAACTATGCTGTCCTTTGGGGGAACACTGCCTTTTCAGCAAATATTCACAAGTGTAATGTGTTGACATCTGAAGTTGTGCAGAACTGTTGTCAGCTGTTTTCACGTTTTGGCAGAAAATATAATTTTTTCATTGCTGTAAGTGGCAGGATGCAGGTTCTCCGAGGTTTCCCAGAGGGAACAGTACGAATCCAAACGAAGTTGCTTGGAAACTGTAAACTAACGCTGAAAGTTTGTGAAGAAAGTTTGTAAAGTTCAGTATACTTCTTCTATCGCTCAGGTTTGTCAACGGTTTAGTGGCAGAAAGTTTTCTGTTGCACGTAAACACTATTTTAAACTGGTTTCTTCTGTTGACATCGCACCAGAGGAGAGGAAATTGTTCTTGCTGCGTGCTGAGTCAAACGGTGCGCACAGGCAGGAAATTGAAGCGCGCAGCGGGTGTCAGCACGGAAAAGTGCCAGAGTCAGTTTTTCGGGCTGTTCTTCACAACATCTGTGTACATGGTGTTGCTTTTTGGTGTGAACTCAGGATTTAGTTGGTGGGTCCCGATCCAGAAAGAGCCCGACCTCAGGGATTTTCTTGAGGTTTCATGGAAAACAAAAGTTTCTCAGATCTTTTGCAACAGAAGGACAGGCCCAAAGAGATCAACAAAAGTTTTGTCCTTGATGACGAAAGTGTTGGGGGAGGGTGAGTCCTCGCCTCTGGCTTCAAGACGGAAGTTGGGACTTTTCTTCCAACGGTCTCAGAGTTCCAAACAGTTCCGATCAACTGGGGGAAATACACTTTTGTGTCTCTTGCGGCAGGATGACGGTTTGGAGTCGCCTGAACACGGCCGAGGTCGGGGAGCTGGATGGTTTGATGAAACAGAACCCGAGCTGGACTTCCGAGTACCCACAGGTCTACCGGACCCTCCGACCAGTCAGGTGAAGCCCAACACTCAAGGGAGACCCAGACACACGCACGTACACACACGCACACACACACACAAACACACACACACACACACACACACACACACACACACACACACACACACACACACTAAATCGCAGAAACTTTACTGTTCTGCTCCGTAGACACGTGAAAGATGCTGCTCCGGCCTGTGTCTCGAGAAGGATGTTGGCGGAAGTGCAGCCGCACCGCTTAAGAACCGGGGTTCCAGTCTCAGATTACAAGGTTCGTCCTGGCTGTAAAGTTGGCAACACTTGTTCAGTCCTTCTGAGGACAGGCCCCGACAATCTGCTGAATCTCTTGGTCCCTGCGACTTACACCCCTCTCTGTATGAAATCTCGGACTCACCCTTGAACCACCTTCAGTTTCTGAAGACTTTCCGTTTCGTGACGAAAATGTCTGACTGAGCTCGGATTTTGCATTTGGCCTTGCAACATGTCCACTCTCGTTTCCAAGGCGACGTATCTGGGTCAGTACGTGCGACCCCGGAGTGTCACTCGGCCTCCTCCGTCGGCGAGTGACCTTCACCTTCGGCTCGGTGACCTTGAGTACCGTGACCCTACGACCTTCACCAGCACCCAGAAAATGCACTACCTGCCACAGGATGTGACCGGAAGAACCCAGCCTGTACTTCCGGTGAGCATCAACCTGGCGCGTTCACGTTCACGCGTTTCTGTGAAGTGAGAATCAAGGACAAGTCGGCAACGCGTGTGAAGCAGGCGCACTGGCACATGTTTATGTGTGTAATATTTCAAAACGTTTGATGTTGGTTCCAATGGTGGAACCAGGGGCACAAATCTTCGGTGAACTGTTGTTGGGGTTGTTTTGTGGGAGGGATGTGGTCGGGTCCTCCTGCCCTGACACATGATCCACAGTGAAACAAAGCCATTCGTCGGAAATACCCACGCGCGTACAAGAACCTGGTTTTGATTTTTGCAGAAGGAAACATACGAATCGCCGAGCGAATCTTTCAACGCGGTGTCCAGCTACACGGAGCAGTTTCCAGCCAAGCCACTGACCTTGCCCAAGGTTCAAGGTCACACAGGACGTCCTCAAGGTCGAAAGGTTGACCCCGGGAGGTTTGACGACAGAACGACGTACAAAGAATGGCATCCAGGGGCACAGCCTGAGCCGAGATGGGCTTTTGGAGAACTTCCCTCATTCACAGGTAAGAAAGGAAAGAGGTAGATCCAGGACCCTGGGGTGGAGACCCCAACTCGGGAATTTTCAAGCTTGGACAAATTTCTTTGTGCAGAATGCCCATTCTCCTCGAGCAAAACTGGCTTGTGGCAGTGCACTTCTGTGGGTCGGATGGATGTGGCCTGGGGACTTTTTGGCAAATTTGTCCCAGGGTAACCAGCAACAACTTGGGACCAGGAGGGGCGATTCATCTGAATGAGCAAGGAAGAGTCTCAGGTGCAGGGTACGGAGCGCCCCTGTGCAAATCAGGGCAAAGGGGAAATGGTGGACATGTGAAGAACCCAAGGTCTCCCGCTTCAGACTCAGTGGTGTTCCCGGAGAAGCAGCGCCACGCGTTCCCGGAGCCGACGACGCGGGAGACGTTCCGCGGGGAGCGGGGCGCGCGGGAGCCGCCGTTCGGGACGTCGTGCACCCTCTCGCTGCAAGGTGTGGGCCGGGAGACGGACACCAGTCTAACTGCGCAGTTAGCTCTTCAGCGCGGTCACCGCTCGGCGTCAGGCCACCCAACTTCACAAAGAAAGCTTTGGTTTGAAATAAACCACGACTTTGTGCCAGTCGGACACCAAAGATGTGTGTGTGTGTGTGTGTGTGTGTGTGTGTGTGTGTGTATGTTGGCAGGTCAGGGGACGGGCCGTTGGGTAAAGAGGTAAAGAGGGATGCAGAGGGAACCACAGGTCGAAGAGTCTGTCTCTTTGGTTTCAGGAGAAATGGACCACACGACGATGAACTCACTCGCCTACGCCCGCCCGCAGGGGGCAGAGCGAGCGGTGAGGGTGGAGCCTCGTTCTCAGATGATCTCCACCAATAGGGAGCCGTTCCAGGGAGACACGCAGTCCCGGAGAGACTACGGGGGTCGGAGGGAGTTCCAGCCTCCGCCCCGCCCGATCACTCCGGCTCCCAGCACAATAGATCTGAAGTTCCATGACAGGTGAGGCAGTCAGGGGTAACTTCACCCCACAGGACAAGGTGCTGACAAGAACAAAAGTGAGGCACTTGCGTCTGCAGTGCAGACAATTTTTATGTTGCCAGCTTGACGCGCTTCTGCATCCACTAGACACTTCGTGTGAGTGTTGTCGGATTTACTCTCAGGGCGTCGTACGTCACAGAGCAGAAACAGCAGTTCCAGGGTGTTGACCCCGCTGTACACCCGAAACCGCAGAGCTGCAGGCGCGCACCCGAGGCGTACAGCAGACCGGACGTCGCCATGGAGACCACCACCTCGCACAAGGTGGGGTGCACTGCTCCCGATTTTGCGTCCAGTGTTGAAGAGCGGAGGAAACTATTTTTTGGAGACGAAATTTTGTGAAAGTGTTCTAATTTTGCATTTTCCTTGTTTCCTAATCAATGCCTTGTGAATCTGTGAATCCACGGTGCATCTCTTGTAAACAGAGGATTTCTGGTTGGAGATGCCGACCAGGGCCATATGTGCAATAAATTTCAAAGAAATTGACGGAAAAGGCCACACGAAGCCCTTGGTCTGGTTCTCTGCAAGTGTTCAAAAACATCTTTCTTCATGTCTGTCCTTCACAGGTGCACTACCCTCCTCTCCCCGCCGGGAAGGTGGCCGTGAGCGCCCCCTGTCCCCCGCGAGAGGCGACGCGGAGGGTCTCGCCGCCCAGGTTCTCAGGCAGCACCACCAGCGGCGAGCACTTCCGACCCTGGAGAGTCGAGCCCAGGGTCCTGTACGGAGATCCGCACGAGGCGGAGTTCTACATTCCGCCTCTGGTGAGTTGATCCCGCGACGAGTTGAATCTAAATTATTTCCTCCAGTGGGACGAGTCCAAGACCCAGTTTGGAACCTGCGTGAATCCAGGTTTTCACCATGGTCCGGTGAGGCGTCTGGGGAAACATTTGTTCCACTAATGACGAGATCCAGTGTAAGAACAGAATCTGGTGTTGAAGTCAGCTTGCATCGGGTGCAGGTCCCAAGCGTGAAATTGCGTGCAAGTTCCTCGCTGTGCAGGACCTCAGCGCCCACCCTACTCACTGGAATCTCACACTACCACACATATTGTTCCTTGTTTCCAACAGACAAAATTTGCTCGCGAGACGACGACTGGACAGACGTATTTGGGTCGGTTCGCAGCGCGTCCAGGCGACTTCAAACCCGCGCAGAATCGAACGGATCCGGAGCCTGACGCCAGAGACTTCTCCACAATGTACGCGACTGCGTACAACCCACGAGGTAACCCATCGAACTCGTACAGGGCCCGTATGCGTGTCTGAGTTTCTTCACGGAACAAGGAACAGTGCGCAGGTGCGGCTCACAGAGACAATTCTTCCTGCCAACTCGTCCGTCCTGGCTCCGCTGAATGAAAATAGTTTACTTGGTTCTTCACAAAATCACTTTCGAGCAAAAGGTTGCAACTTACACACTGAACTTTACACTGTATTTCTGCATGCAGATCTGAGTCCCGCCAGAAGATTGGCTTCTGAAGATGCCAAGTTTCTCCTGCACCAACTGAGGAAGAAGCAGCAGCAACAACAACAACAGCACCAGCAACGGCAACAACTAGAACAACAACAACTGCTTGAAGTGCCAACGGTGTGAAGAATTTAAACTGTGTAATTACCGTAGTTTGTTGCTTTTGAGAAGTTTGAACCTTACGACGAATCAGATCTGGATTTCTTTTGTTTTGATTGAATCTCTGAGAAACTGCAACACAAGTGTACAGGCAGGACCTGTTTGCTGTGTTTGAGACGAACAAGTCAAAATTTCCTTTCACCTTGACTCTTTGAGGGAAGAAGATTCAATAATGTATCACTCCTCACGCAAAAAATAACCCCTCCATGCAGTGAATCTGTCAGACTGTCAGAGCAATGCAAACAAAAGAAGTAGTCTTGGTCTTTCTGAAATCGTTGCATGCCCTTTTGACGCGTATTGTCTTGTCGCTATGTCAAAAAAATATTGCATTATGCAGTTCTGGTAGCTGGAATGGGGGTGTCTTGTGTGAGTGTGTGTGTATGTGTGCGTGTGTGTGTGTGTGTGTGTGTGTGTGAAAAAAGCCTGGTGGTGCCAGACTGTAGGGTTGTGAAGGTCTGTCTCTGCACAGTGCGCCGTATTTTTGAACTTCAAAAGTAACGGCTGCGGAATCTCCCGGTGACACCGAAAAGTGCAGTCTGCAAACAACAATGCCAAGTGCCACGAAAGGTGAATTGCTCAAGATTCCCATAAAGCACAATCGTGCGACACAAAATGTGTGTTCAAGGAACTATCAGCGTCTTGATCAATGCCCTGTGGGTCCGGTTCACGCTGCGTGCATCACGCGTTGCGCTGCATGTTCAAGGCCATTGACACTGCGTCACGGAATCGTTCGGAGACGCAACGCACGAGGCGAGCAGTGTGAACCTGGCCCTCGTGGGTCAGGAAAGGTGACACGGACATTTGTTGGGACATTTCAACAAATATTTTAAATAGATTAAAATTGCACTGTAAATCAGCGCGAAAGGTTGTCATAGGGGGCAGTTCCTGCCGCAGAGGGAAGTGATACAGGGGAGAGGTCGGCCGGGGTGACGTGCGTGTGCAGCAGATGTGGGTCTTGGGAAACGCAAATAGATACATGAGATTCCAATCACTCACCCGCATGCGAACATATCAGCGCCAAAAAATGTCCGTTGAATAGGAATTGAATTGCTATGATGTTGCAAGATGGTGTTTTGATCAAGATGGTGCGTTCAATGCCAGAGGCCGAAGGACACACACCTGTCCCGAAATTGTTTTTGCTTCAATGAGTTTGAAAAGAAAAACACCTGAAGAATGTCATTTTTTTCTGGATAAAATCTCTCGTTGATAGAGAAATTGTCGCTTTTGTTGTGGGAATCTTGCGCTGAATCTCCAGAAGTTTCAGACCTATTTCAACCCGAACTCGTCACACGTTCCGTCCCGATTCTCCGCGAGACGTGCGACGTCAACCCAACGGCGCAGTGGCCATCACCGTGGAGCATGGCGCTCATGTATTTGGCTACATCACCAGCGCAACGTCTCAACGTCTGTCTGAACCCGTTCTCACGTCCCTATCTTTCAAAACCCGAACTCTTGACAGTTGAACTGTATTTTCCTTTCTTCGCCCATTGTCCACCTGTCACGCTTTATCCTTCGGATGCACTTTCAGGCGCAGAGTTTGGTTGGGGCCTTTTCATATTGGACACGTCACGCGTTGCGCCCCTGTATAAACGGGCGGTGCGTCTCTGTTTCGTTCCTTAACATCGTCCCTTGCGACACAACCCCTGTTGACTTGGGTTGGGGGCTGTGTGCAACGTGTCCCGTGTGAAAAATGCTTGAAAATTGGCATCCATCTCAGCAACTCTTGGCAGCACCTGTTTTCAAACCGTGTTCCCCTGGGGGATTCTCCAAAAGAAACCAGCCAACACCCTATAACTAACCAAACAAGCGAAGATAGTACGGTGAGTGATTGATAAATTGAGCGCTGACAGTTAGAATCTGCTTTGCCAACTTTCAATGGCCTTGAAAGAAAACGGATGAAAAGGTACAAAACGACTCAGGTGGGTTCCATTGAAAACACGATTGTTGTGGATTTTCAGTTTTGAGAACGTTTTTGTTGAACGTTTTTCTTTCCTGAGAGAAATTATAACATTACCATCTTCTTCTACTTCACCGAAGATTTTGTTTCACATCGATCTGCGTCGATCAAACAACTCGCCATTTTGTGTGGCGAAACCAAAAACCCCACGAGACAAAGAGTTGTTGTGTCCCGTTTTAGGAGAACAATCTACAAGTTTCGGAGGGAAGGTGCTTTTCTTTCTCAATTTCTGTTCTTGATCAAGGAAATGTTGGTGCGGGGCAAGACCATCATTTGCACATGTTGCACGAGTACGTGCAGCAGGAAAGTTTTGTGTCTGACGGCTCCAAGGCTTCGTGGGGGGTGGGGGGCAAGTGGAATTTCGTTCAGGGTCCGACTCCAAAGTTCTGTCAGAGGTTTGAGGACGTGTGATCCGACGTGGTTTGCAACGCGCAAGCCAGTTCACAGTGAAAGCCTTTCAACGTGTTCTTGGTTTTTGCGCAGACCCAACAGCGACTTTCAGCACCACAGAAATCTTGACGTTGACGTGGACGTAGCTGCGATGTTGCTTCGTGGGCGCTGACTGCACGAACGGGGCGTTGTGGGGTTCAGACGCCTGCGCGACAATCTCCCCAAAATCGAGCCTGACGGCAAATTCGTCCGTTGTGTCTTTGTTGCTGTCAGAGACATCCGAAACACAAATATTTGTTTCTTCAATTTGTGTTTGGCGGAGAAAGATCCTCGATAAAACGTGTCTCGTTACTGCGAGGAATCGTAACACTCGAACGTTTAAATCTGTCAGGAAAGTGACGTGAAGAGCCTGATCTCCAAACACTTTACGTGACCGTGAAACGTCACTGTGTATTTATCCTGTCCGCAGAAATCTTCTCAAATTTTTATCCCCCCCCCCAATGGGGAAAGAATGTTGGCATCTTGGGGTTCTGTGTTTTGCGCATTTTTCAGTCAGCGAGCGTCTGAGTGTTTCAATAAGTTCTCACCTCAGGAGACCTCATTTTTATCCATTTATTGAAGGGTTCAATTTGTGAAGTTTTTAAAAAGTGGAGAATCAGGGATGCATGTTTGTGAAAAATATATGACTGAGGGGCCACAGGAGTCGGCACACTCCGACGCATCCACCCGAGAAACCCTTCTCTATCTGGGTGGCCCAGTCATGAGACCAAATGAATTACTCTCTGAGGCCTGTTTCACCCTGAACACGTCCTGGATCGGGGCTTTGAGCAAGAAAACAGATGCTGAGGCGCTCCGTCCACCGAAGATCCACTGGCTTTGCATGGAAGCAATGCGTGACGCGTCCAGTGTGAAGCAGTCCTGTGGTGAGGCCATTTGCCGTCCTGTCGCCCAAAACTTTCACAATGCATCCATCATAAGAAAAATCTCGCCTGTCACTTGAGCTAAAAGCAATATGATATTCCAAAACTACCATCTTTTCAAGTTCATTTACCTTTCTTTACCGTTGGACTTTCATCCGCATAGTTTTCAAAAAAGTTGAGGCACAATATCAGTTTTCACTGGAGTAATTTTTCACATAATGAGATTAGATCTCTTCACCTTGCTTTTCCATCCTCTTCTCACTCACCATCATTCATTAACAGCTCACATTACTTTCCCAAAATCATTTATCCAAACACGACCCTAAAGCTTATTGCACACTGGATGCGTTTCGTGTTGCGTCGCCTAAAAGCGTCAATTTGACGTTGGACGCGACCCCTGCACAAGTTGTTTTGGTGCAGAGGAAACTGCGTGACGCTTCTGGTGTGCAACAGGCCGGAGCGTACCTGAAATGTTTCTTCTCTTTCTCTCTGGGCATTTGTTTGCACGCAAAGGGTGGAGAGTCTGACAAAGAGGTGTTGAGGACGATAGAGAGAAAGTGTAAAAGCTGATACCGTTGAAAACCTTTTTTTGATCTGTCTTCTTCAAGGGTGCTGAGTGAAACTTAATGTTGCCCCGAGATTCAGGGTCTCGAATTCACCGCACCTCGTATCTCTCACCTCATTACCACTTTCTACCATTGTTGTGTGGTTGGAATTTCACTTTTGTGGACAACACTACAATGAGAAACGAGCGCATTTGATTTCTTCGTTGTTGTCCTCAACCTGGCAGGGTTGACTTCCACCACAAAACACAGCAGTTTCAACCTGAGATTTTGCGCAAAGTAAAGTCTTGTGAAAAAAGGTACTCGGTCACACTGTATTTCAGAAAAGTCCCGGCCAGGCAAAAGAACAGTTTGTCACTTGAGGTGACTTTTGTGAATGTTGAAACAAACTTCCTTTCATGCAGCACTTGAGAATTGCCTTGAACGCCCGAGGCTCCTGGAAGAAGGCCACGAAGTGTGGGCCGTTTACAAGGTGGGAACACGGGCAGGCTCACACAGGACGCGCCGTGCACTGCGCGCTTGCGCAAGTCCAAGAGCTTACGACGTAGAGACCGTTAACAAAAGCAGAGAGGCAGCGCATAGCGCACCCTGTGTGCGCCGGGCCACGAATGTCAGGACAGGTACAGTCTTCTCTCGGGTCCCTCTTGACGTGTTGGAACAGGCGACTCGCCTGTACGAAACACGCATGCATTTGTGCCCGGAAGTTCTGTTTGAAAAATGCGTGGTTTTGGTTGAAAAGATAGGTTTGGGTGACAAGTGCCGGCTGTTGGAAGGATGAACTTTTTGCATGTACGCGTGGGTGTTCTTCTGTCCCGAAAGCAAGCTTCAACTACCATTCAGGTGTTCCTCCGACACACAAGAACAAACTAGTTCATCTGTGGGCTCGTCCAAGCAGAATCCACAGGTGAATTCAGCAAACAGCTCCTGTCTCGAACGACCAGTCGTTGTGAAAGACTTGGGAGTGGTTCTTTCTGGTGCTCGCTCTTTCCGAAACGCACGCAAATGCACGTCCGACTTGGGTCTGAAGAATGACCGCATGTCTGTGGAGTGGACTGACGATTCAGGTATCAACTGGTCGCTTGAAGCAACGGCTGCACGATCCAAAGAATCTTTCTTGGAGACTGCTGGTTCTTTGTTCACGTGACCTTTCTGCACTGCCGCAGGCCAACTTTGCCACAGTATCAACCTGTTGTTCTGTGTTCGTATGATGATGGTTGACGAGTTTTGAATTGTGAAGTTTGAAAAGAAAACATCCTCTCACCTGCTCACAGAACTTTGATCTTGTGATCAACTCCCGGCAGTTTTCATTTCATGCTAGTTTGCCTCGCTTCAAGAAAAACATGCGAAGAAATATCGGTGCGCACCCAATTAACTTTTCAATCTCAGTCTGTGTGAACAACGTTGCGATCCGTCGTCAAAGCCGTTTGTCATTGCGGCTGGTGGTGAAGTTTTGGGTTCTTCATGCTGGAAATTTTCGAAAGAAGGTTCAGTTTCTCCACCCCTCGCGTCCGACAGACAGACAGACAGTCAGACAGACAGAAAGGAGACAGACAGACAGGCAGACAGACAGACAGACAGACAGACAGACAGACAGACAGGCCTGCAGGGAAGCAGATCAGCACAGAAAAGTGTAGACAGGACGAGTTCACACACGCAAACACAGAGAGAGAGAGAGAGAGAGAGAGAGAGAGAGAGAGACGCACAGAAGCAAGAGCAACGTAGAAAGCAGGCGATGGAAGAACATCTTTGAATCAAAATAGCTCCAGCAGCGCATCAGGTGTGGTGTTAGGCTTGGTGAACGCCACTCACACCAGTTCACACTGCATTCGTCACGCGTTGCGTCCTTGTCCTCACCATATCAATGTAACAGCACCCATCGACCTGCAAACACTGAGCGCATAACGCATCTATTGTGAACCAGACGAAAAATTCGGCGAGAAAGAACACGAAAAAAAGTTTGCGACATCACAATACGTTGCACAGAGGCAGGTATTTTATGTCCCGTCTGTTTCCAAACTCCCCCCCCCCCCATTCTGAACGTGGCATTCAGCGGGGTCCGTACCTCCACCGCCTCGTAATGGTGTAAAGAGATAGGCCGTTTAATGGAGTTGGACAGGGATTAGACCGTCCCGACAACACCGGGAGAAACAGCAAGACGAGCCACTGTGATTGATGTTGGGTTCACACTGAGTGCGTCGTGCGTTGTGTTCCATCGTGAGCGTGGGCGTTGTGGCAGCCACACACTGCACGCATCGATGCAGTGCGCAAGGACAAGCAGAGGGTTGCAATGATTGACGCATCCTATGTGAACAAGGCCTGTAGTTTGGTTTGGGACACATCTTTGAATGCGCACGTTTGTGTTGTAGCGAAACAGTTCAGCTGGAAGAGAGCATCGGAGGGAGCACGCGATAACACAGCGACATAAGTTGCTTTTTATGGGATCGTGTATGCAGGTGTCACAGAACGGAGAAGAAAAAGTGCTTCATTCACATAAAACTAACGTTCAATGCGGTTTTCTGTTGAGTTGTAAGGCAGGGATGGAGAAAACTGAGCTGCATGCAAAATACCCGCAGACTTGCTGGTGCTCTGGGACTGACAAACTTTGCACGAAATAAGAAAATTAGCACAGAGTGCTGCGAACCTGTGGGATGTGACATTTGAAATGTTAAATGTTCAATTTAAACTTTGCGGACAAGGCGAAACAGGATCCTGACGCGAGGAAAAACTTGTCAACCGAGTTCGGGTGACCGAATGCGCAAGGTAAGCAGAACAAATCTTGTTTTTGAGTATAATTTGGAGACTTGTGGTAGATATCAGATTCTTCTTGCGCTATCTTCTCAAAACTTTTCAAGAAAGCGCTGCGTTGACAGGACCAGCTTAGGACGCATTTCCAGTCCGGTGCGAAACAAACCAGACATGGAGAGAGGATTTGAGAGTCACTCTGATTTCTGTGAAAAGAAAATTGTGCGGTTCCATCAGCACAGTCGCTCTTTGGTTGGTCACGTCGCACCACTCTCTTTTGGTGTTCGATGAAAATGCTTTCATTTGTCGCACTGGTATCACATCGTTGAGGATGAGAACAAACTGAATCTGAGAGTACAGGTTTGATACCTTGTTCTGATTCTCATGGCTTGAGGTGTTCACGGTCGCCTGCGTGTTTCTGTGCTTTTGCGACATTTGCAGAAAAAGAGACACAAGGAGTACCATTGTTGAAGAAAGAAACCCATAAAATTCAACGTCACGAAAAGCGAGGCTCTGGTCTATCACAGGCCTCAGGTTTACCAGCGGTGACACAGGTCGGCTGGAAGGTCGCGTACGGTACAGAGAGCCCCGCATCAAGGGAAACCCGAACCCGCCCTGGCGGGGAGAGACGGACCCACGCAAACACCCCGACACCCAATCTGCCGTCTCCACAGCTGAAGAACGCCTGAAGCAGACATAGCTCACACCATGCATGGCGCCTGTGAACAAATCCACGGAGGGACGCCACGGATGGTGCGTTCTGTGTGAAGGAGGCTTCACGTCACGTCAACGTCGCACTGTCTTCACGCAGTGTCGTTTTTCAGTCATTGGAGTCGCGTGCAATGGAGATTTGTGTGAAAATTATCTGATCAACGCATCGCTTTTAAATTTGGATGATGCACAGTTTTCAGGCATTCGCTTCCTTTCCTTGGTGGGAACTCAAGTTCTTTACCACTGAAAAAGAAACTGCCGAAACATTTCAAACGATCTGTGTGGCCTGCAGACGAAAGGGTCCCTGGAATGTCTCTTGCTTTCTCTGTACACAAGCAAGACAGTTCTTGGTTTTTAAAAAGTGTACTTGGACACAAAAGAACGTGAAAACCCCTGGTATTTCAGTGTTCATTTCCAACGTCCACAAAAGGAGAGGAATCCGAGAAATGTTCCTGCGTCACCTCGTCAAACACAACCCACCAGTAGCACCGAGGTGCGAACGGTTCTGATTTTCCACAGTCACGCGTCTTGGACGGAGAAGGTACCAAAGGCCCGTTTCACATCGGATGTGTGCGGCGTGCATACGAGGGAAGTCCCAATGAAATCGGCTTATGTCCTGAAAAAGTAGCTTCCCAGTGATGCAGACAACTGAAAATTGTACAGAGACTACAGCAAGTAAAGTTGAAACAAATC
>JAAUXT010117774.1_pt1 | contig 27178 bp, 35 predicted proteins | sample 7278171 | NCBI WGS metagenome assembly JAAUXT01 (sample SAMN14350112, study PRJNA611818) | marine sediment metagenome | isolation source: surface marine sediment (1.8m) | place: French Polynesia: Moorea | collected 2018-08
AAAAGGGTACAATTTCCATTTGAGTGATGAAAATGAGCACATGAATTCAGAGTACTTTGTGCTTGTACTTTGCCCCCCCCCCCCACCCCAAAAAAAAAAAGAAATGGCCCACCCAATTTTGCACCGACAGGCACAAAATTATTGCCACCATTTTGACCTGGGAACATCAGGACGTTCCCTCCCCTTCAACCACCCGGACCGTACGTGATTTTTTTCCGGTTTGTCTCGCTTCACTGAACAGATGGATAATTTTCCAAATTTAGCGCAGAAGCCATGCTTCGTTACATGCGTCGTGCAAACAGATCGATCCTGCTCAACCACCGCAGGGGGAGCCAGGAGAGGTGCAGGGCAGGTCGGGGGCGGCCGGGTCGGGAGGGGAGGGGCCGGGCCAGGAGATCGCAGGGGTGGGTCGAGGGAGGAGACGGGTGGGTCCGGGGGCGATGGGGTGGGTCGTGGGGTGGATCCTGTGGTCACCTGTGCCACGCCCAAGACGGTCAGTGAATTCGAATCAAATCGCACTGGTCAGAAGGGGCGGACCTGGGGTGGGGTGGGGGTCAGGCGAGAGACCTGAAACGGTCTTGACTCCAGGGGTCGAACATTGCGCCTTTCTTCAGCCTGGAACATGGGACGCCAAATTGGGGGCAACAGAAAGACAAAGTCGGAATGTTTGAAATGGACCATGGGGGACAAAATATTTCGTTGGGGGTTCCACTGCTCTCTGGATTTCTCATTTGGATGCGAAATTGACAATTGCTTGTGATACTTTCCTTGTTTTACTCAATTTTTGTTCAGTTTTGGTCATGCGCGCATTTCAGGCAACCTCTTGATAAGGCTGAGACCCGAAAGTTTTCAGCGCGTCCCATATGGTCTAGTGGTTAGGATCCGGCGCTCTCACCGCCGTGGCCCGGGTTCGATTCCCGGTGTGGGAACAACATTTTTTGTCTTTTTTTTCTCACTTCTCTCCAAATTGCAGAATTTCAAACACATAACGCCTACATATTTAGTTTTGTGCCATATGCTGAAAAATCTCGTTGAAATAACGCCAGTTTTGAGCTTCGGAAGTGGAATCATGTTTCTCATTTGAAGCAAGTGCTGCCATCTTGTCGCCATCGGTTTTCGCGCGCGTGTTCTTGGGCTTGAAAATTTCCCGTTTTTCTCATACGGTACACGTATCCTCGTCTGGTTCGTGTCGGACAAATATTGTTGTGCTGCTTGGGCTCCTACCGGTCCCTGCATACTCAAAATAAGGGCGATAAAGTTATTTGGGTGGAGTGATTCCACTTCAACTTCAAACTTTAGGTTCAAACGTGTGTGAAGTGAAAAGGTGATTGCATCTGCTGCCAATATCTGGGTGGTGCAGCAAAGAATCAGGGGGTAGGAGACCGGGTTTTCACCCCGCAGGACCTCCAGCTCATCGCTTCTGTCTGTCTGTCTGTCTGTCTGTCTGTATGTATGTATGTATGTATGTATGTATGTCCGCCTCTCTCTCTCTCTCTCTCTCTCTCTCTCTCTCTCTCTCTCTCTCTCTCTCTCTCTCTCTCGTCTCTCCCATGGTGATTGATTCTTCCTCGGCTGCCTCCACGCCCTCCGCATCCGTCCCACCAGAACCCGACACCAGCTCCAGAATGCAATATTTCAATTTGCGCCTCCCGTTCCCCGGCGCAGTGGAGTGTCTGCGACGCCGCCGTGTTTGCGCTATCGACAGAGACAACACCGGCGCTGTGAATCTCACGCGCGCGGCGTGCTGCAGGGCCGTCCTTGCAGTGCTGCAGGCGAGAAAAGTGTCTGTCTGTCTGTCTGTCTGTCTGTCTGTCTGTGTGTTCTCAGGCACAGGCGGGTTTAGGGGGTAAATCCAGGGGCGGATCTGTGAGGATACAATGCTGCACCCCCAAGAGGGTAAGAGGGTCTTGCGGTGGGTGTGGACCCGCAGTGGATCCAAGGTCAGATTCAGGAGTGAATTTAGGGGTGCTGGTTTAGATTCAGGAGTGCATGGACCAGCAGGATAGATATCCGTGTGCTGCGAGGACCGTGTTGCAGCGTTGCAACAGCGCTTGGTTCACAATGGGCACGATGGAAAACCTCCCCCGACAAGACCATCGCACCCTATCTGCGTAGTAAGCGACCGTGGCATTGCAAAACCCACAAACTTGTGCAGGAACACAACATGCAGTGATATGGATGCAATGCATGACGCATCCAGTATGAAGCACACCCAAAGGCGACATACAAAAGAATCTGTCCGTGTGCCCTGGGGGGTCCGACAGCATCCCATACAGAGCAAGTGTATGCACAGGGGAGGATCCTGGTTTTCCCAGCCATGCATAGCTCGTCCACCTGTGTCAGGCCGTGCGCGGCTCCTTCTTCAGCCTTTATCCTCCATCACCTCCCCCTCCCCCACTCCAACCTTACCTCCGCCACTCTCCCTCCCCTTCCCCCTCATCCCTCCTCTTCTCTCTCTTTCTCTCTCTCTCTCTCTCTCTCTCTCTCTCTCTTCCCAACCCCAACCCCCGTCCCTCTGCAACGTCTGCTTCTGCTCCCCTTCTCTACTTCCCCAGCTCGCTTCTACCCTTTCCTCAGGATACCTCCTGCTTGCCCTGGATCTTCCCCTGGACCCGCCCCGGGGTCCGCCGCCCCCCCCCCCCCCCGGGGCTCTGTCAACATCCCACCCGGCAGAACGTGTGTGCGCAACACTCGACTCAAAACTCAGCTCCCTTTGATGTCTTTCAAAGGAAAGAGCCTTTCGGAACATGTGTGAAGTGAACGAAGGCAAAAATGTAGGGGAAATATGACGAAACAACAGAGCCTTAAAATGTGTGCCGTTGCAAAACAATGACACGAAAGCTCAGCTTTTTGATGCTTTTCAGGGGGAAAATTGTTTTTGATACAAATGTGGAACATTTTCATTTGGATGATGGGGGATTGTCGAGATACCGGGTGAAATTTTCTGCAGAATACAAGTATTGTTTCAGATATTGAGAACCCCAGGATCCACCCTGGGATCCGCCTGCAGTTTGGAAGCGAAGCCAGACAATTCAATTTGTCGGTTTGTAATTGGAGTCGGACATGGCGAGCGCATCACTGCACTGCGTGGACCGGGCCCCGGCGGTGGAGCCCGGTGGGGGTGATGGAGTATCAGGCCAAGGAGGACCAAACTGGTCCTACCTGGGGTCTTCACTGGGGTCCTTTTGCGGTCCGATCCAAGCGTCCTGAAACAACGGTTTGTCGGACCCTAAATTCCTGCGTGCCCTGACCCAGCCAGATGGGTGAGACCCCGGGGGTGGGGCGCATTTTTCATTTGAAAATTGTTCCCAAAGGAATGCACAAACACCGGTGAGGTCTTGGGATCCTGGTTGAGCTTCAGTGTGCAGTGTGTTCGCATGCGTGTGCATGTGCTGCGTGCGTGAGTGCGAGTGTGTGTTGGTGGCGGTCCACCCCAGACCCAACCTTGCCACGTCTGGAACTGTTGAGTCATGGGTTCTTACCCTGCCTTCCTCCTTGGCTGAAAGTTTTGTGTGTGTGTGTGTGTGTGTGTGTGTGTGTGTGTGTGTGTGTGTGCACGTATGAGTGTGTGTGACTACGTGATCCTGGATCCTCTCGCTGCCGGTCGCGGTCACAGTGGAATAAGCATCATTCAGTGCAGCAGCAGCAGCAGCAGCAGCATCCATCATCTGCAGGCAGCGCTCCATGACTGCGGCGGCTGCGTGCGCCATGTGAGTCAGACACGGACATGTGCTTTGTTCCATGCTGCACTGCAGATCCTACGGGCCTTTCAATGCGGATCCGAGGACGGATCCAGGGTATGCTCGTTGGGGGGGCACGCCCCACATTAGTGAAGATTCCAACTTTATTATTTTTTTTGTGAAATAGCTTTGCGTCTGCAGCGAAGAAGTCTTTGCCCTGGGTTCAGAAGGGGACGGATCCAGGGTGTACTCAGGGGGCCACATTGGTGGGGATTCAAACTTCAAACTTTGCGTCGGCAGGGTAGGTGTTTGCCCTGGGTTCAGAAGACCCCTGGACCCAAGACCCCTGGACCCGACCGGCGAAAAGCAGATCCACTCGGCCAGTCAAACTGAGATTGGTGGCTTCAACGTGATGTTGGTGTGTGTGCGTGTGAGAGTGTGTGTGTGTGTGTGCATGTGTGTACGTGTCAGTGATTGAGTGTGTCCTTTCAAGTGTGTGCCAGTGTGTGCGTGTGCCTGTTTGCGAATGTGTGTGCGTGAATAAGGGTTTTCACATTGGCTGGGCGGTGTCAGAATTTTTGACGCGCAGGTGTCAAACTTAACATGACACCCAATGGAGAGCGTCAAATTATCGGTCCAGACCGACCGATCACAAATTTTTGATGCAGGCGTCAATTTTTTGTCGCTGCGTCACCAATGTGAAAACCCTCAATGTGTGTGTGTGCGTTTGGTTGTGAATGCATCCTCTCTCCTTGGCTCTACGCCATGCGACCCCGAAACTCCCACCCCGCCCTGCCCCCTGACTCCACCCCCCGCCCCACCCTGGGGCCGTCTGTACAATATCCGGCCCTGCCCCGCCACACGCACGGAGCGAGACGCATTGCGCTGCATGATGAGAATAATGCTCCATTGTCCCTGCACTGACTGATGTGGCCCAGGATTTCTGACTCCTGTTTCACGATGCACGCGTCACGCGTACCGCCCCTGTGCAAGTCAATGGACACTGTGCGTCGTGCATTCAATACGCCCTTTTCCGCTGCAACCCTACACAGTTCAAACTGTGGAGGCAAGCGTTTTGGGAGTGAGAGTTTGCTTGTGGGTGTGAGTGCAAGAGTGAGTGTGAATGTGTCGTGTGTTTGCTTGTGTGGGTCAGTCAACGCACGGTTTTTGTTTTTGCGCAAAGTTTTGTGTTCATCACTTTCATTCTCATACTCATTCTCACTCTCATGTTTCTCATTCAAGGGGCAGGCGCATCCAGTGTGGCAGAAGTGAAAACAGATAAATATTCACTCTTTTTTTGAAACCAAACTTGGGTTTGAGAGCCCATAATATATCTTGAAGAAAGAAAAGAAAGATTTTTTGGGTTCTGACTTGAGAAAATCTTGTCAAGTCAACTGTGGACTTTTCCAGAACAGGGGAGTTGCATCTGCAAGCTACGTTTTGCGGCTACAGAGCCTGCTGCTAAAACTCCCCAGTGACGCAATGACGCAGCGTCCGTTGTGTTGCGTCACGACGCAGACGCCGCGCGTGACGCGTGTTGCGCGCGCGAGGCGCAACCGCCCCTCGCCCCGACAGATCGATGAAAAAGGAAAAACTCGCGCACAGATTGGAACAAAGGGTCATTTTCCTTTGTGCTGCACATAAATGAATTTCCTTCTTCATGCTCCCCGAATTGGGACGGGGCTCTTGAGAGCAGCGTCCCTTTCGTGCGTGCTTTTATTGGGATGCGCAAAAAATGTCAGCCATTTATGCGAAAAGACCTGAAAAACTGTGTGCTGTGTGTGATGTTTGTGTGTTGGTGTGTGTACACGTCTGTACACTGAGTGAGAGTCTTTCTTCATTTTTGCAAAAGAAACAGACTGTGTGCATGTGAGTGTGGGTGTGCCGTGCCAGTCAGCACATATTTTGGAGTGTGCGTGGGTGTTTGTGCAAGAGAGAGAGAGAAAGAAAGAGCAAGAAAGAAAGAAAATCTGAGTGTGTGTGTGTGTGTGTGAGAGAGAGAGAGAGACAGACAGACAGACAGACAGACAGACAGACAGACAGACAGACAGACAGACAGACAGACAGTGTGTGTGATGTTTGTGCGCGTTCGTGAGCCAGTGCACGCATTCGTCTTTGGTGCGCACAAAGGTTTGTTCGTCATCATGTTCTGAATCTCGCGACTCGCTATAGTGAAAACGTTTTCACGTGGGAGTCTCAGCGTCAGGCACCCGGTTCCCTCATCTGCAGATGAATGTTGGTGATTTGTTTGACACAATGACATTGTGTGTTCGTGTGTGTGTGTGTGTGTGTGTGTGTGTGTGTGTGTGTCTTTGTCTGTGTGTGTGTGTGTTTGTGTGTGTGTGTTTCGTGGCCTTTTGCGTTCAAGAATCAGATATTCTCCAGAGGGGGTGAAATCAGTTCTAACCAGGCGCGAGTCAAGCAAAACAGATTCAATTTTGCGCCCTTCATCGCGCATTATAAATTTTAATCCGAGGGCGATTGTCTCAGGGCGTTATCACTGCGCGGGAGAGATTGGGTCGCGCGGCACTCGTCACGTTTCCATGACAACGCAACTCGCGCCGCGACAGTCGTGTTGTGAATGGGCTTCCATCAGAGTCGGGGGGGGGGGGTGTCCGGCGGGTCCAGGATCCGGCTGGAGGGGCCGGGCATTACCCGGCGGGAGGGGGGCGCTCACCTCACTACGATCTCCGGCGGACCCAGGATCGGGGTGGGAAGGGTCCGAACCAGTGTGGGTCTGGAGGTGACTTTGCGAGTCGTGCGAGACCCCCTCTGGTCCCAGTTCACGTGGCAAAATAACGTGATGGCAGAAACGTGGGAGGAAAACGTGCTTCCTGTCTCGGACGAAATCCCCAGGGAGAACTTTGAGGAAGTAGGTGGGGAGAAATCAGCCTTCTGGAGCCTTGCACAAACACTGGGAAATTACCGCCGAAAATGTTCAGCTTTCAGCGAAAATTTGGGGTGGATAAGCAGACAAATTATTTTGTCCGAAGGTCAATAACCTGGTCCCCGCACGTGTGCCTGTTATGGAGAAATGTCGCCGATCCCTGGATCCTCCCCATTTAATTCCAGGCTCTCACTCCCATGAGCGTTAATTTCAGCTTCTTATGGGCGGATTTGGCTGGTAATTAAGGTTCGACGCTGCCGGGGAAGGAGGGAGGGTGGGGCGCCGATTGTTGTGGTAAAGTTTGAAGATGAGAAGTTTTTGTTCATTACGACGGAGAATTATTGTGTTTGATTGGGTACTGCACCAGAAACAAGAGAAAACGTGTGTGTGTGTGTGTGTGTGTGTGTGTTTTGTGTGCATGTGTGTGAGGGGGGATTGTGCGCGAGTGCGTGTTTGTGTGTGCCTGCTTCTGTGTGTGTATGTGTTCGTGTCTGAGTGTTCAGATGTTGGAAAGTGTGTGTGTGTGTGTGCCTGTGACAGAGTGATCGAGTGATCGAGTGTGTGCGTGTATGTAAAAATGTGTGTGTTTGCATTTCGTGCGTGCGCTGACAATTCATGCGTGTGCACATGTCTCTGTGCGTGCGTTTCTTGGTGTGTGTGTGTGTGTGTGTGTGTGTGTGTGTGTGTGTGTCTGTGTGTGAGTCAAACTTGTCCTCTTCAGACATGCCCATTGGGTTTTTCTCGCTCTCTTCTCGCCTGCTCTCTCTCTCTCTCTGAATTCCTTCCGATGCGCAGTTTGCATTGCAAAGCTGCGCAAATAAATCAGGCGATCCAATACGGCGCGTCGGGGGCGAACCCAGCGCGGGGCGGGGAGGGACACAGGGACCGAGCTTGCCCCAACACACACACGCACACACACGCACACGCACGCACACACGTACACGCACACACGTACACGCACACACACACACACACACACACACACACACACACACTTCCCTCAAGTGCATCTCTGCACCAACGAAAATCCCAAACCCATCACTGGGATGATAATTCCACTGCCCCCCCCCCTCATCCTCTGTCGTCCCAACCAAAATGAAATATATACACGCAGGAACGAACCCAAGCTCAGATGGCGTTATCTTCCCCAGTCTCTCGATTCACCCTTCGCAGTTACACCCCCAGCAGCTTCGGCCGAGAACATTTTTGTGAAGGGCTCCCTCCTGCCCGCACCCATCCCTCCCCCGGGCGGTGGTGGATCCGCTCCCGCGGGCCCCCTGCGCCCTCCTCCCGCGAAGCCACGCCTCGAGCCGCCGCGCTCCCTCCGAAAGCAGTTTCCCCGTCTCTCCTACATTCTGATCAGGGGAGGGGGGACAATTCTATTCATAGCGTTGCCGCAGCCAACTCCACCCTCAAAAAACAAGCTCAGGCCAAACGATCAAAATCACGTCATTCTGACCCCACTGTGTTGGTGCTGGATGATCTTGGAGTTTTTTCACTCCAATTGAGGGATCCCAACTTGCAGACATTTTCCTTGGGAATCAGTTTTGTTGCACCTTACGCCTAAAAGTTGGGAGCAGAAAGAAAATATATTTTTCAAGAGTCAGGAGGGGGAGCCGAGGCCAAACATACGAGGTCCGATCGCAGTCTCCAGGATCGAAGTGTGACTGACTATTTCCTCGCGCCTCTGGAAAAGTTCCTTCTGAGACTTTACAAAACAAAACGGCGTTCTTCTCATCAATTTTCCTGCATTATTTTTGAGGGGGTCTCCTCTGCAGCAAGCCTTGCTGCAGCTGCGACAAGCTGCTTTTGGATTGCGCTGTCATAAAGACGTAGTTTTCCTGACGTTCAGAAGCCGACGTTATTTTAGCGCTTGACAACGTCAGTTCCCACGTCAGCTTTACTTGAAAAAGCGGTGGCACCGGACACTTTGTTATACCTCCCTATCCTTCTAAAATTTTGAGCAAAACTTTTCGTTTGCATTGGCGAACAGTTTTCACTGGGGAAGCAGGCGTTTCATTCCAGTGAGCGTGTGTGTCAAAAACATCGGTCGCAAAAATGTTGACTCCATTTTTGACAGCTTCAGCTCCACACAGAATCCACTTGAGCGCTGTGCACTCGGGCTGTCGGCCATCTTGGAAAGCCGCCATCTTGGATTTCCTTCCTTCTTCATGGGGCCTGCTGCATGCAGCTGCAGTTCCCTGCATAATCTATGCCTCCTCTGCCACTGCAGCTGAAGCCCTGCAGAACTTCTCCCGCTGATTCCGCTGCAGTGCAAGGGAAAAAACGCAGCTTCCTTCCATATTGGGTCTGCAGGCCTTTTGTGGTTGTTCCCCTCACTCCTGACTGGCTTTGTGCCAAACTTGGTGCAAAGATGATCAACATGACGATCGGCTGCTGCTGCTGCAGGAATTTTCCTCCTGCAGTGAGAGAAGTGAACCACTGCAGGCAGCAGGCTCGCTGCAGCTTCCCCTGCAAGGCCTTTGTGAGAGTTCTTTTTTTTTCCTTTTGCCACGGGTGCGAAGATTCAAAACAACATAAAAAGGTCCAAACCAACTTTCTGCAGGGTTTTTTTTCTGACATTGATTCTGCATGTAGAAGGGAAAGGATAACATTGGCCTCTGCAAGCGTTCCCTCTGCACTTCTTACCCTTTGTGGTATTTTGACACTGCGTGTTTGCCAAATTTGGTGCGAAGCTTGAACATGATAACACATCCGAGATCAAAACCAAGAGAGAGAGAGAGAGAGACAGTGAGAGAGAGACAGTGAGAGAGACAGAGAGAAAGACAGAACTTCAGTACGGTGGGACACAGAGGGACAGAGAGACAGAGACAGATTGAGAGCACTGCTATGGATCTGCAGATGAGGCGATGGTCCCTGCCCCTGTCCCGAATAAAACTACTGAAGGGGCCCCGAACCTTGGGTGACAAACTCTGTCTTACAAACATAGAGTTGAGTTCAGAGCAACATGAGGGAGGATGATTTGTTTTCTAAAGTGGAGGAGCAGACGCTATGAGCCACTAGATCCTAAAGTCTCAGGATCAACGCATCGAGAATCTGCTCGTGCAAAATTTTTGGCCATTGAACAGGTTTTCTTTGGAGTTGGTGCGACGAGGACATGATCACGTGACGGCGAAAAGACGCGGCTTCTGTGAGAGGCCTGTTGCTATGGAGACGCATCCGGTGTGTTTCCGCGTCGCGAGCTTCCTTCCGCGCAGCCTGCAGAAGACTTCACATCAAATGAACCTCGAGCCTCCAACCCTGGCAGAGCCGTCCCTTGAATCCCCCGCTGTGGTCCTGTGGGTCTGTCGCATGGTCCTTCCAAATTTTATCCACTTTGTCAAAGGTTTGTCAGTCCCCATTTGTATTCAAGACCTGCTTCGGGGACAGGGTCCTTGATCCGAGCCTGGATCCGCCTTGGCTCGCCCCCTGTTTGATCCACTGTGCCTAACACACTTGGGCTGGCCCATGGACCCAAATATGGGTTCATTCCCTGGGCCACCAGGGAATGCACTCGTGGAGCCACCGGCGGACCATTGCACCCCTCCAAGGACCCACGCCTTGGTCCGCCCCAAAGACAAACGCGGACCCGCTCCAGCGGACTCGCCATTGGACCCACCCTAGGTCCACCCAAGGAATCACCCCTGGGTCCACCCAAGGAATCACCCCTGGGTCCACCCAAGGAATCACCCCTAGGTCCACCCAAGGAATCACCCCTGGGTCCACCCAAAGAATCACCCCTGGGTCCACCCTGAACCCACCCGTGGACCCGCCTGTTGTTCGGCCCGGAACTCCCCAGGGGTGTGTCTGCCCTTGAGTCACCCCTGGACCCAACCCTGGGTCCACCCCTGGCCCTGCCCCTGGGTCCACCCCTGGACCTGCCTCTGGGTCCACCCCTGCAGCGAAATCCGGTTTTCTCATTTCTCGGCGCGTCTCGCGTTGTTATCTACGACGGCTCGCGAGCGGAGAGGCAGGGATTATCTCCCTGTGTGCTAATCTCCTTCAGATGCGTCATGCACCGCGTCCCAGCGCAAGTCCAACGTGGTTCACGCCGTACGTTGCATTGCGTCTCTGTACTGGGGAGCTTCAGCACGAAGCTCCGTAGAGCAAAGACGTACACGTAGACGTAGCTTTTGGCACCATTTTTGAATCTTGGTCTCTGTACATCCACAAGGATTTTGCATTGGTTTGAAGAAAGACCTGAATTATCTGATTCTGGAAAGATTTTGATGCTTTTCTTGTGTTTGTTCCCATACTTTGGTTGGGGAAGAACACACGTTGAAATGCAACGTAGCCAAGACTACGTCTACGTGTTACGTTTCCGTGGTGCTGAAACTCGCCACTGAACGTGCGTGCATGTTCATTTCACAACCACACGCGAACGCTGAGTGTGTCACGCTTTGAGTCCGTTTTGCGCGTCTGAGGACGCTGCGTCGCAAGATGTGACGTCGCGTCTCGACCAGCGTCTCTGGGCGCTGCGTCGCGTCGTCCATTATGTCGTCGAGCCAATGGCAGCAGCATTCAACTTTGAGAATTGACATGTCATGCACAAAGTTCAGATCGCATGACACGGCAAGGGTTCCTGTATTGCAATATTGGCGCAATCAGTTCAAGTGCAAGTTCTCATTTGCACAAAAACTATTGTTTCTCGTTTTCGTGCAGAAGTGGCCAGTTTGCTCCGCATGAAATCCAGTGTGTTTGGATTCTTACACACCCTCATTGACGAAGCATTGATTTTGACGCCGAAAACGTTCCATTTTTCTCATGGAAAAACCCCGGGCTTCGTGGAGACAAAACTTCATTCACTCCACAAAAATCTGTGCTTCAGCCAGAAAATTTTGTCAACAAATTTCGTTCTCAGAATTTCACATAAAGGGCTCTGGTGAGTCACTTGTTTTGCGCAGTTATTCCTGAGCATTTTCTGTGTGAAGGGTGAACCCGTCCTGAACAGGATCAGAGTGACCTTTCTCACCCTTGACCCATTCCACCGCAAAATGGATGGTCTTGGGGACCTGGGGCTGCGAGCAAGAACACAGCTCTAGGTTCCTTTGCTTTCATCAGAAAATTAATTTCCATCACTGGAAACGCGCGAAAAAAGCAGTTTTTTTTCATGAAAAAAAAACAACGTCAAAGGAGACAAAAGAAGTCCACGTTTATTTGCGTGTCATCTTTCTCTGTCATACATTTCATGCAAGAGACGCAACGCGCGATGCGTCCAGTTCCTTTCGTACTCGTCCGGAGCGCTCGCTTTCGTTGCCAAGAAACGGAACGCAACGCGTGTCGCGTCCACTGTGAAGAAGCCGCGCACGACAAGCGCTGCGTGCACTGAAAGACGGGATAATCTCCCTCCTCGGGAGCCTGATCCGGTTTTCTCTCTCTGACGTCACTGCGCGTCCCGACCCTCCGGGCATGCGCACTCTGAGAAGCGCTGCAGCCAATCAGGCGCCGCGCGCGCTGTTTCCGCGCGCACCGTATCAAAATGACCCTGAAAAACGCTGCAGCTTGACAGACGCGTTTTTAGTGAGTGCGTAAGCAGGTGGCATCCTTTCCTGACATGTTTTTGTCATTCCCTTCCCCCCTCGGGAGCAAGATGGCGGCCGAGCCGCTGCGTCGCCTCGCTCCGAGTGCTGATCGCTCGCTCGCTTCAGGCCTCGGAGAAATCCGGGGGAAAACAGAGCTTCTCGGTTCCGTCTGTTTGCGTTTCTTGAGGCAGAAATCCATTCCGTCTCCCAATATTCCTCCCTGTTTTTCTTTCGCTTCTGCACTTCTTTCGTTCTTTTTACCTTTTGGTCTTGAATTCTCTCCTTCTTCCTTTTTAAGATTTCCTCTTCTTTGCCTTTTTGTTCTTTCTTTGTTTCTTCTCCCCTCTCTGTCCGTTCTTTCTTTCTTTCTTTCTATCTTTCTTTCTTTCTTTCTTCCTTCCTTTTGTTCTGCCTTTCTTTGCTTTCTTTTTGGTTTTCTCTTTTGGGGCTGATTGCACACCGGTGATGAGTTGTGTGCTGTGTGTGTGTGCTGTGTGTGTGTGCTGTGTGTGTGTGTGTGTGTGTGTGTGTGTGTGTGTGTAATACTATCTTCCGTGTTCGTTTGTCTTGACAGGCCGTTCTCGGGTTTCTGTTTTTCGTCGTGTTCCTGCGTGTGCGTGGGTGCGCGTGTGTGTGTGCCGTGCTTTGTGTGTGTGTGTGTGTGTGTGTGTGTGTGTGTGTGTGGCGGGGGTGTGCGTGCTTGGAGTGCGAGTCTTCATTGTGGACCAAGGCCGCCGCTTCGATTGGTGACATGTTTTTCCCACTCCAAACCAACATGTCATCGCCAAAAATAACGCCACGAAGTAATATTTTATTCAGCATGTTCTGCCTCCCTAAAAATAACTCACACTTTGCTGGTTGGGGGCAGATCCCAAGTCAAGTCCGGTTGATCTGTGGGAGAGGGTGGACCCTGGGGTCGAGGCTCAAGCCTCAGTGACAGGCCAGGTCGGGACGGGGTGCGTCCGTTTTCCCGACTCACGAATAGAATTTACCCTGCCATGAGAATGACGTTTCGGTTGCCCCCCCCCCCCCCACAAACACACAAAGATTGTTTTGGGGTGTCTTTAGCCCCAGAAGTTCGGGGGCACTTTTCGCCGAATCTTGCTGCCGCCTATACTTGGTCCACGATAAGAAATTAAGATCCTTTTCGGTGGCCGAATCCATGCATGAGGCTCATCCCAACTTTCAAAAATTCAAACCAGGGAAACGAAACACCTCAAGTCTTTCTCGTAATTGTTCAGAGGGGTGCATTCCAAAAACTCAGTTGGACAGTCAAGCCGGCAAAACCCAAGTCCCCTGGCCCCACCCTGCGGCTGGACCCCCTGGCCCCGCCCCTGCAGTTGGACCCCCCTTGCCCCACCCCTGCAGCTGGACCCCCTGGCCCCGCCCCTGCAGCTGGACCTCCTGGCCCCGCCCCCTGCAGCTGGACCCCCCGGCCCCACCCCTGCAGCTGGACCCCCTGGCCCCACCCCTGCAGCTGGACCCCCCCGCCCCGCCCCTGCAGCTGGACCCCTGACCCCACCCCTGCAGCTGGACCCCCTGGCCCTGCCCCTGCAGCTGGACCCCCCAGCCCCGCCCCTACAGCTGGACCCCCTGGCCATGCCCCTACAGCTGGACCCCCTGGCCCTGCCCTGCAGCTGGACTCCCCTGGCCCTGCCCTGCAACTGGACTCCCCCGGCCCCGCCCCGCAGCTGGACTCCCCCGGCCCCAGCCCTGCAGCTGGTCTCCCCTGGCCCCGCCCCTACAGCTGGACTCCCCTGGCCCCACCCCTGCAGCTGGACTCCCCTGGCCCCGCCCCTACAGCTGGACCCCCTGGCCCCGCCCTGCTGCTGGACTCCCCTGGCCCCGCCCTGCAGCTGGACTCCCCTGGCCCCGCCCCTGCAGCTGGACTCCCCTGGCCCCGCCCCTGCAGCTGGACCCCCTGTCCCCGCCCCTGCAGCTCGCTCGCAGTGACGTGGTGGAGAGATCAACAAACGCGCGTGAATTGCTCAACAAATATTGGTTGTATTGATCCCAGTTACAGCGACACACACAGTGGAGCTCCGAGCACGCAAACAGAGACGGCTACGTGCCTGGTCCTCCTGGGAACAGCAACAACCTGTGAGTTTTATCATGTGACTCAGGTCCGGGACCCTGTTGTGGTTCCAGAACAAGGTCAGGGGGGGGGGGGCAAACCCTCGGAGGCCAAAACTTCAAGATAAAGATACTGTGCAAAACAGTTCACGTGCATGAAAACATGGCAAAGTTGAGGGGTCTGCTCAGGACTCAGGGGTCCAGAACCCTTGGGCCCGTGGGTCCACTGGAGGGACCCCACAACCTCGGTGTCCATAAATTTTGATATTGATGCTTCGTTCCGTCCAAGTGGTGTTTGCCCTGCAGTGGTTATCACTGATTTCAGCTCTCTGATTTGTTTGAGTCTTTTGTCTCTGGTTTCCTGGCTCCTCATTGGTCGGTATGTCTCGCAGCCTATGAGGTCAGCCCTTGGCATTCACCGCGTGCCTTAGTAGGTCAAGGTCACACCAAGTCCCGCAGTGAACGCGCAGCATTGACCCTTCTGACCTTCTCAGGTCAGTTCCTGTTTCAACTTCCGGTTGAAGAAGTGGTCGCTGTCCTGGAGTTCGGGTTTGGCTCGTCTGTGTCCAATCCACAAGTTTCGTTCCTTCGTCCATTGATCGTCCATGGATCCCAGGATCCAAGCAGCGGGTCCAAGATCGTGTTCAGCACCCTTCCGGACCCCTCACAAGGCGAGTGGGGGGCGCACCCACCCAAATTTCATGAAGAAAGCCAGGGACAATAAGAGAAAATGCCACCCGACGACACACCTAAATAGTGGGGAAAATCGTCATGGAGACACGGACATCGCTCCCAGGAGCTATTTCTGTGCGCTGCCGGGGGCAACCGTCAGCCCGCTACTCTGGTTACCATGGAGACTGGACGTGGTGACATGTGCTTCGGAGAGGTGATTTCCTGACAGCTTTAGACTGACTTCCGAACATCGCTGCAATACAGGATATACTCACGTCAGACTCGCCATGCGCTGCGTTCTTGCGTCAAGTAACAACGGATGTTGCGATGATGTGGCAGGGAGACAACGCTTGACAAATTGGTATTTTGCACAAGTTTATACATCATTACTGAAGTGCATGTGTGCGTGTTGTGTGCGTGTGTGCGAACGTGTGTGCGTGAGAGTGTTTGCTGAAAAAGAAGGAAAAACTGTTGCAGCAGCATTTTGCGCGAAAGGCACACACACACGCACACACACGCACACACACGCACACACACGCACACACACACGCACACACCGCACGGTAAAAATGCTGCAAAAAATGTCAATTCCACTGCATCAAATTCGTCCCCCCAAAATCATCTTTGTGACCAAAATCACAAAACGAACCCCTAATGGCACGTAATTATTCGCGCGCGCACGCGCACACGGCACGCGTGAATTATGGGACAATGGGGCCACGCGCGCGCAAGGGGCAGAGATACGGACGCGACGTCGTTTGTCACTGTCAGTCGTCGCGTCGCGATGCGCGCGCGCGCACAAAGGCGGTAAACGCGCGCAGTGCTAACAGAGCAGCGCCGTCAAAAATCCATACAGATCCCTGTGCGGTTTCTCCAAAACCAACGGATCTATTTCTGTGCGAACACCCAAATTGATCTTGCATGTCCATGGGAATGCAAATTCAGCTTCTGTTTTTCACACTTGACTTCATTCAATAAAGCATACCATGCAAAGCGAATCGAAAACACGATTTTACGAACCAACAGCAATTTGACGTGCAATCGCAAATTTCGTGGATTTTTTTTTTTTTGGGGGGGGGGTGGTTCATCAGTGATTTTACACAGTTGAGGCAAAGAAACAAAACACGCGCCACAACAAAGCAGCAAAAGGGACAAGAAACGTTGGAAAAGGGGGAGTGTCCTCGCGCGCGCGGCTGGGGCCGAGGTCACGTGGCGGGGTCAGAGTTCGCGCCTGCGCAGCGCTGATAGCGCCGAGTCACGTGTCGCGCGAGACGTGCGCGGAAACCTGCGCACAGGGTCGGGATCCAGGGTCAGATCGAGGGGCGCCGACCCCGTGGTTGCAAGGAAAAAATCTCTGAAATTGTTGTGGTTGACAGCCCAAAATTTTTGGGGGTTTTACTTCGACGTCTTTACTGTGTGGAACCAGAGGGCGGCACCCCCGTCACCCTGATCTCCAACAATCCGTCGACGCGTCACCCCACCCAAAATTCCGCGTCACTTGGGGTAAACAATTCTCATTTTCATTCTCCCATGTCAAAATTTTCGGAGACACCAGGCTCAATCCCTCCCAGGCTCACTTTCTCAGAGTAACACCAACTTGTTCTCCCTCGCCCCCCCCCCCGCAATTTTTTCTTCCTCAGGTCCCCCCTTCACACCCTGCGGATCCTCCCCCGGGTAATGCCGCACGCTGCGCCTATGATGGCGCTTCCTGCGCGCCCTGAATGGCTCTCTTTTCTTCTCTGGGAAATTGCGAGAAAATTAAATCTCTGCGTCGCGCGCGCCGCGGCGCCGCAGCTGCATGACGAGAGGTCACGCTATCTCGGTCCCACCGCGCATGCGCGAGCTCACACCGGACGCGTCACGCGCGGTGACGCACAACGCACCGTGTACCCAAGGCTTCTGCAGGGACCCGACGCGTGACGGATTCTGTCAGGGTACGGATACGTCAGGCGTTGGTTCCATTGTCACGGAGAAATGCGTTGTGCATTGCGTCATCCACGAATCAAAATTCGCTCTGCACACAACGTGACCAGCGACGCAACGTCAATTGAAATAACGTAGCGACGCGACGCCTGAAGGCGGTTTTCAAATTGAGTGACGTGCGGTCATTTTCTGCACTGACGTCAAAAATTCCACCATTGGGCTCAATGTTAAATGTTGACGCCGACGTCAAAAAAAAACGACCGCGCGTCACCAATGTGAAAACCACTAATCGCATCCCGTGTGAACCCACGCACCCGTCGCGCTCATGACGCACAGAGCCATTTCTCCCCAGTGATGGAGAGGGTCTCGCTTTATCTCACTGTCAGCCTCGTCAACAGAGAAGCAAGATTAATGTGACGAGGAACAATGCGCGCATCTCCTGAGCTCCAGAATAGCGACTTCAAACCAAATTAATTTTCTGTGATGTGGCAGGGAAGGAAAGATACACGCATGTTCTTGTTCTGCAGAGGAGAATCGCTACTTTTAGCATCGAGCCTCTTGCTCACGTCACGTGACGTCACAATTTTACGTCATGTGGCGATTGCTCAAACTCCCTCTTGATGCGTGGTTCCCACTTCCAAAAGCAAACAAAGTTTTGAAACCAACGCCGAATGCGTCTTGCAATGCGCCCTGTCCAGAAGACAGCGTTTGATGCAACAAGCGGTGCGAAAAGTAAATTCTACTCCTGCAGACAGGAAACAGAAACGACGTCATCAAATCTGAAGCGAATCTCCAACATTTTCTTTGTTTTCTCAACCGAGTTCAATTGTTTTCTCCTTCAATTAGATCTAACCGACATCCAGCTTGAAACAGGCCTGAAAAATTGAGTTCGAAATTCTTCAAAACTGTTCGAAATTTGATTGACGTGTTTGACGTCATTTTTGGAGATAATTCTCGCGTCGCTGAAACAAAGGAAGAACAGACCGCGAGTCAATCAGCGCAGCCGGGTGGATTTAAGCGGATTAACGTCCGGATGGAGGGATCAACGGATAAGCCACTGCCCGTCAAAATGGACTGACAGACGGACAGATAATCTGATCAGTCGTCCCACAAATCTGTTGTCATGGCGACGCCAGTGACAAAAACTGAGATTTTTAAACAAAAGAATTTTGTTGGATTTTGTTTTGCTTTTGCTTTTGTCAAGAGACAACAAAATGCTTTTCCAGCGTCAAGAAACACCATGGAAACTTCTCCCCTTTCTTTTCCTCTTGAGCTGGTGTTACCAATTGTCGTTTCGGCCCCTGTTGTACGAATATGGCATCAAGCGGCAGCGACAGAAGGATCAGACGAGTGTCACAGAAAGAAAAAACAGAACAGAGAAGACAGAAAAAATTCTCACGGTTCAGCAGACAACAACAAATTCAACGCGAAAAAAAACAAAACAAAGACAAATCAACCCTGGCAATTTTGAGACGCTTTTCCACACATCAAAGAACAAAACAGAACTAAGTACCAAGAAAACGTCAAAGTGACCCTGACGACGTCACGACGTAGTGACGCGACGCACGACGCTGAGTACTCACCAGACGCGGCGTCCCGCGACGCCATATGGTGACGTTACGACGTTCTCCTCCTGCAGACGCGTCGCGCTGCAGCTGCAGCTGCCTCCTTCTGCAGGAGTCAGCGCGGAGAGGCTTTGTCTCATGGTAGGGCTCGGAGCAGATCGCGATGAATCGACAGGGAATCGATCGGGTGATTCGATTGTTGAGAATCGGTCATCGGAACCGAGATGTCCGTTGGTTTTCAGGAGCAGGAATCTCGGAAGCGATGATTCGAATAGGAATCGGAATCGGTCAGTCAATCGATGAGTCCATGTTGTCCCGCAGTTCGATGAGTGCAGATCCTTGAAACGTCCCCTGGCATGTGTCCTTGGCAACAGAAAAGTCGTCCTCTCTCCTGCTAATCTTCACGTTCAGTTTCGCTTTCACAAGTCGGATCTTCTCTCGATGTTGATGATTCCTCAGGACCACTGAGCGTCTCGGCTGGTGCCCGCTCCTCTCCCCACCGCTGCCTGGTTCCCGCTGACCCCGCAGGCCCCTCGGGTCCCCGCTTCTTTTGCAGCAGCTGTGTCGGGTCGAGAGGTCGCGAAGTCTCGCCTCGGGCCCGCCGCGTCGATACTGAGACCAATCGATGCGAAAATCGATACGAAAATCGATTCTCACCCCGCGCCGCCGCAGGTCGATCCTCTTGTCCCCGAAGCGAGTGCGAAGCCTCGATTTGTGCGTGTCATGTCAACAATGTCGACTTTTCAAGGTTGTGTTTTGAAGTGGAAAAATTTTTTTGCCATCAATTGGTGAACGTGTCTGTGCGATGTTCTTCTGGATGCGGCGTCTCTCTGACGTTGTTGCCGTGGAAACTGCGATGACGTCCTTGGAAACGTGTGGGAAGATCAAATCTTGATTTTGCTTGAGTTGATTTGGGTCACGTCGGGTTCGCTCCGCGGACGCGTCCTGATGTCGTGTCCCGATCGGGTGGGAGCGGCGTCGTCTCCAGGGTCACGCACGACGCCGGACGCTGCGTCAATTCGCTCGGACGCCTGCGTCTCGTCTCACGTTTCACGTCACACGTAGCACGTCGCCCACGTCTGTTGTAGTTCCGACGCAGCGCGGAGGAATCGTGTTTGGACGGGACGCGTGACGCGGCTCTGGCCATCTGTCTGCCTCCCACGCAGTGATGTGTGACTCCCGGGTCCCCGCGTCGTTTCTGCTGCTGCAGACTGGTTCCCATTGGCCCTGTCTGACTCCACGGGTTCCCGCTCTTCCGCCACATCTGTCACCTGGTTCCCGCAGCTGTGCGTTGCCGTTCTGTTGTCCAAATGATGTGACTTGTGGGTGATGATGCACATGTGCATGTGCGTGTGCGTGCGTGCGTGTTGATTGTGCTGACCAGTGTCCATTGATAACTGCGACGCGACGTCAAGTTTCAGAGACCGCCTCCCAGGTCTTCAATCCTAGTCGCTCACTTCTGCGTGCTGGCGTGTGTGTGCGTGTGTTTGCGTGCACGTTCGTGTGCGTGCGAGTGAGCAATGTGTGTGTGTGTGTCTCATGTGAATCCAGTTCATCGTGGGCTTCTTCGCGCTACTGTAGATTGATTGATTCCAGAGCAAGATCTGTGTCCCTGGCTCGCCGGGCTGTCTCAATCCCTGTCAGGAAGAAGCTCCACCATCCTGCGCAGTACTCAGAACCTCTTCCTTCTGTGACTGCAGTTCCTCGGTATTGTGGGTTTTTCCTTCTTCTCTTTACTGCACGTGGGTCACTTCTGTCGCCATTACTGCAGGCGAGCCTGCAGCAGACTGTGCCTGCTGTCCCTCCTTTGTCCATTGTGGTCCATAGTCTTCAACTACAGCGGCCGCTGTCCCTCTTCTCCCTCCTGCAGGCCTGCATGCAGCTGAGTTGCCTGCAGCCAGCAAAGCCCTTTCTTTTCTTTTCCCTTCTGTGACTGCAGCAGACCCGACTGCTCCGTTCCTTTAATGGCCGCCTGGCCGCCTGGCCGCCACTGCCGCAGCAGCAGCCGCAGCAGCAGCAAAGCTGCATTTGGCGTTCCTCCTCCCCTCACAGTCCGCGAGCGGGCGGCCGGGCCGGGCCGGGCCGGCTGGCGCGGGGAGGGGGAGGAGGGGGCCCGGGCCTCTTTGTGCAGCGGGCGCCCCTCCCCCCTGCCTGCCTTAATAGCCCTCTCCTCCGCCGCCGCCGCCGCAGCCTCAGCCTCAGCACCATACACGGCTTCAGTGCTTCAGCAGGAATATTGAAACCATAGTAACGCAGCCCCCATAGCAACGGAGCCGCATTCCTTCAGCCTGACTGCGTCCCTCAGACTGAAAAGGCTTCGGTTGCCCCTGACAACAAACGTCTCAAGGAGAAGAAAAATGGGCGACTTGGGAACAACCTCACAAAATTGTTAGTCAGGGTTTAAGGCAACAAAAATACATCAGAAGAAAAAACTCGTGTTCAAACTTGTTCGGCAGCTGCAAAAACGTGTCAAAAACATTTTCTCAAAATTGCTGGAATTCAATCTGGAACAAAATCGCAGAAAGAGCAAGTTAAAAAAAACCCTTAAAATTCAAAATTTCCTCATACTTGCCAGTTTCTCTTCACCTCTTCTCTGTACTCCTCTCTTCTTTTTTCTGTCATTTTTCTGCAGATTTTTGTTCAGTCTTTCCCTTCATCTATTATGTGTCTTTCGCAGTACATGTATTTTTCTGTATTTGCTATTGTCTGAAGTGCTTTGCTCGGACGTGCGTCCGACTCGTGGCGGTCCGTCCTGTCCGGTTGCCGGGGTGACCGCCGGGCGCCGCGGCGCTGACCAGCCGCGCGGCCCTGCCCAAGTCTCCCCCTCTCCTCCCCAACTGTTTGTCCAGGTGGAGGCATTCCGGGTTTGATTGTTTCAAACCAATCCCTTTCTTCAGTCTTTTCCCCAACTTTGAAGCTTTTGCTTTCCCTGTTTCTCTCCCAAGGTCAATTTTCCGTTTTTCTTCTTGTTCTTTGGTGACCCTCAAACAGTACTTCCTCTCCTCCCTCTTTCCTTCTTTTGTTCTTTCTTTCTTCCCTTCTGCCTCACACTCTGTTGTGTATTCTCCCAGTACAATCTTCCCGCACCCAACCACCCTTCCTTCCTTCTCTCTCTCCCTTCCTCCTTCCTTCCTTCTTTTCCGCCTGTCTTCTCCCTCCCTCCCCCCACTCCACTCGCCTTCTCGCTCTCGGCCCGTTCCTTCGCCGCTTGACCAGTGTCCGGCACTGTCCCCTGCTGCCCCCTGCCTGCACCCTCCTCCTGCTCCAGCCGCCTGCACCTGCAGATCCTGCAGGTTCCGTCGCCGCCTGCTGCCTCATCAGAAGTGAGGTCCCCGCAGCTCTGCAGCCGCCTGTTAAGTGCAGCTGCAGGTGCGCTGTGAAAACGAGGCTCTCAGAAAGACGCTGCGTTCTGACGTCATTTTGTGACGTCCCAATTCGTGCAGCGTTCTTTGAAGCGCCGTGTGTTTCTTTTGTGCTAATACCTGCCGCAGGCGAATCTGCCTTGGTGCAGGTGCACTGTCAAAAATCAGTGTTGCTGATTCACTACTTTCAGTGCGTCTTATATCCTTGTTGTGTCATCAATATTCTGTCATCAAAATAAAAAAACATGTCGTCACAATGTGACACCCAAAAGTAGCTTTTAGGTAGAAAATTGTTCACAGTACAGTTTTCTGCCTGCAGCCATCTTCCTTATGCAAATCTTATCACCTTCTGCGGTGAAACTCTAAAATGGCGTGACAACCCAACAAATCTCGTTTTTCCACGTTTCCGTGGTACCTGAAACCACCAAATTGTGCGAAAATGGGTGAAATTGGCAGCACAGTGTTTTGAGGGGGTTGTTGAAGCTGCAGGCTTATTTGGAGAGAAGGAGGGGATGGGGACGGAGGGAGGGGAGGCTGTTCCAGTAATGGATGCGGCGCAGCGCCTCTGACGGCGCAGCCTGCGCAGGCGCATGCGCTGTGAGCAGCCGCGTCGCGTCGCGCGCGCCAAAGAGACGTCACTTCGGGTCTTCAGTCCTCACAGATAAAACGCTGCATCAAAGTTGTGAAATTGTAAAAATATTGTTTCAATGCAAGCGCAAACAAATCCAAAACAGTTTGAACCCAACGCAAAAGAGTTTGGAGATCGTCTGGACACGAGACGGGCTGTTTTGACCTGCAAAGGCGACAGGGAAAACGAGAGCTTGGAGCCTCTCTGTTAAGAGTGTGGGTTCAGCATTGTATTGCGATTTCACACCATGGACGGCTGCTGAGCTGCAGGGACGGGGAGGCAGGGGGCGGGGGCCGACGCCCCTTCCGAGAAAACTTCATAAGACCTGTTGAAAACAATATCATTTCCTTTGTTGTCCTTACAACTTGTGACCTCAGCAGGAAACAATCCAGAGAACTTTCCTCCAACCCCCTGCACACAAAAAACCAACATTTTTTTTATCCCTCCAGTTTTGTGCCACAGCCACACTGTCACAGCTTTTTTCGTTGAAATCTCCGACATCACGGACCAGGATACTGGGAGATTTTTTGTGGATCCTCCCGACCTCTGTGAGAAAATTTGTTGTGCATCACAGTGAGATTATTTTCGCTCTACAACAAGGACAAGGCACCGTCGGTGGGACCCAAGCTCCGACACCCTGATCATCGCAAAAGGCAGTGCGCTGCAGTTATCGATCTGCAATCCTGCAGTCACTGAGGCAGGGGGAGGGAGCGGAGAGAGAGAGCGCGCAGGCAGGGGCAGGGGGACTGCGGTTCGGGGGGCCCGTTTTACGCTGGATGCGTCCTGCGTTGCGTTGTCGCTTGCGATGCAACGCCCATTGACTTTTTTTTTGCACAGAAGACGGGATGTATCTCGTTTCTCTTTGGGCGTCCCACTGGGTTTGTGCACAGACGCAACGCACGATCTCGAAAGGGACCTGTTTCACTCTGGGTCCAGTTATGCGCGCTGCGTCATCGTTCGTGATCCACCGCTCATTGACTCCCATGTACTTGCACAGGGTGCGACACGCGTCACGTGTTTTGTGCGGCGCGCTTCGTGTACAGGGACGCGACGTTTGGCGTCGTGACGTCGCTTGACTCACATCTTGCGCGTACCCCGCCTGACTTCACAGGGACGCAGCGCGTGACGCACCCAGCGTGACACAGGCCTGACTGAGACCTGGGGAGCAGTGTGGGGGGGAGGGGGAGGGGAGACGCGTGTGGAATGGAAAGAGGCTTCTACGAACAGTAAATCACGTCGAATTGGGATGGCGCGGCCCGGCGGGCCTTGTGGGACACACAGGCAGGAGAGAGCGAGAGCGCAGGAAACGAAATGGGGCCACATTCTGGTCCCTGAAAGTTGTTTTCAGCCTGAGTTCTGGTGCTCAGGTCAATGGGCGAATAGGCGCCGCGTCAAACAGGATTCGCACAGGGGGTGTCACACAGAGGGCCCGGGGTCTTTTGGACAGAGTCGGAGAGGAAGGAAGGAAGCAAACTGGGCGAAGTTATTCCAGGCGTAGATGCGCTATTCGTTTCATGTCTGTGCAGGTCAATTGACGCTGCTTCCCCGTGATAGCCAATGGTCATCTGCGTCAGCCCCAAGCCTACGAGAGGACATATTCTTTTCGCACTCAATGCGCGATCAACAGCTGTACGAGGGCGTGTCACACGACAATGCGCGTGGCTCACGTGATGCGTCACGTGCTGCGTCACGCGCTGCGTTCTCGTGCACCTCTCCATATGCTGCGTCGTGTATGACGTCACGTGACACGTCCACGTGACGTCAGTGGGCGCTGCGCTGCGAGGACGGCGCGACGGCCTGACGGCGCTGTTCCGTGACGCTGCGGCGCGTGACGCGCACCACTAAATCACGTCCGATTCGGATTGCGGTCGGGAGGGCCGTGTGGGACCGAGTATAGGGAGGAGAGGAACAAGATACATGGGGAGATAGCGCTGGGAGCGTGGGCGCCGCCGTCCCGGTACCAGAGACCGGTGTCTCAGGACCAGAGCACATGGTATGAGTTCTGGGACCACATACCAACCTGGTGAGGTAGCCATTGTCTGGTCCAAAAAATTTATCCAGGACCACACTATGACTGGTTGGAGCTCAGTCCTTGGTGGCCATGCTGTGGTCCTGAAATTTTAGGACCAGAGAACAACCGGTCGTGCTCTGGTCCTGTTAGACCGGGCTCGCAGCGTGTTGTATCGCGCACGGTTAAGCGTCGTGCGTTTCGTCTGTGAACACGTCACACGTGATGCGTCGTGACGTGACGTGCGTCTCAAGTCAGGCTGCATGGCGTTTCGTCTGAACAGACCTGACGTCATATGAGATGCGACAACGAGCAAGGGATGGGTTGGCACAGAACGCGCTACGCACCGCGTCGCGGAACACGTCAATGGGCGCTGCGTGCACTGCTCGGGCTGCCCCGGCGTCTACCGAGCTGCACAGGGACGTAACCCGTGACGCACTCGGTAAATCACTCCAAATTGGGACTGCGGTGTGACAGGCTCGCGGGACTGGAGCAGGCAAGGAAGGCGAAATGGGCGAAATCCGTCAGGCTGGGCCCTGCGTCCCGACACAAACCACGCTGGGTTCACGCAGGGTGCGTCGCGAAGGGCGACGTCGTGCGTTGCGTAGACGTCAGTGGGGACAGGGGCTTGTGGGAGAGGTGAAATGGGTGACGTTCAACGCCGTGTAGGAGCGTCGTGCGTCGCGTCCCTCAACACATTGAAGAGCGCTGCGTCGTCGTTGGCGTCACACAGGCTGCGTCACGACGCGGCGTCTCACTCCAAAACGTCAAAATATATCCTCACGTGCAGGACGCGCGTCGCGTCGCCATGACAACTTCACACTGTGCAGCGTTTCTTGGAAATGACGCAGCCATCCATTGACACACACAACAGCGCTCGCAACATGACGTGTGTGTGTGGACCCCAGCCCCAGGGACCCACACTCCCTGCAGCACCGAGAGAAAAACAGTCACTATATACGACGGTCGTTACGGAGACGAGGCGCGAAGGCGACGTTGACGGATTGAGAAAATCTCCCCTCTGACCCGGGGAGGCTGCAGGGGCGTAAATACAGGGGACGGCGGCGCGCGAGGCGTGAAGGAAACCGCGTTACCATGGAAACAGGTCCGCAGAAAGAGCAACGCTGAGGTCAAAGTGGTCCGAATTTATTGCCGCATATCCGTGCAGATTTACTCGCGCGTGTACTTTGGAAGACAAGTTGGAAATGTACGGACTTTGGGATGAACGCCCATGGTCTGCCATGGTCAGAAACTGCTTGGCTCCCTCCCCACCAACCCTTCTGTTTCATTACGGTTTTGGAATCGATTTTGGTGAAAATGTGCAGGGTTGGGGAGGGGGAACCCTCGTCCTGGATCTGCCCCCATTTCTCAGCTTTTCCGATCAGATTGACGTCCGATTGAAGCGAAAATGAACCAATTGTCGCGTAATTGTGGTCACAACTGATTCTTTTGTTTCTCTTTGGTGCGGCAGCTGGAGACAACAACGGACAGACGGAAGAAGAATGGAGGGGGAGGAGAGAAGCATCAATTGAAAGATCAGGTTCAAAACTTCATTTTGAAGGAAACAAAGGACAGAGCGAGAAAAGTACGGAAGGAGCAGAAAATTGAAGACGTTTGTTTTTCAAAATTGAAGGTCAGACATGAAATCTTTCTGCGTGCACGCTTGATCGGTTTCGCTTTCTTGATTGAAACACTTTTGGACCAACAGAAATTTCAACATTCTAATTCTCCGCTCTTGACTGATTTCGTTCTTCTGCCACTTCGGAGAGAAAAAACACTTTCTCTCAAGCTCAGACGTCAAGCGTTCCTCAAATTGGGCTCCCATGGCAACGGATGTCACCGTGGCGACACTGAAGCGTCCTGAATGGGACCTGGTGGATATGTTGGAAGTGAAGAATTTCTTTCTGCCTGGGACATTGTCACTCGGAAAAGCAAAGCAACGAATTGTTTGGAGCATTGGAGGCCTCCGTGTGCATTCACATCTCCTGGTGCTGTTGCTGCTGCTGTTGTTGTTGTTGTTGTTGTTGTTGTTGTTGTTGATTTTGCTGCTGCTGCTGCTGTTTCTGTTGCTGTTGCAGTTGCTGCTGACCCTGGTATTATTGTCTTTGACACATACATGTACTGTGTGCACCCAGCATGACTTGCGACGAAAGGCACCAAGGGTGCACATTTGTGATGTACTTTGTTTGCACCAGTGACGCACCCGGTCTGCACCCTGCATGAGTGATACCGACTGACACACCTTGCCTCGACTGTGCGGTGCACCCTGTCTAAAGCCGTGACGCACCCTGTTTACAGTGTGACGAAGCCTGTCTGCACTGTGTGTCACACACCCTGTCTGCACTCAGCGTGGTGCACCCTGTCTGCACCTTGTGACGCACCCTGTCTGCACTTTGTGACGCACCCTGTCTGCACCTCACGACGCACCCTGTCTGCACCTTGTGACGCACCTTACCTGCACCATGTGATGCACCCTACCTGCACCTTGTGGCACACCCTGTCTGCACCTTGTGACGCACCCCATGTGTGACGCACCCTGTCTGCACCGTGTGACGCACCCTGTCTGCACCGATTGATGCACTCTACCTGCACCGTATGATGCACTCTGTCTGCACCTTGTAACGCACCCTACCTGCACCTTGTGATGCACCCTGCCTGCACCACATGACGCACCCTACCTGCACCTCATGATGCACCCTGTCTGCACCTTGTGACACACCCTACCTGCACCTCATGATGCACCCTGTCTGCACCTCATGACGCACCCTACCTGCACCATGTGACACACCCTACCTCATGACGCACCCTGTCTCCACCGCATGACGCACCCTACCTGCACCTTGTGATGCACTCTGTTT
>JAAUXT010010123.1_pt1 | contig 27169 bp, 17 predicted proteins | sample 7278171 | NCBI WGS metagenome assembly JAAUXT01 (sample SAMN14350112, study PRJNA611818) | marine sediment metagenome | isolation source: surface marine sediment (1.8m) | place: French Polynesia: Moorea | collected 2018-08
CACACTCCTCCCCCACCAGGGGGGGCTGGCCTCAGCCAATTAATTATATTCTGAATATTTTTATATTAAATTATTACATACATTAGACAGGGAATAGACGCTTAATATCAGTTTTGTGCTATTTTGCTGGTTATTACCCAGCATCCCTCCCCCCCCCCAGGGGCCGATCACATGACCCCTTGTGGTTGTGCGCTCTCTTTTTGACTGTCATGGCCACTGGAGGCGCTTACCCACAAAATTTAGGCCAAGAAGAGAGGGAAATTGTCACCTTTTTGAGGCAGAATGTGGCCCAACGCCTCGCACTCGAGGCATCTATCCAAGGGCTGCCACAGACGCACCCAAGAGTAATCCAGGCGGTCCGGGCATACTTCAATTTGGGGCCAACCCCACATCGCACCTTCGACCGTCTCGTCTGGTCGGTGGCCACCGGCCAGTAATCGGTAAGTCACTCCACATCGGTCCAAAATCCGAGTCGACATGACAATCCCACACACACACCGGAAACCTGTGGTGAAAGATTTTTTCTGTGATACGCCAATGGAAATCAAATTTGGATTGATGCAGTTTTCATGAATAGCTCATCACAGCTCCGCGACAGAAAGCACAGCACAACTCAACGAGTCGCACTGTTCACAAGCAACATAACCACAATGGTCGAAAGCAAGGTACTCACTTTGTTCATGTTCCGTACACGTGCTTTGGTTCTTTGAAACTCTGTTGCGTTCGACCAGTCCACCAGACTAAACTGCACCTGCCGCACATCCCATAATTTTTTTCCAGAAACCATTCAATTCGAACAAAGCTGCTGTTAATTTGAGTGGCTCAATGCGAACAACGACCTGCAAACAGGTTGAAAGGAACCACGCTTGGGATCAATGAAATGATGGGCGCACGGAGAGCTCAGGTGGCTGGAAGCAGTGAAAGGTGCAGCTGCTGGAGCAGTTCCCTCGTTACAGTTCTCAACTGCACAACCACTGACAGGAACTTGAATCACCTCCACTGCCACGAAAACTTCAGAACGTCAAGGATCATGTTTCCTCACACAAAATCTATCGGCACAAGCCTAACACGAGCGAGTACGTTGTCGGAGTGTCAGAAGTACCCGGTTGTCAAAACTACCCATGGACTCTTTTCACTCGATGATCGTCCAAGTGGAAACTACCCTGTTTGAGGTACTCTGAAGAACACACCATGAAGGTTCAATGACAGTGGATGTTTTTCAATCAAAAGTATTTTTGACATGTGTTTTCTGTATTTGAACCAGGACAAAGAACACACCATGCAGGTTCAATGGATGTTTTTCAATCAAAAGTATTTTTGACATTTCTGTCATTGAACCTGAATAGTGTGTTGTTTGGAGTACCTCAAATTGACCTTTTGACCCTGGCCTTTGGGTAGTTTTCACTCAGACGATCGTCGAGTGGAAAGTACACAGTTACATTTCAACACCGGGTACTTTTGACCCGCCATCAACGTAGCTGCAACATCTCAAAACCTCCCGCAACAATGAAGCCAAAATCCATTCCAGGTGCGAACACACGAGTTTCACAGAAAGCCACGCCTTTTTCTAAACTCGAGACAAAACTATCTTCCGACTCATTTGTGGTTCCATTTTCACAACTCCGCTTGCCTTCGAGTTCAGCATGCCGGTAGATGTGTCACCAAAAAATGACGTGGAAATGAGTCAATTATTCCACCAGTTCCTTCTGCACCTAGTTGGCGCTTCTACCCACACTCGTGCACTGCTTCGCTGCTTGCTCTGCGCAGACCGAGCTGTTCGAATATGGCAAAGATTTTTACCAAGTGCATGAGGGTAGAGTCTTGTCGATGCACAGAGACATCGTGGAGTTACGATGCAGAGCCTGGTGCGTGAAAATCGGAAAGCGCTTTTCGACAAAGACTCGCGTGTCTCGCGCGATCCGTGTCTCTGGACGTTTCTTACCGTCAAAAAAGGTGAACAAAACGAAGTCAACGACCAACAACAGTGCAAGGAATCTGGAACCGACGACCTTTGTTCGCACAAAATACGTTCACGTACGAGTACCTCGTATTCCTCTGTAAATGTGGTCAAATCGAAGAGTCGACACACAGAAAGCACAGTCGCTGAACAGTCGCTGAACGATGTCAACTGTAGCTTTTCTGCAACCAGTTCGCTCCTCGCTGGCAGCTTCGACTGTGATTGACCACACTCCTTCCTTATCAGTTCATTTTTTTTGAGTGTCTACTTGGCAAGTGGCTTCGAGTCCATCTTGCGCAACAAAAACGAATACTGTGATTACTTGAGGAGGAGAAAAAGTGAAGGTTACGAAAAAAGTCAAAGCCAAATGGGCTTTTAACAAAGAGGCCAGAGAAATAAATTACCGTTGAGGGCTCTGGACAAGGGAAAAGCGATAAAATACGAGTCCGATTAGAAATGTCACACAAGTGAACCACCAGAAGTACTTCTGTACAAGCCAGCAAGCGTGACCAGTCCTTGAACGTTGATACGTGACGGTGACCCTGGGCACAGTCTGCTAAGTTCCGTTTGAGGATACGAGTCACATAAACGTAGCAGTGAAGCAAGTTTTGTTCCAACAATGTCATTCCAAACAGACTCCAAATTGACTGACCCCCCTCTCCCCCCGAAGTATTTCCTGGGCAGGTGGCGTTTTTGTCACGTGAACAACTTTTCGTGGAATAAATTTGCCACTGACCTGAATGGGAAAACAACATCAACAGACAGGATTCTGTGAATTTTGGCCAAAAAGAACACACATTGAGCGCTGAGCGGAAAGACAACTTCACACGTGACAGTGTCAACACTTGGTCAGAGTAAACATGTTTTTCATCAGCAATAATAACCGGCGCAAATGTAGCAATCAACACGCCTCGTATTTCAAATCCACCAAGCCTGTGTCGATAAGGAACGGAAAGGCCCGTCTCCAAGGCGACTGTGGCCCGGGTTCATCCATCAGCCGTTTATGGGCTGGAACGAATCCACCTCCGTCTGAGCCACGGACGAGACGGATCAAGGTCAAGTCGCCGCGGTGGACACAGATGGAATGTAATCAGACGTGGCACCAAGAACATTTTCAATTCACCACCGATTCGTGTGGAGAATACGAGTACAGGCAGTGACAATACTCGTGCGAGCTGCACGTACTCGTATTCTTTCCTTCTTTTCACCGGAAAAGGTTTGCAAATTGATTGAACGAGGCGCGTCCTTCGCACCCAACTTCGAACACCGGTGGTGCAGGTGGCATCACCTCAGTTGAACATGATGTTCGACAGGAACCAGAGCACAAACCGCCAAGTGATAGGTCGCAATCGATCCTACTGAAGGGCAACTTGCAATCCTTGCTGACGAGCCCCAACCCAAACTTAAAGAGCCTTCAGCTTTGGGAGCCTTCGACGGTACAAGGAAAGATTTATGCAGAGCGAACTGCACGAACAGTTGGCTCAAAAGTTTGTGTTGCTCCTGTTATGGTTCCTTGCAAATTTTCCATGACAAAGACTCTCTAACGATTCACCTGGAAATACGTAGGGCTTTCAACTTCTGCCTTCCGAAAAATGGTCATGATACCATTTGATTTCAATGGTGTTATGACTGCATTTCGGAAGGCAGAAGTTGAAAGCGCCTCGTAATAATCGCGAACTGTCAATGAAAATGAGAGTCCTATTTGTGACCGTCAAAGGATTGTTCGTGCAGACCTGCACGGATCAACGTTTGTTGACACGACTACGAGTACCTTGGTTTGATATTTATCAGCCGCGGTAGAGAGCTGATACCGAGTAATGCCCCTGTATCTGTCTCCATGCGTCCGTCCCGGGGCAACTCGGACAAAAAATTGTCCCAGTTACCCCACCCCACCCACCCACAGAAAATTTTCAACTCAGACATTGCCCAACTTGGATATTGTCTGGCCCAGACAAAAAATTGTCCTAGTTATGCCACACACACACACACACACACAGAGAAAATGTTCAACTTGGACATTGTCCCAAATTGAACATTGTCTAGGCAATGTCCGGCCTGGACAAAAAAATTGTCTGAGTCCCCCCCCCCCCCACTGCCCACAGAAAATTTTCAACTCGGACATTTTGCTGGGATATTTTCTGACTGTGGTATTGGCGGATTGGGACAAGTGCTGTCCTGCCGATGTACGAGGGTTATACTGAAAGTCTTTTCCATCGTGTTCAGCGCTCGAACCGCTCTTGACTACAGAGAACAATGCTTTGGCGGATAAGCACAAAGCCTGATCGCAGTAAGGTGCTGAACATGACGGAAAAGACTTTCAGTATTACCCTCATACGCTGCCCTCGGCTGATTCTCTACTTGAAAGTCTTGTTCCATTCGGCATGCACAAGAAAGGTTAACACGGGCATTTTGCACTCAATCGACAAAACCTGTCACCAGAATGGACACGGTGAGCTCCCGTCATTCGGGTCCATTCTGGACAGAAAGCATGTCAATGGATTTTTTGAAAACCCGCGCATTTCAACACCCACGACCTCAAATTGCCCTCAATGTCACATCTTCAACGAATCGATGCTGAAATTCACCGGTCTTCAAATCTACACTGTGTCAGCGGCGAAAGTCACACTCGTAAGGCTCCAGGATGTGCACACACACCTGGTGTTTGTCAGAAGCTGTTTTTCCACCGCATGTGGCTCCAAACCCAGATCTTACAGGATTCACAACACACCTTTGATAACAACAACACAGTCTGTTACCCATCTTGTACATGTAAAGGTATATAATGTGGAACAGTCTATTATCGATTTATAACCCCAATTTTAAGGTCACGGGAGGTCATGAACCACAAAATCTCACCTTCGGTTGTCTCTGTGTCTGCCACCAGCACGCTCTGCAACACACCGCCATTAACAATGGACTCGTCCAGATAGAAAATCAGATCAAATAGATGACTAACAGCCGTGCAACAAATATTGCAAAGTATCTGCAGATGTTCTCAGTCACACAAAAGACACGTATACCTTTCATTATTCCAGACACTCATATCTATAACGTCGTCCACTGCACTTGCCATGACTAATTCTGTAACGTATCACCCCTCCATCTGGACTGTATACTATCGGTGTGCGATAAACAAATTTCCCTTTGAAAATGTTCGTCAGACCCTGCACTTGCCAACAGTTATGTGTGATAAAATTCAAATTAAATTTCATCTATAACTACATTTTGATTATAGCAAGATGATGATGCTCATTTAGCTGCAGAAAATGCATGTGTGGAGTCAAATTTGCAAAGAATAACATATCTTTTGACAGAGGACAACTTCCGGTTTGATTTTTGCAGTGTGCTGCTTACAGCTAACTGCTGTTGGTTTTTCCTGAACGCTAAAGTGAAAACGAAGTTGAGTGGACAAGGTAGGTGCTTGCAAATGATACATTTGTGTCGTCCGCCCCATTTGAGTCTGGATGTTTTCGGATCGTTTGTGGGCGATGTCGAGAAGGGACGCACGGCAAACGTTGTAGACTGATTTCGCAACGCCCAAACTCATTGCACAACCGGCAGCAACGCGACGTCCACAAAACGTCATTGTGAAACACTATTTAAGCCACAACCACTCTGCACACACAAATTTGACCAGTTCTTGTTCATGCTGCGACGTCGTCGTCGGTGTACTTAAGTCGGAACTGGTCCGTTGCAGTTTGGACGTTGGTTGCTGACAAACGCCATGGATGCGGAAGAGACCGTCCCTCAGAGCCAGCCTCTCGCCGGGAACATGGTGAAGAACAGCGCGGGTGGCTACACCTGGAAGGTGACTGACATGGACCGGCTCCGAAGGTTTCTGTGTCTCGGCTCAGAAGGTGGTACGTACTACATCGGCGAGAAACAACTTGGCATCGAAAATGCACAGTCGATCCTCAGTCTGGTGAAAGACGGAAAAGGTGACGAAGTTGTCAGAGAGATCAAGACTTTCAGCGTTGAGGGACGAGCAGCGAAGCAGAATCCAACGATCTTCGCGCTCGCTCTCTGTGCTCGCCAAGATGAGGACCCAAAAACCAAGGAAGCATCGTACGAGGCCCTTCCAGACATCTGCCGAATTCCAACGCATCTGTTCAGCTTTGTCGAGTATTCCGAGGCACTCAGTCGAGGTACTGGCTGGGGAAGAGCACACAGACGAGCCGTCAGCAAGTGGTACAACAGATTCAGCGACAAGCCCAAACAACTTGCACAACACGTCACGAAGTACCGAAACAGAAACGGTTGGACCCACAAGGACGTGCTTCGTCTCTGCCACGTGAAACCGGAGAACGATGTCATTGGGGCAGTTGTGAGGTACATTGTCAAAGGCTTGGATGTGGCCAAGACCGATTTCCTGAAAGAAGACAGTGACGAAGTCATGAAGAAAACGTTCGAGTACCTTGAGGCAGTAGAGAAAGCCAAAGGCTCGAAAGACCCACTTGAAGTTATCGCGCTCATCAGAACCAACGGTCTGGTCCGAGAGCACATTCCAACCCAACTGCTGAACGACATCGGCGTCTGGAGACAACTGCTGCAAAAAATGCCGATGACGGCGTTGATCAGAAATCTGGGCAAGATGTCGGCAATCGAATTGCTGAAAGAAGGCGCACCAGAGGAGGACTTGGTCGTTCAGAAGCTGAGAAGCGTGGAGGCTCTGAAAGCTGCCCGAGTGCATCCGTTCAACATTCTTGTAGCTCTGCACACATACGAGAAGGGACATGGAGACAAGGGGAAGCTGAAATGGCAGCCATGCCCGCAGATTGTCAAAGCGTTGAACAACGCCTTTTACACTGCTTTCAAGTTCGTAGAGCCAACGAACCTCAGGTACTGCCTGGCCGTGGATGTGAGTGGGTCGATGAGCTGTGGCAATGTTATGGGCAGCAGCGCGGTGACACCTCGCAAGGCAGCAGCGGCGCTCACCATGGTGACCGCTCGCACCGAAACTAACCACCACATCGTGGGCTTCTCGCACACGCTCGTGGACATTCCCATCAACGCCACGATGGATTTGGCCAAGGTCATCGAGACGATGGAGATGATCCCGATGGGAGGCACCGATTGCGCCTTGCCTATGGTCTGGGCCGAGGAGCAGAAGAAAGACTTTGACGTGTTCGTTGTGTACACGGACAACGAGACATGGTTCGGCAAAGTGCACCCAGCTGAGGCACTGCGCAAGTACCGAGCTGCGCGTGGCATCTGGAACGCCAAGCTGATTGTGGTCGGACTCGCGTCCAACGAATTCACGATTGCAGATCCAGAGGATCCCGGTATGCTTGACATGGCCGGGTTCGATTCGGCCGGTCCCGAAGTCATGAGGAATTTCTCTCTCGGCCTGTTGTAAATACGAGCGTGTGGACCTGGAAAAACGTCTTGAGATGAACGATTGATTGGACTCGCGATCTGTACACAGCACTGAATTTTGTGATGTTTGTATTTCAAGAATTATTTTGCACCGTAGCGCATGTGCTGTCTCTGCGTCTAACCGTGAAGAAAACGTGTCCAACTTTTTGAAGATTTGAAATGCCAATCCGCGTGATGCTCCCTGTACAAAATATGAGTGTAGTTCGTACTCTTTGTCTTTGACCGGGTTTAGATGGAGAAGTGCACGTCGGGTTGTCGCGACAGATGTGTGACACTTACTCCACTTTTGTTCACTTCTGCAAGTTTTTCATTGAGCACAGACATCGTACCTCACTTGTGAAAACGTTGATGTCTGGAACTCTCTTTGTGTATCAAAGGAATTTGATGATACGTCCAGACGACCGAAGATCATATGGCGAGCTGTAAATTTGTAGTAAATTGCTGTGAATATTTGTAATTGTGCTTTGTAAATCATTCTTGCTGTTCTCGTCACATTTGTGTTGTGTGATGACGATGTTTCGGACAGCTGATTTCCACGAACCGAGGACAAACACTTGAGCATTTGCATTAACATTTGTTGCGTCCAAACTGAATTGTCACAGAACATTCTTGCGGATATGTGTTGCAAAAAATTAGATTTAGAATCTACTGCAAATTTCATTTGAATAAATAACATTCGGAAACGTTCAATTTGTGTTCGACAAAAATGACTGTCTACCACCGTTGCTGTTGACCAACGAATCGCGAATAAAACCACGGTACACGGTCATGTGGGCCATGCCTTGTCGCCTGCAGATGACAGCACGGAAAGACTGAACACAGCTGTGTGATTGGTTCGTGCGTCACAATGCAATTGTCAACAAGCGCCGCCAACAGACAGCATTACGAACTGTCGCACCTGAAAAATCCCCTGTTTGAGAATGAATAATCGTAGAAATTCCTTGTGGCATCGAGCGGAGGCAACACTTCGCGTTTTGCGGATTGTGTACGAAACATGCACGTGACGTCGGGGTGGACCGCCCGCTGGTGTGACGGGAAGGGCGGGTGGACGAAAATACAAGGACAGTGACCGTTGGGTGGATCCGCTTGTTCGTGACTCGTGCAAGTGTTGTCACCAATGACCACAACTCTGCCCACAGCCTGTGCGAGAGGTCGCGTGTGACGGCGCACTAAATAAGGATGTGCAAGCATGTGTGGCTTCGTTCGTAATTGCACCGAAAATCGCTTTTGTTACTTGCACACGTGGAGTCCGTGGGTGCTGTCGTCTGGATGCATCGCTGGACAGTGGACACCAAACAATGAAAAACAGAACTCATTCATCTGAGAGAAGCTGCAGCTTCTGGACAATTTCTTGCCTGAACGGTTTGTTTTTGTGTTTCACTTGAGCAGTTTTGAGTGACAGGCGAGAACACGAGGCATGAAATGTAGGACATCCTCAACAGACCTGCCACACAATCTTGATCACTCACCGGAGGGCTCTTTTCTTTCACTGAATTTTGAGATGAATTTTACCTGCAGCATTTCTGTTTGAAGTTGCGATGTTTCCTTTCGTGCGTTGGCCCTGTTCATCTCTGAATACAAACGGTTTGGGGAGTGAAATGGAAACTACACCTGTGTACGACGGGGCCAAGCAGACCTGACCAGCAGTGTCACTGTCAGTGTTGTTTTGAGGAAGTACGAGTCGCAGCTGCAAACATGGATCGCGAGATTTTGGGTCGTAAAGTCATCAAAGACCGAGCGGAGAAGCTGGGGCGGCCTCGACGCCCGCGGGTGTTGAGGGCGGGAGGAGGGGGCGGCGCCGGGAGCCCGACCGCCTCCGCCGCCGCGGCCGTCACGCCGAGCAGCCTGTGGCAGAACGGTGTGTGGATCAGCAGCTTCCCGGACGAGGCTGCGAGCATGAGCCAGACGGACTTCAGCCCCGGATTCGCGCTGCGTAAGATCGCGCTCTTGTTCGAGAACCGCAAGTGGGAGGACTGCGCCGAACTGGTGCGCCGCCTCGGCCTCCTCACGCTGCGTACCATCGTGCCCGAGCTTCCCGTCGATGTCATCATTGACGCCGTGCCAGCCAGCTTACCCATCTTAGAGGCGTTGTACGCGAGGCTCTTCGTACCCGGTGACCCTGACGCCTTCCCCGCTCAGCACCTCCGCCCCGATCAGCTCATCGGGAAGGTGGTGCGCTGGCTCGTCGCGCTGCACGACCACCGTGCGCCCAAGCAGACCAACAGCGAAGACTACTACACACCCATGGTGCAGTGCATCCTGACCGTGATCGTGCGCGTGAACCCTCGGCTGCGGTCGCAACTGCGGGACAAGCGAGCGTCGCTCGGGCGCTGCGTGGACGGGCTGGCGTCGCACGGTCTCGTCGACACGTCGGACACGAAGCTGCGGAACCTGCACGAAGCGCTGCGCGGAGAGCTGAGCGGCATGATGCAGCAGCTGCGCAGCGCCGTCCAGAAACTGGAGGAGCTGCAGAGCGCCGCCCAGCGCGGCGGGGGCGTCGCGCAGTCGCTCTCCCGCGCCACCTCCGCCTCCACCGCCGCCACCGGACCGTCAGGCTCCAGTCACCACCGACTGTTGCATTTCACTCAGGTGAAGCTCATTTTCCTTCCCGTTGTCAGCTTGAGCGCAGGTCAGTTGCGATTCGGTGAACACTCGTACACAGCCACTGAAAGTCGTGAGGTCTGCACACGTGTTGCAGTCGCGATTGTAATGGGAAACTTTGAATTTCGTGAGGCCTGAGTCAGCATGGAGTGAATGTTACACGATATTGTCTTCAGCTGGATGTGCAGGAGCGTCTGATCAAGAACAAGACTCTCTACAACGTTGTGGAGCCGGCGCTGAGCAACAAGTACCTGGCGGGGCTCGTCGCCACTTTGGACCGGCGCATCCAGCTGGACAAGCAGGTGCTCTTCCACTTTACCGAGCTGCGCAAGGAGGTGGGCGACCTGCCGCAGAACACCGTCGTGTCGTCCATGTTCCTGAGCTACAGGGACGCGTACTCCAGGGTAGGTTCAGATGTTCAGCCGTTCCGTCCCAACCGAGGGTGACTGTCCTTTGTGTCATGTTTCCGTAAAAGAGGTGCACCATGCTGCTTTGTTTGCTTTGTTGTTGTATTTTTTTGTCACAAGTCCAAAATTACCCTGAGGTTTGTGTAGATTTATTTTTCCAGTCTAACTTGTCCAGGGGTCCGAAATTTTTTTTTTGATGACAACTTAGGCAGAAAAATAGTTGGGTCCAAGACAGCTGGAGATCGATCCAGGCGATCCCCCTCTCTCCTTGTGGACACCTGTGGTTGGAAGACTGAGGGACCAAAGAAAGACAGTCGGACTTGGGATTTTTTCTGTCCTTGTAAGACCCCACACCTTTGCAATTTCTCAGTGGTCTGCTTTTGTCCGAATTTGATACTTCCCTCCCCTCGGGACGGCTGCCTAGGTCCAGAAGGCCCATAAACACCTGCATGCAATGCTTTTGTGGAACTGGTGCTTCTCGTCTAGAATTGACGCTGCTGGGGAGCAGTTGCTGAACTTTTTGCGCTCTTGAGTCATCTTTTTCTTTCGAACAAAGTTGACCACACGCACTCAAATTTGATGACGCGAGACTTGAAAAACGAAGAACGTTCGATTGCAGGTGGAGGAGATGGTGAGTTCAGTTTGTGGTGGAGTCGGGGTGGATTCAGCCGCAGAGATGAGCCGCGCCTGCTCCGTACCCGACATCACACGTGAGTTGCCCTCTCTATTCCACATGGGTGGGTGTGCTGACAGCAAAACTGGTGTCGATAAACGTTCAAACGGCAGTGATGATCTTGATGAAAGACGACTGTGAGGGGGCTGTGGACGAAGAGAATGGTTGACTGTGTTGTTTTGTCAGACGTCCTATGATTTTCCTGAACATTTCAGTTTTCGGGGATTTTTTTTTCTCGAACCACCGATGATCTTTTCCAATCCCAACTGTTCGCGTCTGACTGAGAATAACTGCGAAGATTGAAACCAAACATTTGAAGCTGCTTGACGCACAAGGGGTTCTTCACGTCACTCTTGGTAAATTGGCAGAGCAGCATCAAAGAAAAGGTTCCGTTGGAATCTAACTCTTTCTTTTCGCCGTGAACTTTGCAAACAAAAAACGCGATCTCCTGTGCTTTGGCCCAAAAATCACAACATGAATGAATCACTGGAATCAGTCTCGTCTGGGTTGGTAGACGATCGGGTCATCGATTCAAAAATGGCCTTTTTCCCTGGACGATTTGCTGGGAGGAATGCAGCGGACGGTGAGATCGGTCGTGACCGCGGACCGCCTGTCCCCGCGCAACTGGTCCAGTAATTTAAAGTGCGCGACAAGACGCAACATCTGTGCACGTCAAGACATTGATCAATCTCTGCTCACCAGTGTCGCATCGACAATTACACGCGAAAGCTGATTCAAATTTGTTGTGCATGGTCAGAATTCAATGGTAGCTTTTTCCCGAGTTTTTCTGTCGCTTGCTCCTGAAATGCGAGATGACTGGATGGGTGCGACGCCCCCCTGTTCAGTGCAGATAAGGCGGGAAGGGTCCGACGGCGCGGAAAATTTGGTTTAGTGGGAAGCAGATTGAGGGGGATTGGAAAAGCTGGCTTTTTGAGGTCACGCTCTGCTGTCGGATCCAGCGTGCGGAAAGCAGCTATGAAGAATCAGCAAAGGCACGAGCTTCACTGCCGAAAGACTTTTCGGCATCTGTTCGATCTTGATCCTCTGCATGTACCTGAGGACGTGGGCAGTTTGCAGTGGTGATGAATGGAGGGTCGCGCTCTTCTCACTCCTGTATTTCTCGTTACTTGCACAGCGAAAGTGTGCAGTGTACTTTCGAATGGTGTGTGTACACTTGTACTGGTGTCGGCACATTACATACACCTGATTATCCCGGGCAAGGCTGGAGTCGTGCAGTTTCTGTTCTTGTCTGTGTTTCAGTTCTTGCTTGCATGGTTGATGCGCGCAGTCTTGTCCAATTTCTGCCCCTAATTGCTGAGGTACGAGAAAATCCACTGAAGCATAATTTCTTTGGGTACGAGTTCCCCTGCTTTCGGAGCTCAACGCCACAGAAGCAGAGACATCTCGCTGTCTGTCTCGGTTCGCTCGTGTTTTCTGTGCATTGAGAAACGTGTTGAGCAAATGATGCTCAATTGCCCGTTTCGAGACAAGGAGTTTATCCGAAAGAACGAGGGCAATTTAATTTTGGGAATGTTTGTTGCGATAGAAGTGATAGATGGGTTCAGAAACGAACGCAGCTCTGCTCCGCCCCAGCTGGGCCCGCAGCTACTCGCGGATACCTTCCCCTCATTAACAATACTTTTCGACCTTATTTTCGTTGCCATGGTTGTAAAATAGAGATGAGCGGAGAAAAAAAGCAAGTTGTGCCAAGCTACTGTTGTAGCAATCCGATGAAGCTGGGTTCCTCTTTGAGCGAGAGAAAGGATCGCGTTATCTCAGTGTTACTCAAGCAAACAAAGTGAAGAATGAAGGTATGAAAATGTTTGCGTTGCAGGAGCAACTTTATTTTTGTGCAAAAACTGGTCGTATCACTGGATTTAAATCATTGGACATGGACTGCAAGAAAAAACTGTGTGGAATATTTTCCAAAAAGCTGCTTTTGATGTGATTTCACAATCAGAGTTGCCACGAAGCAAGTATTCACTCAAAACGTTTGTTGGTGGCAACACAAACAGACTACCAAAATGAAAAAGTGGATACAGCGAAGGAAGAAGGTGCTCGCACATCGGCTGGGTGAGAGCTCTTGATCTTTTTACTCGTTGTTCGTTGTTCTTTCTTCATCACTGCAACATTTCACTTGCAGTGACAAAGACAGATCAAAGTTCGATGACAAAAAACGCACACTTTCGTTTCGTTGTGTTTGAACACTCGTTTGGGTGCTTGGTCGACTTGTTCCCGAACGTCTCGTCTGTTGGTCATCTTGTGGTGAAAGAAATGTGACTCGTCTGTACGAGTATGTTGGCTTGTGTCAAGTGGAATTGCTGGGCAACGACAGGACGCTGCCACGCCCTTTTTCCTGGAAGTACTTGCCCAAATTAAGTTTTGGAATTGTCTTTGTGTTTGAAAGTGAACGTCGGTTGAAAGAAACATTCTCCCAAGGCCTGCTGTGTTCATTTGTGGAAACGTTCTCTGTTGGTTGTTTCGCATTTTGACAGATATACGCGCATGGAGCCTCATCTGTTAGTTTCGCTCTGGTGGTGTTGTTATCACACCTTGACATTTTTGGCTTCGCAACAGACTGCAGACTCAACTTACATTTTTGGAAACGATCAAAAGGCACAAACTAACATTTGGCAACCAGACGTTTACTTCGCTGGAGGCACTGGTCGTTGTCTCGTGTGACAAATTGGTTTGCCCACATGTTGAGTAGTCACTTGTCGGCGTGAAAAAAAATTGTCCAAACTTCTTCAAATGTCCAGGGTGTGCATGTGTGATTTCCAAACACGAGCGTGCTTGTGCGAGTGTCTGTCAGTCCTTTTCCTGTGGTTGTGCCGGCTCTCATCCAACACAGATTTCGAAATCTGAAATTAAAATTCCGTGAATGAAGAGAGGACAACTTCACTCCAGCACGACGCGATCTACCAGTTTGACTGCGAAGTGCATGCGAGTGCGCAGACAGGGTTCTCACACAACACAAAAATGGTTCATGTGGACTGTGAAATCACACAATGACTTTGTGAGACCTTTGGTCGAGAAATGAGTTGTGTGATTGAACCCTTTTTTGTAAGGAAAGAACCATTTCCACCATGATGCGAGCACAAAGGACCGGTTTTGTGATCGCAGTAGAAAACAGACTTCCGCGCAAAATTGTGCGGTGGGGTGTGCATTGAACACCTGTTTTTTAATTGCTTGTCTGGATCAACTTTTGTGGCTGAAATATAGGGTCCTGTATTAGCCGCCCTCCACAACTCGACTCAATCAGGCTGGAGATAATAGTTCTAGATCAAAGAATTGAAACGTCTTGCCTGCTCAGATTTGACCTGTCAGGCGAATTCCTCAGGCGCACCCGTTGAACGACCTGTTTTGAGCATTGGCAAGGCGTTGAGGTGGATGCGATCAACCCAGGACCAGAACCCGGGGAGGAGACCACTACTGGTTGGTAGTGGTTGCCCCTAATCACTGCAGGTAGCTACGTGTATGCTGGGAGGGGTGGTCACTACCAGGAAATAATTGCTGCCACAAATCTCTCAGTTGTGGCCATCCCTGATCGCTGGTGACTTTTGCCTTTCAACTTGGACCCTGAGACGACCAAACACCTGTACCTCCAGGTTTCAAGTCCAACCTAAAATGGTCTGGCACACCCATTGCCACTCAGAACTTTGATAAGAAAAGATCTGAAGATATCCCAGACACCCATGTGTTCTGGTTCGGGGCATCTGGCCATTTCTTTGCACTGGGTAACTGCCAAGGGGTGACTGCTACTTGACGGTGGTCGGGGGTGACCACTGGGTGGATGGGGGGAGACCACTGCAAATAATTGGTCTCCCCCACACCTGTTTTTGAAAACTGCAGCCTGCTGTTTTACCTCCGCCCCACACACACACACACATAAACCCAGGGTAAAACTGCGGACTGCTGTTTTTGAAAAACTATAGGCTGCTGTTTTTGAAAACTGTGGTCTGCTGTTTTCAAAAAATATTGTGTCTTGATCATATTTGGGTCTTGATCATATTTGTTGTACGGGATGACTAGGGACTACAAGTTTCATGTTTTCAGTCTTGACTAGATTTGGGCACCAGTGAGAAAATATCCTTGCAAGTACCGGTACTCCAAACCACTCTTGAATGCCTCAGAATGTGTCTCATTTGCTGGTAAAAAGTGAAATGCTGCTCGTCTTCGATCTCTGTTGTGTCGCATTTGCTGGTGAAAAGTGAAATGCTGCTCGTCTTCGATCTCTGTTGTGTCGCAAGGCAGTATTCGTGAAGTCGTATCAAGTCTGCGAGAGTGCAACTTGCGGACTTGTAATACCGTGCATGTACTTTTGTTTTTGGCAAGAAAACATGACAGATACTCGTCATACCAAAAGCAACTTGCTTGATACATTCGTGCACCAAACCAAGTGCGAGTACATGTCAGCATATCTGTCCTCGTAAACACTGCGCATATTTGCCCTGCGGTGATTATTTTTGCTGGTGCAATTGCTCATCCGCAGTGGTGGATTGCCGCAAACTTCATTTCATCGCCTGTAGACTGACCAGCCTCAAGTGAGCCTGATATTTACTGTTTTGTTTTGATGAGGAAAAAGTGGGCCACAGACGAGATTTTATTTCATTGGTGATCAAACGTCGATCACGAGTCATTGTGCGGTGGTTATTGATGGGGAAGGCGGAAGTTTCATGCTGGAGTCCACACAGCAGAATACTGAAGGGCAAATTGGAATCTTCGTGAAAGCTGGGAGGACTGTCCAACTATGGAAACCGAAGTGACTTCGAACACCCATTCAACACAACACAAGGATCACAACAACCCCAGATTGAGTGACACAGTGTACCCAAACACTTCAGCAGACGTAGGTGGTGCTGAGCAACCCACGAGAGACGACATGAGGTGTGAGGAGAAGGCAGATTGTCGGAACAAGTGTTCGCTCGAGGAAGACTGCGAGTTCCCGCTGATGAGACACGAGTCTCAGTCCCTGTTGGAGAGTATGGCGGAGCACCTGAAGTTCGTCTTCGATCCGCAGCACTTCGGTGCAGTCGATTGGCGCTTCGGCGTGGACGCGTCCGAGACTGGGATCGCGTTGTCGCCGGATGACGGGACGCTGGTCGTCGCCGAGGATTACGAGTGCGTCAAGTACACCCCAGACACCCAGGTCATTCACAGGGAACCAGGTAGGATTGAGCTGGTTGTGACATGTACAAACGAGCAGCGACAAGTCGGTCTGCAGCAACAGGCTCTGTTCACTGCAAACAAAGCTGAAACCCAAAATGCTGCAAAGATAAGAACTCATTTCTCAATGTTTTCGTCTGTTTGGTCAAGAACCAAACTACAAGGCTGGCTTGTAACCCTCATTGAGGCGATTTCATGAAAACATGGTCATTGATGGGTCCCGTCTTGGAAGAGTTTTGTGCTTCGGTGTGGACGCTGGCACAGGTCCGCAACGAAGCCCACGACAGTCTGTTTCGCCTGAAGTCTGCGATCTGATATCAAAGAAACGACGACATTGCGCAAGTTGTGTGCGCAGGGACGGATCCAGGGTCTGGTCGAGAGGGCTCCAACCCCGTTGTGAGACAAAGAAGAATTCTGTGTTTGATCCGGCAAATATTTTTTGTCAGAGTCAGACGGACGCCCTGGGTCTGACGTTTGATCAGGCAACGAGACTGCTCGCATAATGCACATGTGCCCGTGGTGTGACGGTGACAAAACCATGCGAGAGTGCGACAGTTGGTTCTGAATGAAGGAGATCAGATCAGTTATCGAGACCACGTCATGAAGTCCTCTCGACATGTTGAAAAATGTTGCACAGAATTGCAAGTATTGTTCTGTTTCGTAGAAGTAGGACACACAAGTGATCCGAGATTGCTTTGGATACATTGTGTGGGACACATTTGCCTTCTGGGTGACACTGCGTGACGCACAGCTACACAGCTGTGAGGAACAAGATTGAAAGCATTTCCGCATTTGACTGGAACGGACGTCCGTGTGAAGTAATTTCCGCATTCTGTTGAATATGCCAAGAAAGTTTCAGATCTAATTTAGCCATTCACCAGTGAACACCCCGAATCAGTGTTTGATATGGGCGCAGTGGAATCGACGTACATTCCTGTCAGAGAGAAAGGTAAGGTCACTCAGACTTTGTGCTTCTACGTCCAGTGGGCCGCGAGGGTAAACAAGGAGAAGAAAATGCCAGAATGGAATGTGGTCGTACCAAACTCTGCACTCGGATGATGAGATGACGAAACGGATCTGAAAAACTGGACCATCAGAGTGCCAACAACCAGAACAGCGAACAACGAACCATCGGGAAGAGAAGACGCGCACGAGCTGAACTTCAGTTGTCTCGAAAGTCTTTGTACGAGTATATGCGATGAGACCAATCCAAAACTCGGGAAGAAAGCGACAAAGTCAGGACTTTGTCGAAAACAACTTTTCTGTCAGTCAGACTGCAGACTGCAGGCACACAAGACCTGGCGTGTGACCAACATCCAAATGCAGACTGACTCCCTGAAAAGTCGAGAAACATCTGGTGTAAGCGCTTCAGAATGTCTCCCTTGTGTGGACGTTCCGGCATTCTGACACGGCAATGTCTGGGCTGGACTGGTGGTACTTTCACTCTGGTCGCAGACAAGTGCTTCTCCAAGATGTTGGGGGGCTTGAGGTTCAGGGCTCGTATCGCAGCTTGTCTGTCTGTCTGTCTGTCTGTCTGTCTGTCTGTCTGTCTGTCTGTCTGTCTGTCTGTCTGTCTGTCTGTAAGGACCCGGTTGTTTTGTCTGTCAGGCCCCTGCCTCCTTCAGGACCTGCCCGGCGCTTGCGATGCGCCTGTGTGCAAAGCTCTGCTTTCATGCACGTGTTTACCTGTCGGTGGACAACCAACAAGTTCTTTCTGACTGTAATCGAAAACTTTTGTGTGAAACGAACAACCTGTTCATGTTCATCCATACGAGTACGAACAAGTACGTGTATCGTGCTGAGCAAGCAGACCACGAAGAGATGAGGACGAAGCTGTATAACCCAACTTGCTGCAGTGAACTCCAGCTATTGGTGATACATGTACATGTTGATGCCATGTTTTTGTTGGATCATTGATCAGAGACCAGTTTCTGTGTGAAGAAGGGCGTCTCACGCTCGTTGCAAAAAATTGTTTCTGCTTCGGGACAGCAACGACTGAAATATCTCGTGAGCTTGGGAAACTAGATTCCACGAGTACGAGTCGTTTTTTGTGGTTCAGGTACACCCAATTCTACAGTCGATTGGAGGAATCTGGCCGTCTGGGAGGTGACTGATTTTGCTGAACAAAAACACTGCAACATCGTAGTCAAAACATGGGGCTGGTTGGGAAATTGTGAGTCGATGAACAGTGCGCCCAATTCACATCCAGATTCACGTCCAGACGGATTGATGTAGTTAGGGTGGTCATTCACAGGCATTCGAAGTGAGGGTTTTGAATTTCCGTGCTGTCCTGCATTAGGCCCGCACAATCTCGCAAAGAAGTAATTTTCAAATTGAAGAAGACGAGCATTCATGAAAAAGCCGCAACAAGCTGTTGTTTCGAACAGATCAAACTCCGGTGGAGTTTAGGTGTGGTTTTTGTCACAACGATGATTTGATGACAAATCCAAAAGTCCCTGTACTTGCATGAGTAATGGACAAAAGAGCAGTGATTCGCCAGGCCGATGAGTAAGTTTTGGAACACTCCGCGCATAAACAAATAGCAGAGCGAACTCGCGCAGTTGTGCAGCGAGTATCAGTAGCAGCGCCGCCTTCAGCGCACAGCAGGAATCCCATCCTGACTTCTCCGCATCTCTCACTGCAGAACGCTCTCTGCACAAAGAATATGGAAGTTCGGATTCCTCAATTTCACCTGTCGGACATGTTTGTGTGCAGCTGAGTATTTCAGTCCAACAGCTTTTCACTACAGCATGTAGATTTCGCAAAACACTCAAGGGATGAGTACTGTGAGATGATGTGCAGAATGCTATGTGAGTCGAATCGACTGATCTCCTGTGGCTGAACCGAGACTCGTTGTGAACTGTTGACTGCGCACACCAGTACCGGAAAAGAGTGCAGGATAAATACATCTTCGGAGATATTGTTAACTGTGGATATGTGTTGCAAGGCAGCCTCACTCTACATGTGCACGTGCTGAAATACTGGAGTTTACATTTTGAAGAACCGGACATCCAGTCTCACTGAACAACAAAGGATCTGTGAAACTGCTTCAACACCATGATCGGGTGTTTCAATTTGAGAGCGAAGGCTCTCCTGAAGAAGCGAAAGGACCAGTCCGAATTCCTCATCGATACAAACGGTAAATTGCTTGTTTTAAGATTTTGCGAATCCGGTTGGCTGTATTGGAACGTCGACGTGTATGCCATCGCAAGCCTTGCGGGTCGGGTCCAACTTGGTTCCTGGCTGATCTCATCGCAATTGCACGATTTGTGACACAGAGTCGGGAGTGACGGACGAGAAAACCGGAAAACCGAGTTGAGCGCGGTTTCTTCCGGATGCGAGAGGACTGGGAAAATTTTGACGCAACGAACAGAAATAAGCAGAAATCAACTTGCAAAACGACTTGTCAATTGTGCGGAGTGTACCTCAAATCGATGTGGAGTGAACTCGAAGGGTGGTGCAGTGTACGAGCGATTGACCTGCAACCCACGTCGGGAATGTTTCCACGTCGGTCGATCATCGCTGTAAAATTCAGTGACCTATCTCTCCACGGTGTTGATGATGTCTTATCAAGGTGTCTGTCTTATCAAGATTTGGGGACGAGTTGGTTTGCACGATTTCAGGGCAGTGCACTTGGCTATTTGACTGGGCGTTTTCTCCCCAACATTTCCTGCGGTGAAAACATTGTGCACAGTTCAAATTGAAAGTTTTGTGGAGAAACCGAATTACAAATCAAATCATGTGACAGACAATGCACTTGAATCTGTTTGAATCAGGTTGTAAAGCTGAAGACTTTCGTTGGTTTGTTTCGCTGTTCCTTTGTTGCTCGGTTCGTCCAGTTTTGCAGATTGAATTAGGTTCAACCCTGTTGCCCAGCCCTTGATTGCCACATTGTTCCCAATGAACGATCTTTCCATATTTCTCGTGTTCCGCGCTTGATTCCAAAGCGGCACTTTTGACCTGATGGGGTGAACGAACATGTGAACTCCATCCGTGTATCAGCTGCACCTGTCTCAATGCCAGCGTTTTGCGTGTTGCAGGGACTGGGATGCCGGGCGCGCTCGGAGACGTGCCGGCGCAGTCGATGCCGAACCTGCTCGAGGCCGAAAACAACAACTACAGTAACAAGCGCCGCGGCTCGCCAACGCTTGGTATGTGTTCCACTTGCGCTGTCGGCGTCTTTGTGTGAAAAGGAAAGAAAATGTGATTTGAGTTTCACATTTTCCCCTCGACAACCTTGAAAATCTCCCAAGACGAACTAGGTTTTCCAGTGAAATTCCAAAGGAAACTGATCGATCTGGAAAGGACACGGGAGCAGAAATGACTGAAGTTGTCAATCATGTCGTGTTGACAGAGAACGGGTACCGCGGCGTGACGCCGCCGCCGCGCGCGGGGCTGCAGAACGGGCTGAGCGGCGACACCGAGGACGCGCTGCGCGCCGAGGTGGCGCTGCTGCGCCAAGAGCTGAGCAAGTGTCGAGACACGATCAAGTCGCTACAGGAACGCGAAAAGTCGCTCAGGGACAGGTGCGCTATCTCTCTGAAACAAACCCGATGTGAATTCTTTTTGCGTGGAAAATTGTCCTGTTCACAATGCCAGGAGTTACATTCAAGTGTTTTCTATTTATTTTTTTTTTGGTTTGATGGAGAAATCATTGGTGTGGTGACTGCTAAGCAGAACGAGACCAAACGGACTATCATTTCGTGCCTTGAAAAGTTCGGTGGTTTCATAATTCAACAAAATTTGCCCATCCCAACACCAATTTGCAGATTTTGTTCTTTGACTTCAGGATCTCCGAACAGGCGCAACGTCAGCTGAAAAAGTCCAGCAAGTTCGAGGACCTGAGTCTGGGCGAGAACCGCCCGACGGAGCTGTGTCGTCGCTACAGCAACCTGTATTCCCAGACGCGCGTCGACGCGTACGATGCGCTCGATGACCTTCCCGAGATGGCCGAGTTCGACGACCTCAAGGGCAAACTGCTCTTCTCCGTCGTCGTCGTGAGTGTTCATTCAACCTTCTTTCTGCACTCGTGGAACTGACGATTTTGATCAAGGTTGTCGTGTTGATCTTGAACTGAGTTTTGTGAAGGGGGCGGGCAGAAAAGAAACATTTTGGAGTCGAAAGCGCAAGAAGGAGGAGAGATGCGTGTCGCCTGTCGAAAAAGACACCACTGCATGTTGGGGCGTCTTTCTTCTTGACGCTCAGGTTGCCTTCAGTTCGCACAAAACACAAGAGTCCAAGAGTCAGAACTTCTCAAATGTTTTGGCCAACTCAACAGAACTTGCAGATTTGCACAGAGGATGGAAGTCAACCAACCACTTGTTACGTATGATTGTTATACAGTTGGAAAAATGTTCTTGTGGGGGTTTTTTCTGGCCATGATTGCAAACTTTTTTTCTGAATCACATCAACGCGTTGTCAAATGGGCAACATCGATTTACGAATGTTATTGTATCAATGTTGGAACGGGCTTAGAATTTTCCTCGATATAAAGATGTGTGGACATTTTCATGAATTGAGATTTACCTTCTTGTTGACTGAAGTCTGTGGCCACTGGAGATTCGCTCCTCTTTTGAAGTGAAGCTTTTGCCCACTGAAAACAATTCATTGAACTTCGGCAACACGTGCTCGCTAACGAACGGAGGAAAGATTGTTTTCACGAACACGTTGAGTTCTCATCATTTCTGTCCTCACTTGAGGTGCATCTGCTGGAATGGCGGGTCAGATCCGTGGCATCCCGAGTGAAAGTGGCCACTTGTTGAAACATTCGCACACGGATCTGCCTTCAAACGGACACTTCAAAAGCTCAACATTCCGCCATTGGAAACAAACTATCGTGAGCAGAGTGACTCGGTGCTGCGCTTGAACAGCAGGAAGCGATCGCGGCTTTGTTTGCCGCCGGCACTCGCTCGCAATTAACACACAAACAGTGGAAGGTGGAAGACGCATCAGGCCCAGAACTTTCACCTCCTTTGTGATGATTATCAGCCACTGCTGAACACGTCCGGTTTGTGTAACTTCAGCGCGTTTGCCGTGGATCATGTTTCCCCTTCTGGTGCGCAGCTGGCTGTGCCTGAAGCTGGATTGTGTGGTGCTGCATTGACTCAAAACAGCTTTCATTTTTAGAAGTTTGACTGTCGGCTTTCCTCAACGTTAGACCTGGGGTTCACCCGAATTGGGCGCACCGTCACCTTTGCAGCTTCCCATGTCGGTACAAATCAGTCTGGTGAAAAATGTCTCAGCCTTTCCTTGCTGTTGGTGTCTTGCAGTTGTCTTTCCGGTCGGCCCAGCAGACGCTGCGGCAGATCCGCGGCAAGACACGGCGCCTGCTCTACCTGAGCGACACCGCCACCGACCCAGTCGCCGCCGAGATGGAGGAGACGATCGACGCTTATCTGCGCCGCTCGCTCACCAAGTACGACATCAGCGCCAACGTCCAGGTGCGTTGATCATCGACACCCATTTGTGTGTCATTGCCGTGTGATTACGTGTTTGCTATCTGTGAGGGAAAACCTTCATGAATTGTTTGTGCAGGCAAGCGCAGCAACATTGCACGCATGCAGCAAGATTCTCTTGAGTGCATGTCGTTCATTCTTGTGCGCACCTGGTTTGTGCAGGAGGTGAGCAGCCAGGTGTTCGCGACGCTGTACGATTACCCGAGTCTGAAGACGTGCAGCGGGTTGGTCACCTACATCCGCGAGTGCGTGACGCTGTCGTGGGCGCTGTCCGTGCAGACACCGCCCGTCGTCATTGACTACGACGCCCGCGTCTTCCAGGTTCGCGCCTTCGCTTGTCGCTTGTGCTTTTCACTTGTGCATCGACGAAGGGTCCTGCAAACGTGCTTGGTCTGAATTTCACTCAATTGAATATTTTGAGGTCAGATGTTTTTGGGGCACGCACCAAAAATCTGGTCTGAGCGAGATCCAGGCAAGAGAAACACTTGTGTTGACGCCAGAGTTGTGTGTTTTCAGGAGGATCGGCACTCCCGCTTCCACACGTCCGATCCCGATTCCAACCAGATCCAGTCGATCCTGTGGCCCGCGCTGCTCGAGGGCGAAAACGGACACTGCCTTTCCAAGGGCATCGTCGTCACTTGATGGCAACCAGTGGATAGACCACAATGTGAGTGAGTGTGCTGTGGAACGGAAAATTCACCAACCACAGATGCGCATTTCGTGCGACGTCGTGGTGTGCACTGCAGTATTCACAACCAACTGAAGATGTACGTTTCGTGTTCAGAATTGTACACTCTATCGTGGATGTATGATGCAAGCTTTCTGTCTCCTGGGGCAACGAAGCTGCTGTGTAAATTGCCGCGCTGTTGTGGGCGCCTCCTGTTTGCTGGAGGCGTTGTGATATGCTATGGCACGACATCGACAAGTCAGAATTTCATATGACGATTGGATTCTGTGAAACATTTCTTCGACCATGACTGGCGAATACGTGAACTGTGAACTGTTGGAAGATTGGTGTGACCGAAGGACGAGTGAAGTTGCGACTTTGCGCGGGTTACATTGGGTGTGGTGCATTAAAAGGCTCAAACACGAACGAAGAAGACAATCATGCATTTGGACTCGTTCAGAACCTCAATTTCTTGTGCAAAAATTTCAAAATCCGAATCCAGTGGATTTGACAAGCCCACCCAGACTAAACTAGTCAAAGCATCTGTGTCCTTACAGTGCATGTGAGATAAGTTTCGGAGGTACGTTGCTGAAGTCTTCGTTGTTCCGACAAAAGCCTCGCACATTCGAGCCGACGCGGATTTCTGCAACAGGCCTCGTACTTGTTTGTGTTTCACACAGTTCGGATTGCATGTGTCTTGTTGGATCTTGAAGGCCGCAGTTTTTACAGGGTGAGAGCAACTCCTGACATCTTCAACGTTTCAGGCAGCTTGTGAGTGCAATACAATTTGAAACGCTGCATTGCGGGAGCAATCACCCACCACGGGTTGTGCGCTTGGTGCTTCTTTTGTCAACAGTGCAATCGGCACAGGCCGTCAGAGAGAGCAATAGCTCTGTTCAGTCGTGAGGGGATGGGGACCTGGGGCTGGCGGAACTCGTGTTTTCCATGTCTGGTGTTTCTCTGTCCATTGAACAGTCGTTCGGAGCCCCAAACCAGCCATGAAATAAATATTAAACTCAATGAATCTGAAGCATCAGAAAAGAAACAGTTCGTTAACAAAGAACAAAAGTTTTGTCGCGCAAATATGAGCGAGATGTAAGTTGAGTATCAATGGGCAAGTGGGGTTTGTACTTTTTTACAAATACACAATCGTCAGTAAACGAAAAGGAATCACACGAAAATCTTGATTTTGTACTTCCAATTGGCACACGATGTGAAGTCGCAAACCCGCGCTTGCCGTGGAAGGTGTTTTCACTCGAACAAGGAGAGGAATGACCCCTGCAGTTCCACGCCAATCACACCTGCAGAAACGAGAATCATGGATGAGGAATCTGCTGTTGCTTTTCAATGTGTGCAGTTGTCACAGATATCTATTCTGACAACACTTGAGTTGTGGTTCTCTGAAGTGTCGCGAAGATGTGGATCATACGAACCCATCTGCAGCTGGGGAAATCACAATTTCTCTTTCTATCTTTCCTTCTCGCAAGGCAGTTCAAACATTTGAGGAGCAGTGGCAGCTGTGAGCACCGTCTGCCATGGAGGTTCCGCAAGAAAACCCAGTCACCTGCCTGAAATCAAGGTCCTTGTAACGTTCACGAAACTGTTGAACATTCAGTTTTTCATTGAACCGGGTTTGTGTGAACACTGTCCGCTGTTTTGTGTTGCTTTTCACAAGCATGCATGCAGTCTGAAAATCATCAGCGAAAACAATCAGAAGGACTTTGGCAAAATTTCTGGCTCACGACTTAATTGTCCTCTGTCCTTGATCACCAAGCACACATTGGATCGAGTGATGTGATTCAACAACGATCCAGTTGAACACACATAAATTTACGGACAGAAAGAAGTGCACGGACTTCCTGAAAGATCTTTTGGGTTTGTCAACAGAGACAAGGAAAAGTGCCTGGAACTTGAGTTTGAATTGAATTTGTAACTCCAAAGGTGCACTTCTCAGCATTTGGTGCGTGTGCCTGCTCGATTTCGATTTTGGATCCAGCGTTCGGACGAGTCATTGCTTATTTCCAACGGGTGTGTGTCAATCGCGACAATTTGACGCGCCGTAGCGTTTCATGGGTTTCGACAGAAAGAAAGAACACTGGCACAGATGTCACATTTTCTTTTTGTTGAAAACACACAAAGTTGGCTTTTCTGAGGTGTCGGCCACTTCACTATCTCACAACAAAATTGTGTTTTATGTAGGAAGATACAGTCACTTCTTGCGGAACAAGCCTGTGCAAAAGACTGGCAATAGGTAGTGGCAGTCGCGAGCACCCTGGTCTCACTAGTGGCGGTGGGGGGGGGGGGGAGCACAACCGAGAAAAGGACCCTGGGGATGGTCACTCTATGACCACTGCTGGGTGTCCACTGGGGACGAGGGGTGACTAGAGATCACTGGGATTGCACTCGTGGCTACGCACTTGTCTTCAAAACGTTTTCCTACAGGTGTTTGTTTGGTCTGAAAACACGCTGCGCGTAATTGCGTGAGAACAAAAATTGCAAGAAGCAAAGATGAACACATAATTCTGAAAAACAATCTGGTAACACGTCTCATCCATTTTGCTTTTCATCTGAGAACGTCGTGACATTAAATAGGTCTGTTTGTGCGTGTTCAAACATCACTTGCATAAACCCTCGCTGATTTTCAAATATTTGGTATACTTCATAACTTGTCGCACCGCAAAGGTCGAGGAAGTCGTGCGGATCCCAGTCGTTTTGGATTTGTGAAATTCGAGGGTCTCTTTGCTGATTGTGGGAACTGTTCGGTGCAGCAGTGGAATTATCTCAAGAACGGAATCATCCCATGCAGCTGTAAATTCAGGTAGGCGACTTTTGTTCTCATGTCCAGTTTGCAAGTCACTGTTCTGTATCGAGCTGTGTTCAAAGGGTGAAGTTCACCCTTTTCATCCGTGTCCCTGCATGAGGAAAAATTGTGCCTCGGATGTGTCGACGCCTGCACGGCAACTGAGTTTCAGTTTGTGATTTTTGTCGTTTTTTTTCCGGAGATTTTACCGGTATCATTCTTTGAATTTGTGCATTCGGTGCTGTTTACCGATCAAAACTTGCAGCGATTCCCGACACACGGAACCGCTTGGAGTCCAAAGTGACAAGGTAGTCAGACGAAAAACGTTGAGAGTCCTTCAAGGAGAATCTTGAAGAAGTTGTTGCCATGGAAGCGAAGACCGAAGCCAGTGTTCAGAACCTGACTTCAGATGGCGTCTTCAGTGAGAAAACAGAGAGTGGACCGTCAGAAGCGACTGCAAAGTGGAAACCTTTCTCTGACATCAGGTCAGGTCATTCCAGCGTGAATCAAAGAAGTCTCAAAATGGAAACAAAATCACAATTTATGAAGAAAATCGGCAATGGACAATGGTAAAAGAAATGGCAAAGGACTGACAGTGTAGTCCACTCGTCAATGTTTGTCTGGTTCTTCTGTTCACAGGGTGTTTATGTGTAACATTGCGGTGATCGCTCTCAGCATCATCGGGTCCTTTGTGCATTTGAGTGCGTCCATGAGAACCCTGGAGCGAAGGTTCGAATAGAAATGTTCTGAAATGTTGAAAATCCAACTTACACACAAATTTTGAATCCGATGATAATTTTCGACCTGACAGTGGCCCGAACTTTTCCCATTTTCCTGCTCCTGCAGATTTGGGTTGAGCAGCGCTCAGACGGGCTTCCTCAACTCAATGAACGACATCGTGAACATCAGCGTCGTGCTCTTCATCGGCTACTTTGGCAAGAGAACGAACAAACCCAGGTCTCATCACCATTCGTGACCGTTTCACAAACACCGTACTTCAGGCAACAAGAAGTTCCGAGGCGGGAACCCTGATGGTCGCGGAAGCGAGGGGGGGGGTGGTTAGTGGG
>JAAUXT010135375.1_pt1 | contig 27161 bp, 32 predicted proteins | sample 7278171 | NCBI WGS metagenome assembly JAAUXT01 (sample SAMN14350112, study PRJNA611818) | marine sediment metagenome | isolation source: surface marine sediment (1.8m) | place: French Polynesia: Moorea | collected 2018-08
AAAACCAAACATGACCAAAATCAAACAAATAGAACACTTTCAAACTTGCATTCACAGATTTAGCCTTTTGATGCCTATAGGTGATTCTCACCACCATACATTATACATAATATATGGTACAAGGTTCAAATCACCTAAAAACAGAGTCCAACTCTGCAGTGGATGTTGTGTGACTTGGGGGGGGGGTCACACAACATCTACTCCCAGGGGGTCACACAACATCTACTCCAAGGTGAGGTAATCACCTCACAGTAGATGTGTGACGGGGGGGGGGTCACACAGCATCCACTCTGTGGTAACCACCTTACCTTGGAGTAGATGTTGTGTGAACCCCTGGGAGTAGATGCTACATGACCCCCCTGGTCACACAAAATCTACTCTGAGGTGACCACCTTGGAGTAGATGTGTGACCCCCTGGGAGTAGATGCTGTGTAACCCCCTGTTGTTTGGAGTAGATGTTGTGTGACCCCCACCCTGGTCACACAGCATCTGCTATGACTTGGAGTAGATGCTGTCTAACCCCAGGGGGTGGGAACAACAACAACAACAACAGATCAACGGTCATTGCAGCAGTCGCGCTTCGCTCGACTTGAACGAACGCGCGACCAAGGTCACTCAATCGCACGACTTGGTTTCAGGCGTGTCGTCGAATTGACAAACGTCAATCTTCGCCCCACTGCATTGTTGACTCAGAAGCCCACATGTCGTTTGATCTGAAAGATCACCAGGAGGAGCGGGCAGCAGGCATATTCAGATCCACAGGATGGGAATGTGCAGCACGCTGCACAACACTGCAAATGCTGGATCTTCCCATCGACGCATCACTTGACGAATTGGCATTCAGGCTTCCATGCAGAGGCAGGAAAAGAACTCAAAACCAACCCACCCGACCCCAGACCAGACCCGTGGAGTGAAACTCCATGCCTATCACGTCCAATGGTAAAGATCAAGCATGAACCTGCCACGAACGCCATGCCAGTTCCAAACTTGGTGAAACCGAACGCGCGTGCCAAGACTCCGCAAGTTTCAAACAATGTGGCTGTCATTTTCCTTGTGAAAGACTATCACACACGGGCTGTACACGATCCACAACAAGAAGGCTTGACAGCATTTCAACGAGAAAGTTTTTTGCTGCAAGCTGCTCAACCACAGCACAGCTGTTCAGGTGGCATTTTTCAGAAACACGTTGGGTGAGTAAGCTGCGAGAACTGCACAGGAACCAACCAAAGGGAAAAGGAACACCTCTCCGGGCAAGGGTGAGTAATTCCCCTGCAAAAGACATCAGGGGTTCTCACACAGATGACGCGGCGTCAAAATTTTGACGAGACGGCAGGAACAGACTGGACCGTTTCTTTGACGCTCTCCATTCGGTATCATGTTAAATTTGACGCACGCGCATCAGAATTTAGACGCCAGCGTCAAAAATTTGCCTGTGTGAAAACCCCTATTCGCTGGGTTTCTACGAGCACAGAACAAATGTCAGTTTTGGCCTGAAACTTTTAGTTTTGCACCCAACGGAGAATTTAACACAATTCCCGCCGACCAGACCAACCTCCCTCTGCAGAACACACTGAACAGTTCACAGACAACAGTTGAGGCGTGAGGACGCAAAAACGATCTTCGTGCGCCGTCACAAAGTTCGGGTTTTGCCAACAAGGATCAGTTGATGCTCTTCAACCTGCAGCTTCTGGGCGTGAGGCTTGGGCCACAGAACGACAGAAGAACGTCCCTACGGACGGGGTATAAATAACCACGCCGTCAATTATGTGGCGACGAGAAACGAGATGAACGGTGTTTACTCGCGTGTCCAGTGCATGTCAGATGCACGATTCTTCATGTGAGATTCAAGCAGAGTGCACGATCGAGAAGAGCCCGCAAAACTCGGACGAGTCGACACTGACGAAGAGACAATTTCGCGAGCAGTGAGTTCATGCCAACAGCACCATCAATGAAATTAAAAAACGACCGTTGCTGCTTTGGGCAGAATATTGCCACAGCGTGCAATCATTCGCGGATCCCATGAGAAACCACAGCCTGCACTGAGCTCCGCAAATACCGAGGAAAAAGAATTCAGCAGTCAGACATCTCTGCGTCCCAAGTTTGGGGCTCTTTACTCCTGCTGGTTACTTTTCCTGCTGGTGGCGTTAACTGACAATGAAAACGAAGCCAGTAGCGCCAGCGGTGAACAAGGGAAATCTCTCACGCAACAGTCGTGTTGAAATCCGACAACTACACTTGATAGTCCCCCAGCAAATTGCAACCACTGTTGGTTGCGCCAAGAAGATTCCCAACTTCACACCCAGATACGTCCGAGTAATTCATTCAACAAGACTCACATTTTCGTAGAGAATGGTGTGCACGTATTTCTTGAAGGTGACGGACTTGACTTTGTGGCGTTGTCGCAGTTGGCACCAGGAGAACATAACACTGCTGTAGAGGAAGCGTGCCCACTCATAACGTTGCCATCGGCCCGTGCCGCACAACCCCATCTGGGGCGGGGTCCTCTCTAAATTCCTACCATTTTGTACTTTCTTCACAGCTACGCCACAACTCCGAAAGGGTTTTCCTCTCGAATGTCAATCCTTTGGAGTCCACCACGAGAGCAGCTGTTCATTTACCCTCAACAGACGTCCAGAAGACAGGTGCCAATGTGTTCTTGAACGCACAGCCCAGCAAGCTCTTGTTAATTAAACTTAATCCATAGAATCATTGAAGCTGTGGAGTGCAATTTAAATTCCCGAATAATATCTGCTTCACAGCAAATTAGCCGGAAAAGTGGAACGCGAAGCCGGCACATTTTAGCAGCTTAATTCCTCCATTCTCAACTCCCATGCGCACTCCGCAGTGGAATTCTCGATTACACCTATTCCTTCTCATACATCACGGACTCCAGTTCGCACATCGTAAAGGATCTCCTTTGCTTCGCTTTTGCCTTTTCAGTTCCAAGCCAATTTTCAGGCTGCTGCCTTGTTTGGTTGTCAACAACAGCAAGCATAATAATCCAACAGCCGTACAGCGCACTTAGTCAGCGCAATAGCTTTGCGTCTTGTCCAGAGAAGCATCTGCCAAACGACAAATGCTAACTCACCCTGCTCAACTATTGCTCTGCCTCACATGTCATCCGCCTGCTTGACGAGAGCCTTGGGCCTGAGCACTGATAACATTATCGATATGGCCATTCTTAATTCATGAAGTCTTTTTTCTTTAGAAGGTATCCATATGCACGTGAAAAAAGTCCCAGCCCCAACAAAATTTTCAGCGCTCTTTCTGTTTTTGTTAAAGCCTGCAATGATCCACTTGTAACGATGAGACGTCCTTCTCGTGCAGGGAGCTTCCTCCGTTGTCACCCCTGGTTAATTTACTGACAATCTTCCATTGTGAACTGTACAGCTTCCTTCGAGTTCAGCAGCTTCCACCCATATGGGTGAGCATGGCCATGCTCAGCTCCGACTCGGCGCTCTTTCCTTGTGCTAATTGCCCAGAAGCACGAAAAATCATTGTCAAGAACAACGAACTACACAGGACAATGTCCAACTACAACCAAAATGTCACAAAATGCCACCATCGTGTGCAAAACAGGTAGCAAGTGATTCAAACTCTTCTTGGCAATCAACTGAATGGGTTCGTCACGTGGAACTCACTTCTCTTACCAAAGTGGAACTCGCCTTTTTTTCTGAGATGGCAGTGTGGACGTGGTTTCAGAGCTGGACTGACTGGATTTGGATTGAGAAGAGGCAGTCATCAGTCTGTCTCATGTAAAGCAAGACCACAACTGTTTGTCTGAAATGCACAAATGACTTCCCCAAACCCACCCAGCTTCAGCACGGAATGCAATGACAGCAACGAAACTCATGTCAAACGAGGCAACTATTGCAACAGTGTACAACACCATCTGCCCAGTTTTCCTGTCTCGACATCGCGTCCTCAGTGCTCAGACCCAAGGTCTTTCCTTTCATTCAATCAACGTTCACATTTGTGGTCAACACTGGACAACATCAAACTTCTAAACTGTCCACAATTGAACACTGACAATTCAGCTGGTGAACAAGCCGACGTTCGTGTTGCCATTTCCTTCTGCAGAAATGTTTTGTCAAAGCACACCAAGAAAACGCACAAACCCGACACAGGTTTTCTCCCGAAATTTGTACTTGTGATGAGGAGACACAACAAGAACGCTGCATGAGCTTCTGGTGTGGCAGCATCGTGATGCGTCTTTTGAAGGTTGTGGGCGGCAACTGTAAGCGTGGCTCCAAACGTTAACAAAGCCAATTGACAAGTTTGACGAATGACTTATCATCGGGAACTTATTAGGTTTCAGCAGAGTGCTTAGGCAGGAGACACTCATCATGCCGTCTCCCTGCAAATTCCGACTGGGACCGGACTTTTCGCACGTTGGGCTTTGGGACATTTTCTTCATGCCCACTGATTAACCACGCCGTGAAGAGGGTCTTGAGGACGAGGTTGCATGACAGACACGGGATTCAATTAAAACGCACATGCCAAAGCGAAGTGCAGCGCAACTTCACGTGAAACGAGCAGCTTCGAATGGGACGCAACTCTGTAAACAGGAGATTCACGCGTAATTTCACGGCTGAAATCATTCTCTTATCCGGAACAACTGTCACAACGCACGGCAAAGGTCTCTAAATCTCCTCCGCCCTGACTTTATGGGAGGCTATTTCAGTGTAATATGAAGCAAAATGGCCAATGCAGGCCTTTCCAATTGAGTTCAAATGAACGCCTATGAACACGACTGATTGGCTCGTACAGCAGTTCTCCTCCACTTCCGAATTCAATCCTCCAGGAGCGACCTCACACTCACAGCAACTCTGCACACATGTGCAGCTGGTTACAGTCCTTCAATCTCAGAAAATCTACCGCGCTCCTTTCTCGTCGTTAATTTTTCATACACGACTCTCCGAACTCTGCTGGCGGAAGACATGCATTATGCAAGCGATATCTGTCCTCAGCAACAAAATGCACCAACAGATGCGGACATGAAAACGAAATGTGAACGTGGAGAAGCAGTGGCGAGTTACATTTCAACAAAAGTTAAGAGATCACAGAGCGCTCCACTGCTGCACAGGTGGTGCACGGTGTGTGTGTGTGTGTGTGTGTGTGTGTGTGTGTGTGTGTGTGTGTGTGTGTGATTTTGGACTGGCTGAGTAACCCAAAGCAGAGGAGGGGATCCAGCCCCACAATTTTGGGACATGAAGGAAAATCAGCAACTCATTCTGACCACGCCCAAAATGAAAGGGGGGAGAGATCTGGTCCCAAAAACATTGAACAGTAAGTGAGGACTGACACCTGTCCCAACACACGCGTGCAGAACACCACCACAACGGCCGCAACTAGCGCGCTCGACCAAGGCGACCGGTCACTCGTTTGAAAAGGTGCTATCAGACACAAACGGGTCGTCTTCTGCAACCAAGAAACCGACTCCACGAACTTCATTCCCTAAAGTTCGACCACGACACAGCGCCGCTCCACTGAATGGCGCCTCGAATCCGTGCTGCATGTCCGACGAGGTCGAAGGTACCAAAGCAGTTCCGACTTAATTCGTCAGACACTTGCCCAGCTCCACAAGCACCTGCAGTCAACGAATAGCAAAGTGCCAAAGTCTTTCAGACCTTGTCAGTCGTTCTTGTGTCTCTTCCTCATTTTTTTTTTTTTCTGGCCAGCAGAAAAAGTGCTCGTACGTATGTTCCGCCCAGCCCCCTCTTCTCCAAGCCACCACAAAGTTCGCCCAAATTTTGGCGACAATGAAAATCTGACACGTGTGCTTGCCACATCCACCTGAGCACACTGCCGTTTCAGGATAAATCTAATGAACTGAAGCCTGATGATAAAGCCAATTGTGAGAGCTATCTCATTGCGGACCTTCAGACTCCCCCATTCTTCTGCCCTGGCATTCCCTATTTGTTGTTGTGTGCTTCCCATGGAGAACACTATTCTCTCATTCTTTTCTGAAAGTTGCTTCTGGTGTTCCAGAGATCACAGAAAACGTGAAAATGTGCACTTTTGAAAAGCTTACCGGTAACTATTTCAGACACAATCGACGAAGTTTCTCAGGAAGGACCCAACGACAAACATTTGCTGCTTTGAATGCCCAGTCATAACTGCAGCTTTGTTGAGTGACAGGATTCTGATAAGTCTGCAGTGAATTCCCCAGGAATAGACAGTTCAATCAAGAACAATGATTGACCCATCTCGTACATAATACAGGCATTGGACGGGCAGTTAGTGATGCGCGTACAGACTAGGTCCTCGGGGACTATAATCTGTTCCTGAGTGTGGTGGTGAACAAACCCATGTCCCCTGCTTTCCCTGTTTGGTTCTCAGCGCTCAGACGACGCTTACTCCACCGCAGTAATGACGGCCCAAGGGAACTCATCTGCCACGACGCCCAGAGTGAGGACAAAATAAGTCCTGTGATGTGGCTGAACGGGACGGGCCTTTCCTCTCCTTCGTCACTGCCATATATGCGGAATACATCGCTCCTCGCAAACCACTCCCGGCAGATTAGCAAGTCTCGTTCACCGTAAAATGACGTGGAGTTGGTGGATGCTCGTGTTAAATGTCCGCTGAGATCGACATGTCAACTCGGTCGATCAACTGGGTCATCATCCAATGCAAGAGCGTTCATTTTCAGAGCAAACAGCAACTTCACTGCAAAACCACATCATTTTTGATTTTGAGAAAACTTTTGGTGTTGCTGATGAATTCGGACGCTTGTCGCACGCAAAATCGAACACCGGTGCGCACTTTGCAATGGGTCTTCCAGTGGACTGTTTGCTGCTGAGAGCTTCTGACGGACCGTATCTCCTTCGCTGTCAAGCAGGGTCCGGCAGATTCAGAGAGTGGAGTGGGGTGTGAAGATTAGCGTCTGTTTCTAAAGTGTTGATGGCGTTTTCCCTGAGCCTTTCTCCCTACATGCTCTAATGCACGGCAGCCAGCCTCATCTGTTCCTTTCCAGTCGCTGCACTCAATATCGTGGATTGCATTACACCAGCCCGCTCCTATTTCCGCAGACGTATTTCATCCTGACGAGCAGCAAATCACACAAGCGCAAATACACAACATCCTATTTCCCCACCTGTCAAAACGATCACTTAAACTTGCGTTGGACTCCGTGTGGGATAAGTGCGATGCTGTCCGAAGGTGCCGTCCTCCTCCAGCAGCGTGATGTCGGTGTGGGACTCGCGAAAACAAGATCGAGTGGTTTTGTTGCCCAGAGAACCGAACTAAATTCATTGAGTATCACTTCATCGCAGTTGGAATGAACTGTCAACACCTGAAGCACACTGTTGTCGTGTTCTTCAAAGAAAAATAATACAACCATTTGCAAGCATTTGAGTGGTTGAGATACGAGTCAGCACTGTTGACAAGGCACGTCCGCGGAGTTCTCAGCAATTTTCCAACCTCAAACGAAAAGCTTCCAGAACAACAGCCTTACTGAAATGTTGTCATTGTGCGAACTTTCAGCAATTATGGTAATAAATAGTACGAGTACATGGTGTTCATGAAAGTGCACGAACAAGTGCACAAAACAGAAAGCAGCTGCAAAGGAAACAAACGATCGCGGATCAACGGGTGCTGTCCTCTTCTGTTATGGACAACAGCAAAGGGAACACAAGCTTTCTCCCACAGGCCCGTGAGTGAAACCTGCGGAAAAACTGGACCTCTGGTCTAACGTTTTGGTGCACGGTAGATTCGTCGATCTGGCGATCTCAACCTGCAGTGCCGCAGAAACCCGAGAAAAGACTGCTCCGTTGTGATGGTTCTTTTCTCTGCAGCAGTGGAGCGCGTCATCTGTAAATCGAACTGCACGAGCAGCTATGGCGAACGAACCACGCAACATGAAAAGTCCTTGTCTTTGATTTCACCTGCTCCGCTTGAATCATGCAGTGTTGGCACAAGAGTTTTCCAAAGTTGTGATATTTTGTGCATGTCTCTCGGGAGCGTGTGGGAGACAGTGCCTCCCTTGTTTCTGTATACAATTTTGATAGTTTTCGTTTTGAATGCCAATCTGCGATGCCACAGGATCAATTTAATTGAAGCATGAGCAAAATTTCTGGATGCAGAATTCTGGATTATGTTGACTCTGACTCAACTGTTGCAACATCTCCCCGGACTTGCTTTCTTTCAACTTGGCGGCAGCGTTTTGGTGGAAACATCTGTTTTCGTCGGCAGTGACCCAAATGATGGAACAGATTTCAATTGGACAGCAACTAACCTTGGGAGGTTCCGTCTTCTGCGGAGCTGGCGGAGGCTGGTAGGCTTGTCTGATGTTGGGGGGCTGAGCGGGGGTGTGATCTGCATGTGCGGGGGAAGTTTGGTGTTGGTGCTGATGTTGGTGCTGTTGCAGCTTCTGTTCCATCAGCTCTGGAGGCGGCGGCGGTAGCGGCTCCTCGTCGATGTGCTGCTGCCGATACTTCTGCAACAACAGCAGACACTGTGTGAAACATGGGGAGCCACTGGTTTCCTGTCGCACCAGACAAGTTCAAACGCTCAAAAAGGCTTCGCATGTGTGTGAAATTGTGTTCTGGTTGCACAGGTTGTGATGAAAAAGTCAGGAGGAGGCAGGGCTCCTGCAGCCAAGAACTACATGCTGCAGTCGCCATTTTCTTTGAACTGGGGTGATTCGTCGTCCAGCGTTCAGGTTTGCACATTTCAGCTGCAAACCTGAAGCTGCCAAATCTGAGTTTCTAAAGAGTATTGACATGTCCTAATTTCCAGCGAAGCAGCCTGCAAAGAGAGTAGAAAGAAATGTTGCAGAAAGTTCAACGAAGAAGCCTTGCAGGCTTTGACCAGCAGAACGTGCGTGGTCTTCGCCGCGAAGGAAAGCAACGTGATCTGACCACTGCTTCAACACAAATTGACGATCTCAAACTGTCTGCACGCAAGGCTTCATTCGTCCACTGACCGCACTTTGTCACCACAAACACCCAAGACAGAAAATCAGACCAAACCCATGAGCTCCAAGTCACTAACATCTTGTGACTGGTTCTTGCAAGTCATTGCAGAACATAGAGAAAGACCCAAAAAATGTTTTCTGCCGGGAGGTCAGACATTCAACACAACTGATTGAAGCCTCCAAGAGTTTCAAGTTTGTTGACCTCGACCCAAAATATGGTTTCCTCGACTGTCAGCAGGGCGCCCATCACCTAAACACGTCCAGTGTGCATCGAACTGTTGCTGGAACCTTTCCACCGACTGGGCAATCAAGACTTTGGGTCTTTTCGCCTCGAGGACCTGCGATCGCGATGAGCGCAATTTTTTGTCACTAGCTTTCGAAACGCACATGTTCTGAGTCGGAAATTGTTCCACGAGGAAGGTAAGGGCGAAGGGTTCAACCAGTGAAGCACCGTGTTTCACTTACTTTCCCCTTCACAATACTGTGGCACGCCTCTTAGAAATTGTTGCAGAAGATCGTAGGTCTGCAAGTCGTTCCGTTCGAGATTTGGGAGGTGAGGTGGGGGAGGGGCAGATGTTCAACAAGTGAAAGCAGCAACTGAAGGACTGAGGGGTTCTTCAAGGTGACAGTGATTTCTGTTTGGCCAGAGGAATTGATAGGCTATTATTTCACCACAAGTACTGATAACCAAACAGCACATGTCGACAGTTGCAGAACTAGCCCACAAGATTGGCACTCTTTGGAATCTGGCCTTCAAAGTGCACTCCGTGGAATCTGACATTCAAGTCGACAACAAAAGTTTTGTTGTTCTGAGCACAATTTCCTGGCCGAACATTCTGCAGTGTATCGAAGAAGCAGAACTGCTCCACGAAGTTTCTTTTCACACGTGGTGCCCAATGCCCGGAATTTCGCGGAGGCTACAATAAACGCCAACAACAAAAGCAGTGACGTTCGCCAAAGTCAGGTTCGCTCTTCGCATCCGATGGGCGCTCGCGCTTGTTTTCTGGTTTCGCAAATCTTACAGAGAAAGCGTGGAAATAAGTGGAGGCAACAGATGAACAGATCCTGAAGCGCATGTCAGAAATTTGAGGCGGAACTTGTTCACCAAAGGAATTTTTGGGACTGACTATTTTGGCCAACTAATGGGAGAAGGTTCATTCTGATCAAAACAAGGACACTTCCCAGTGTGGACACGCGTCCCCCTCTTTTGCCCAGTCATACCCAAAGTCCAACTGTCCAGGTCAAAAAATTTCGAATTCCAACTTGTGCTCCAAACCCTTTGTCTCATTTCGGGGGCGGGGGTGTTCCCTCCATCCTCAAAATTGTCAAAGTCCTTGGCGCAGAGCATAAGTTTCATTTCGGTGGTTTTCGTCCACAACAGTTTTGTTCCAAAGTGTGGTGCTTCATGCACCCACGGTACAGGGGGATTTTGTCACCTTCTCATCTGAATTTTGCGAATATTGTTACCTCTGGTGTGTGGTTTGTTTTGTACAGGTTGGGGGTCTGTATCAGGGAAAACAAGTTCTATTGCGTCTGCGAGATGGCACGTGAACGAACCTCCACCTCCTTCCCCAACATTTCATTGAATAACGATTGTTATATTTGTCATATTTGTCAACTACATGTTGCTTGGCCATTTATCCAGACCCCTTTCATGCTTCAAAAAGTCATTTCTGCAGGCAAGCGTCTCCAAGGCTCCACAAATCAACAAATTTGTTCATCCAGCGTTAAGTTCTGCTGTAGCGACCAAGAACAAGCCGTCGAAGAGATTCGAGGCATGAGTTCGCTGTTTCGTGCAAAGGTACACGAGGAAGCAGTTTGAACGCCAGGCCTGCTGGATGCAGTCGAAAAAGAGACGAAAGTCAACATCTCATGCAAGATGTGCCACCGAAGAGAACAAATCTTCTCAGAGATGTGAGAAAGTCTCAGCACGAGTCGAGTTTACAAAATGAAGGTCCTCAATTTGTTTGGTCAGGCGAGTTGACCTCCTCGAATTGGTGTTGGTACCAGAACTTCTATTCACGACTCGAAACCCATGTCCAGTTGTGTCGAAGGCAAGGGGGTTATTACTCACTATCAGGAGCGCCGGACGCGCACGTGGGAACATACTGCGACCACGTCACGGTCTTTCAGAATCTTCGCACCTTTAAAACCAACGTCGAGCTGATGATTTCTCCGCCATTCCGCGGTGCACATTAGCTAATGGATCCTGGATAGAACACGCCTCAAGGATGTGATCAAGAGCAGACTCCACGCATTAGTTGGCTTTAACTATTTACAACAGAAAACCAGGCTTTTATGTCGGGCAGAAGCTGCACGCAGATAAGATTTGACGTCTGTGGCAGCAGGCGAAGCACTTTTGTCGGGGTCAAACTTTCACATGCTTGGACTTTCCTGAATCCGCAGACGTAGTACAACAGGAAAAAACACTTCCAACAATTCGGCAAATACACTTGTAATTTCACTTGGGAACAGAGGCAGGAGGGGACTCAGAAGTCAAAGTCGACGTTGGAAACTAATTTGAGGGTGGGACATCCAAAGATCCTGAAGAGTTGTGACTGCGTGTAAGTGACTTGTTGCAGTGAGCAAAATACTTCCCGCAATGGTGAAAATGCAAACTTAGACAGTTGAAGTCCCCTGAAGTTCACTGTGGTTCTGCCGCAGTGGAGACAGGACACCAAGCAGCAGACTTATGACAACCTGTGCCGTCACATTTCAGCTGGCAAATCTAAAAACTCAAGACTTGAGAAGAGAATGCTAAAGTGAACGCCAGTGACAAGAACACTGACTCTCCGCCAGGAAATTGAAACAGTCCCTGAGTCATCCGGACCAAAGTTGTTCACAGGCGCACGCGAGTGGGTGTCACTGTCTGGACGTAACTGTGAAGTCCTACTTTGGGCTTCAGGAACAATTTCTTGTGATGAGATCTCTTTTTGCTGCTTCCAATTCAGACCTTTACCACGTACACACACGGACGGCCCAGAACGTTTTCGTTGGAAAAGAGAGGACGCACGAAGATCGCTTGACAGTTGAGAGGTGGCGTCTTACGTTGCTCAAACCTCTTTGTTCTGAATTGTGAACTTTTCGAACTGGGATGTGCATTTGTTTTGGGGAACATTTTGTGAGATAAAGGCATTTTCTTCCTCGGTGGGGAGGTGTCATATTTGGGAGGCCAGCATCCTTTATAGACAGTCTGACTTTGACCCCCCACCCTGACCCACAACCAATGGCATTGTTTGTCACCAATTCCCACAACAACCCACAGAAATTTTCCTTTCTGCACCAAATACTTCTGACACACTTTTTTGACACCCCCCCCCCCCGCAAACAAAATCAAAGCCAATTTCAGTCACCCGAAAATCACTGAAAAATTTCTTCACATAAAACCAACACCTATTATACCTCCTATAGGATGAAAATCCAAGCAAAACCATTGACCAAAAAGTTTCAAATTACTACATGGAATAGAAGCCCTATCCAAAATTTTAATTTATAACTTGAACTTTTTGTTCTGAAAATTCAAAATGTTCTGATTTGTTCTTGTGACACCTTGACCGTAATTTAGGGCCAAAAACACAACAAAAACAACCAATGAACCACACATTTGTACCAAAAGCCTGAACAAAAAAGCGTGCACCAGAAACTTGAAAGGAATGTGTTCAAGTGATTATCACGTCGCGTATTTCCGTACAAGGGCAACTCGAACAAGCAGCCCCGACCAATCACCTACAAACTAAATGTTGGGTGACTCCCCACCCAACATCCGTGGCCCAGCATCTGAGGGGTGGGAGGCGCTGAAAACTTAAAACACACACGACATCTGAGCAGCAGAGCAGAGCAGAGCAAGACACTGCGCCTCCGGCAAGTGTCTCAACTGTTAGAAAAAGAAAACGAACGTACTGCCTTTTCTTTGATATGTTTCTCCTTTGGAGCTTTCTTCTCCTTCTGCTTGTGCTTGTGTTTGGGGATATTCCTGGAGCGGTCGCTCCCCATCGCACTCCATGCCATATGCATCACGAAGAGATTGTGTTTTCAAGCCAGTCTGGCAAAGCTCCGTCACATCCAGCGCGAAGATATGAGGGCAATGTCCCACCACGTAGTTGTGACTGTGGAAAGACAATATCCCTGGACCTCGACTAGTAGGTTTTGTAAAATCCTCACACAAAAAGTATCTATCTGAAGTCCAGTTCAGTCCGTCTGGAACAAAAGGCGGTGGTGGAAATCTCGTCAGCAGTCTGAAAACTGAAGGCTCTACTCTGGCCAAAACACAACACAGCTGCAGATGTACTTCCCAATTTAACAAGTGCATGCAGTCTGCAGGAGATGGACGCGTGCACCAGAAGCAATTCTGGCCGAAACTCTTTCGCGGCGTACGAGTATCACTATTGTCAGAACAAACACTGCAGTCGCTGCGATAGCAATTTCTTCAATATCGACTTCACGTACAGTATCGTGTTTTGTAAGCCGGTGAAAGTTTGGTCGATAAAGCAGGCCATACTTTCGATCAAATGTCGTTGTCAACCGACACCGTCACACAGTGGTTCAACCTGCCCACGCCAACACTCGGTGATATTCTTGGCAGAACGTCATTCACAGTCCCTTCCCTCAGAAATGTATTGTGATCGCATGTGCCGGAACAACGTGATCACAAGTATTCTCCTTCCGATCGTTAGTGACCACAGAGAGACGCTCCTTTCTATCAAAGCGCCCATGTTTAACTCACAAGTCACAATCCAGGATAACAGTCCCCCTGGATTAGCATTTACTGCCTCTTGGGCAAGATTCTTGAAGGTCTCTCCCAGCAGACTCCGATGTCAAATTACCATAAACATGCAATAGGTCCTGCCACAAAAAGAGGGACTCTGGCGCATTTCTAATGTCCGAATGAAAGTACAAGTTGTGTTTCCCATCGACATTTTATCCATTTGCAGGTCGTTCTTCACGGATGATCTCACCCTCGGTCACCTTAGCTGCTGTCAGATGAGATTTTTGTTTCCTCCAGCACTCACAATGACAGCTTCTTCTCGGTAACTGCTGTCGAACAGATTACGTATTTCTTCACTTCAACAGTTGGTTGTCCGGGGGGAAATTATCAGGGTGATTGCAGGTCTATCAATGGAGTCTTGATTTGAGATTGGTTCTGACAACCCCCTCTTGTACAGTTTGTTCGGAAAAAGCAACCAGATTAAACTATGAACTTTTCCAGAGTTCACAAAGGGCACTCTAAAATTCTGGACACTTTCGTGATTTTCAACCCTGCTTGACTGAAAAACTAGCCAACCTTGTCTTGCCAAAACCAAATTCCGATCCTTCACTCGCAGACAGCAGTGCTCACTCGGGGCAATGTCCGAAAAATTCAGGTGGATCGACGAAGTTGAAACAGCCTTTGAAATCCACCCAATCTTGAGCCCCAAGCCAATTGGTCATATTTGCCCAATCTGAGTCACCACACTCACAAATATGAACTTCCATTGAACGCTCCCAATTGAAAGCGCAATTAACTTTCTGCCCAGAGACCCATGGATCCGATAAATGGATCGTCTTTACGAGGGGGTTCCACAAAGAAAGGTCTGCTGTCCGAAAACAAGAGGACGAATCGTGTTGCCGTTGAAAATGGACTTTAATGAGATGCCAAACAACCTTGCCAACAGTTTCCAAGTATGCCAACATGCCAACAAAAATTATCAATGTGCCAATGAAACTGGTTTTCTCAGTCTATTTACACTGGTCGACGGTGTGGTATTTTGAGTCAGTCTTGGGTGTCCGAGTCACTGTCAGAAGAGCTGCCATCCTCTCCTGTGTACACCTCCAGCCCGAAATCTCCCGGATTGATCACAAGGTGATGTCCTTCGAAGTAACCTCCTTGCATGGAAATACATTTCATCCACCTCATTGGAAGCATGTTGAGTGTGTTGTGGAATTCTTGCACTGGGATGGATTTGAGGTTGCAGAAAACTGCTGTTTGCATGTCCTCAATGGTCTGGTGTCTGTGTCCTCAAATGTCTGCCTTCAGCCTTCCAAACAGAAAGTAATCTGCAGGGGCTAAGTCCGGACTGTACGGTAGATGGGGCAAGATCTTGGTGTTGTGCGAAGCCAGAAATTCCATGGTTGGTGTCGCCGTGTGTGGTGAAGCATTGTCGTGGTGCAGGATGAAGGACTGGTCTCTCCACAGGTCTGGTCTTTTCCTCCTGATTCTCTGAGTGTCCTCATCACCTCGATGTAAGTCTTGAAAGTCACTGTTTCATTCGGCAGCTTGAACTCACTCAGAACTGGTCCTCTTTGGTCGAAGAAGATGGTGAACATTGATTTCTTCTCACCCCTTTGCGGCTGAGCTTTGCTGGGACGTTCGGACACAGTTCCTTTGGGGAGCCACTGCAATGAAGCCTGCTTGGTTTGCAATTCCATAACAGCAATCCATGACTCATCCCCTGTGATGATCTTGGAGATGAAGGAGTCATCAGCCTTCAGGGAATCCAAATTTTCCTGGCACAATCTGACCCTTTCACAGCGCTGGTCATCATCCAGATCCTTCGGCACAAAACGTGGACACAACTTTGAAAATTTAAGGTCTTTCTTCAGCATCTTGTGCACAGAGGATTTGCCAACTTCCAACTGACTTGCCAAACTGCGGACTGTCTGAGTGCGATCATCTTGGAGTAGTCCTGAGTTCCTCAACCTTGTCTTCATTCCGTGCAGTCTTTGGTCTGCCAGACCTTGGTTGATCCTTGGTGGAAGTCTCCCCCTCATGAAATCGCTTGTGCCACTTTCTCACAGTTTTCTGAGATGGTGTTGCATCACCGAAACCTCTTCTCAGCTCCCTCCAACAAGCAATTGGGGAATCTCCCCTCCTCACCAAGAATTTGAGCACACTTCTTTGCTCAATTTTGAGCTCCATCAGCACGAAATCCAAGGCAAAAACAGACAAAATCAACACCGGAATAATGAACCTGCAACTCATCTCTTCACGGACATTTGCACTTCGATGACCGAGCATAAGACTGTCTGATCATTTCCCTTATGTGCACTCAAAGACGGTCTCTGATCGCAAATCGCCTGACACACAAGTTTGAGGACAAGCATTGCACTCTATTTGGCATGTCCAAGAAAAAAGGTTCTGATGAGAAACCGGATTTTTCGGACAGCAGACCTTTCTTTGTGGAACCCCCTCGTATCCTGGATGGCTCGTCGATCGCGCTTATTGAGTGACACACAGAGCCGAGTGACGGCACTTTTTCACACACACTACTCCCTCCCATCCTTTCTCCACGTTGAGCATTCCACTTCGAATGAAGAGAAGCCTTCAGAACTCCTGAAACGTGGCAATTTTGAGGCCACGACCAGAGAAACTTGCATCAGCATGCGTCCAACAACGCAGCGCAACTCCAGAACATGCACTCGTGCGGGTGACGGCTGATTTCCGTCACACAAAATGTTGATGTTCTGTGCAATCTGTGAGAACCACACCAAACAAGAAAGTTTGTGGCTGTCTGTGAACATTCAGCTTTCAGACTTTCAAATGGTTTAATTGAACAACGAAACTGAAGAATATTGAGTGAACACAATTCCAGGACTGTATCTTCATCCAGGGGGCCAGTTGGCAGCGAAAAAATCCAGGCAGACATTATTATCCGAGAACTTTCACACTTGATATGAACCAATGCTACAGCCTCACCACTCCGCGCAGAATCCCAGAAATATGCCAAGGTGAAATTGTTTTGTTGCAATCTGGTACACACATCCTGAGAGAACAGAACTTCACACAAACATTCCAAGACGTCGGAGCTGCAGGCAGCTTCCAGTCTGTGAAATTGCTTATCCTTTGCGAAAACGCGTTTTGATAGCTTTCTCTTCCTCTTCTCGGGAAAAGTATTGTACACACGAGCACGAGGCTGTCGCCCACGGTGGGCACCGAAAGCGACTCCGCGGCGATGCTGACGGATTCCAAGTGGAGTTGAGTCTCCCACAGGACAGCTTATTTCTACAATTTCAGGGCTGAGCTCATATGAGCGCACTCTTGCAACAAACAGTCAAGTGCTCGGTAAATACATGTGTCCGAGTGATTTTTCTAAGGCCTGGCAGTGGAGACTCCGTCGTGACGGAACAGACCATCCAAGACTCCAACGCTCGCGAATGAACTGCTGTCGGGACGGAGTCGATACGAGCGAGGCAAGTGTAGCAGAAAATCACGGTAAAGGCATTGGATGTAGCTGAATACATTATGATACGGTAACCGGGCCAAAACACCTCGGCTCCATAAAATACTGCCTGATCTCGTATCATTTGCCGTCACATGGTAAACGCTGAACAGCCTGCTTCTTATTGCTGGAACCATTTCGGATTCACGCACTGCATTTTCGGTGGTGGCCACTGCCGTCGTCCTGAAACAGCCAGTGTTCGGGTGACCTTCAATCAGCGTGATGCTGATCAGCAGCTTGAGGCCTCAGTCCCAATGCGATTTACTGTGAATTGCACCTGGTTCTGACATCCAGTGTTATCGTACTTGAGTGTCGAGTGTCGCTGCCGCCCAGAAGCGATAAAACTTTGTGCTTCACGGAGTGTCGTGAGCAATTTACACATTTCCCACACGTGCAAATTTCACGTGTCGCTCACGTCAGTACTGCTTGTTGTCAGCCACCTCCCATGAAAAGATGATGTGGGTCACAGCAGGACCATCGTGAATGCAAACAAGGACACTTAGACAGTGACACTGAGTGTCGGTCGACATCAACAAGGTGGCCACTGGGCTCCAGCCTTGTTGAAGGACCACCCGAACAGCTGAAAACACATACCGGTAATGCCCAGAAAAAAAAAACAACACTTGTCTGGAAACTCACTGAAGCCTTCTTGATACTCAACAAAAGACTTGGCTGAAAATTTCTGAGTTTATGAAAGATTCTAAACAGAACTCCTGGTTCAGACAAACTTTCACTCTGAAAATCACTGACCCATCCAGGCTGGGACCAAAATTTCCACCAGCCCTGGGTGGCGGGGTGGTGTCAATTCAATTCTGTGACATGCACCTCAGGTATCTTTGCCTCGGTACCCAAAGCACTTGCTGTCATTGATCGTTGTTCAGCAAAATTTCTGGCTGCAGGATGGAGTGTCTGGCAGGCTTCTTTGTTCACAAGTTTTGTCATCTGAATTGTCTGGTGGCAGGAAGGAGGCCCACCATTCAAACACCCATAAAATATGCTACATTTCATCAATATACTTCTTTCACCAAATATTTGTACTTTCTGAAATATGGACCATTTTGTCCAAGCATGTCCCATATTTTCTGCTCAAATTTAAACTTTCTGACCTGAAGAACCCAAAAATTTGTACTTCATATTTTCCTTCCTCTCACATTATCTTCAACCCAAATTGAGCCAAAAAAGCCCAAAAGGTCCCAAATTGATCCTCATCTTGACTACGAAACAGGTGTACACATACTTTTCGTTGATGCTGCCTGAAGGTGATTTGTTTAGATTGCCCTGTTAGGTCGCTCAAAGAGCTCCCAAAAACAGCACAACCTCCTCAAATCACCTGAAAACCAACGGATTTCAAGTTTAAGTTTGACAAGGGATATAATTTCCTTTGTGCCGGTATTTTCCAGAAAAATACACTGGAATCCCAGGTCGTTTCGACAAAATCGATGACTCTTTATCACGGAGACTTGGTCACCATTACTCGTATTTCAGTTTTCCAATTGATCAATGTCACTGCGAGGAAACGGAGGCACTTATCCAGCCAGATACTATTGTCTCCTGCCGCGAAAATCACCCCAATTTCGGCAACGACAACCAAATTGAGATCGCCTTCGACACTCCCTGTCGTCTCTGGGGAACGGCAGGCCGGGATCAAAATAAACATCAACACAACTATTTCAAAGGCACGATCGCGCCACAATCATTTCCTCTGTGAAAGAAAGTTTGATCTGCCCTTTGCAAACACCAAAAAAGAGACTTGGAGACAAGAACATTCGTCGATGAAGACACGCGCCCCAACCCCGCCGTGTGAATTGCTCCCTGACACTGGTTGTGTTGAATGCGTCTCAGAGAGGTTATTCAGCTAACAAATTGTTTCTACCTGGGAAAGGGAGTTGTGGTTCCTGTGCGGCGAGGAGGTTGGTTGAGGATTGTTTGTTCGACTCTGTTTTTCGTTTCTACTTTGTACGAGTTGTATGCGGACACTTCCGTGTGATTCGGAGCGCGTAGGAACGGAACAAGCAGGCCAAAATCGCCCGAGCACAAGACAGATCATCCAACACCCGGTTTTGCCTGACCATCCACGAAACGTGATTGGTTTAATAAAATCGCCCCCCCCCCAAGAAAAACAACTTTTCGACAAGCGCACAAGAGACGGAAACAATCCTGTTGATGTCATCTTGTGAGAAACAAACTCCGAAACAGACACGAGACAAGTGCAAGGGAAAAAGCGTTTTTTTTTCTGAACAACACTGGCTCCCATATCAACACGAGAACCTTTTCCCGTCGATTGAAGTCAACGACACGCAGGGCAAATCAATTTGTCGCAAGTACAACCGACCCACGCCTGACGACGCAACAGCTTCGAAAACCGTCGTGCGATGGCTGAACCGATTGCGAGTAAACAATCCATCAGTCCACATTCCAGGAGCAAGCATTCCACAGTGAATGAATCCAGTACAAACTGGTACCTCTCGATTGCACGATGTACGTCAAGTACAAAAACAGCTGAAGCAGATGCTTTCTGTAATTGACTGAACCGTACTTACGACTGAACAACACATCTGCAATGGACCAACAGTCTTGGCAGATCTTCATCCAAGTACAGATCCAAACACCGTGCAAATCCAAGATTCGGGGAAGTTCCAACTGGACCTGGTACTCGTTCCTGGAGGAGCAGGAATCACTCGTTAAATGTGTGTGTTCCTTTCGACCTTTCGAACAAAACCAGACAAGATGTTCAGACAAACTCGAAGAAAGTTTCTGATTTTTGGTTTGTCCACACACATGGCAAACAAAGGTACCGGTAACTGGACCCTTCCCCCACAACGAAGCAACTTGCGTGTGCCAACTCTTGCGTGAGCCTCCACACAGTGTGTGTGTGTGTGTGTGTGTGTGTGTGTGTGTGTGTGTGTGTCCAAAATGTTCGTACCGAATGCTCACTTCTGCGTTACTTTTGTACGAGGGTACTTTCCTTTCTGCCATCAAAGACCCAAACAATTGGCACTTGCAAAATGTGGACACGGTGATCACGTTGTTCCTGGCAGAAAGGAAAGCACCCTCGTATCAATAATTCTTCACTTCGTGCTTGTGTGTCCTGATTCACTCTTTCATCATGAACACCTTGTCAAGTTCGAATTTTCATGATGCCCAATGTCACAAACAAATTTGAGTGTTTAGGTGCCACAGGGTTGGAGCAAATCTTCAATGCATTGGGTTTTTTGTGTCAATGTACTGAGCAATAGCGTCACAGGACTTCTGGTCTCTCTGGCCAGCAAGGCGGGGAAGCCCAAGAAAAGTAACAAGGGAAATCACAACAAATATTGGGGAGGGGGAGAGCATAATCAGGACGCCCAACAAAACACACGCTGACTCTTCGCAAGTTGGCGTGTTTTCGTTGCGGAAGCGACGAGTTTTTATGGAAGGTAGAGGACGCAGTGCGTGTTCCAACCTTCAGTCCACCTGGTGACCTCGCACCAATCACAACTCCTCCAGGTTCAATTTGTTCCGTGTACGAGATCAACATTCACTTGTCAGCATCTTCAAACACACGCCATTCAAGCAGAATTTGTGGGACTCAGGCAATCCGAATTCAAGTGTGTGTCCCATTGCAAGGAAACGGAAACCGACAACTGCCTTGTGTCTGAACACGAATACAGTGACTTTGTGACTTCACTGCACTTTGTTTGCATTGCTTGTTGGTATCGATAGGGACAACAACCACTGCGGCAGTGGATTCTTCACATTCCTCTCGAAACAACTGCCCCACTTGCACCTTGTGATGTCTGAGCAATCTGTCACTCTAACAATGTCGTGTGATCCAACATCGAGATCGTACAGGTGTGCGCAAGCACTCGACTCGTTCAGAAATGGGGTCCTTGTCTCGACAGGACCAAGTACAAGCAAGTTTTCACAGAGTACGGCAGGCCTGCAACTTGTTGACAGTCCGTAGTGGGCGTGTCTACCAATCGCCGACACAAAAAGTTACAAAGAGTTGCACGTGCGGTTCAAACGAGAAGATGAAAACTCTAGCTCAAACCAGTTCGTCTGTGCTTGTGATCCACAAAGAAACGACTTCACTTTCGCCTCCTGGGGTCAGGACCAGGCCAAACCTCTCGCACCGGTCGCGGCATGTCGGTTTAGGTAAACGAGCTTTTCACACAGTCACACGCACAACCGCCAACAAGTGTAGCTTCCACGTACCTTGCTGCGGTAGCCACCGCATGACAACAACCATCCCAACTTGCTCATCCTTGCGTTTCCGCTACAGCGCTTGGGCTGACTATCCGAGGCTAAACTTTCCGTAACATGACTTGAGTTCACTGTCAACGAAAGCTTGAATTTAAATGGCGGCCATGACAGGAAGTGAACTGTGAACCATACGACCTACATAACAACTGGTGTCAGCTGCTACTTGAGTTGTCATGGATACCAGGCTGTTTGATGCCGCAGTATTCACTGCGAGCTATCAATACAGTGTTGCCATCTGATGCACAGCCTGCTCTGCAGACAGTGCATCACATCTTCTGTGTGGATCGAGCGCGCTCTCGCGATAGCAGTGATCACCAGTGCGTGGGCTATTTTCCCTCAAGTTTTCAACAAGTGTGGTTTAAAGCACAAATCAGCTCCCTCCTCACCATTTTCGAGACATTCCTGTTTATATTTGTGTGTGAACTGGTGATTCCGAACCCCACCCGATTACACTTTACATTTCGCTGGGAAACATTTTGTGACATGTGGGTGGTGCAGGAAGAATTTCTCAAAGTGCAGGCAGAACTAAAATCTGAGAACGCCTGCAAGGAAGTCGCCGCGGTTTTGTCGCCTTACCTCCACCACGGGTTGATTGTTGGTGATGGGTGGCTGTCGCTCCCATTTTGACGCGATCTGCAGAGTCTCCAACGTTTTCTGGTGTGTAGACTTGCTGTCGTCCAGAAGGGTGATTTCATAAAACTCTTGGATGTCTGGAAAATAAGAAAAAACAACGCTATTGAATGGGTGCCTCAGATTGGTGATAGTCAGTTGCAATCTGCACAAAAAGTGAAAAGCCGAGCTCATCAAACGAGTATTTTTCGCAAGGTGGGTGATCATTGCGTTCACTTTTGAACACGGTGTTACTCGGGGGCAACACACTTTCTGTGTGTGTGTGGATGGGTGCCACCGTGTGTGTATGTGTGTGAGAGAAACAGTGAGTGAGTGAGTGAGTGAGTGAGTGAGTGAGTGAGTGAGTGAGTGAGTGAGTGAGTGAGTGAGTGAGTGAGTGAGTGAGTGAGTGAGTCACGCAATTTCTTTTTTCGTACGTTGAGGTAAGAATACCAAATGGCTGCCAAACAGCTGCTGTTCATGAAATCCTGTTGTCGAAAACAGATCTTTTCGCAGCAACCTCCCAGTGCAGAAAAAGCCCGTGCAGATGTGTGGGAATCTGCACCATTTTCACCGAAGAATATGCATGAAGCCAATTCAGAGCAAAGAGCGGGGAGCAACAAATCACAATTCTCTGGACATCACAATGCAACACGAACGATAACCTTCCGTGTCAGTCAATATCTTCACAGCCCAAGGATCCGTGGCCCCGCCAAGCAATTCATAACTTCGGATTTGCGTCCTGTCGAATCAGATCAAAGGCCTGTGCCATCAAAGTCATTCCGTGCAAAAGCAAATTGTCAGTGTCCGTCCACTTGCTTTTAGTTTCAGAGACAGGCAGTGCCGCAGCTTCGGGTCCACACACTTTGAAAAGCACAGCTGCGATGTTTGAAGGACGTTTTCCTCGACGACTCAAAACCTGTTTGACGATCTTCATATTTGTGCTGCAAGCACGCATTCTGCAGACCTTATTTACCCTTGAACGGGGATTCGTTCGGGAATGGAGAACACAGATTCGTGCACTATCTGATACGCTCTTTTCCCATGTTCCCCACGAAGCCACCAAAAGCAATTGCTTCGGACGGTGCAGTCAGTCTGTTTCTATGCGAAGAACCACATCAATAAAGAGGCGTGGAAGATGAACCCCTTCGCAGCAAACAAGTCTCGCAGCTGCTGTGTTTGGCGCGGAAGGAACCTGAGACAATCAGGAGAATATACAGCGCGTAATGGGCAGGTTGGTGTTCCGCCCTCAGCACTTGCCTGTCAGAATCTGACATTCCCAGATGCCACAATACCTTTCGACCAGTGATTGATCCTTCTCACAGTGACAAGGCCTAAATTGCAGGCTGCCGGCAAGCGGCAACCTTCTCACCCTCTTCGCTCGAGTAGCCTCTGCTCTTCCGACAGTGTAGACAACGGTACAAACTTATCGAGAAGGACGCTTCTGATGACAACACAAAGACCCGCAGGTGTTTTTGCTTCCTGACGACGACACATGAATCCCTTTCTGTCGTATCTTCAGTCCTGGAAAAATTATGGTGAAAACACTTCTCAAACAAGAGCTCGCATGGGCGGTTGTGTTCCTGCAGGATGATACGTGAACAACGTTGTCTGTAGACATGGCATCGCGACGCCACAAAGCATCTGCACCAGCTACAGAAAAGAAGCGCCACTCAGCTTGAATACCAGCCAAAGAAAAATGTACTCGTGGCAAATCGGTGCTTACCACATGACAATACTACTTGTCAACAGTGGAGTACGAGGTATCCTCTGTGTGATACGATTGCCAGTATCAATAACAGCGAGCTCGGAAATGCAACGGATTAGAGGAGGAAATCAACGCAGAGGTCCAACGTCCACTGGAATACACAACAAGGGGGACGCTGAGACAATTAGAGGAGGAGAAAGAGTCCTCCGAGGCTCTGTCCTTGTTAAACTGCATCACAGCTCCATCCCTGGTCCCAAAAGCCGAATCACTCAGACTCACAATAAAATTACATGAACGGAGGTCCATCAACAACATTCACTTTCAGGCGCAAAATAACCCAGAAAACAGGTCTTCTGTGATACAAATTGTTCCAGTCACATGTTTTCACCGGACAGGTTCCCAAGCACAGCAGAAAACTGCCAACCAGCACAAGTCTCAGTTGGTGCCTCCATTATTCCCGAATTTGGACTTGCTTGCCACAGAGAGCATGTTGTGACGCTCGTACAGTCGTATTTCCTGAAAAGGCAGAGAAGCAAAACGCCAACAAGCCAAGCATCATTCTTGATCAATGCTCAGTTGATACCGTGAGCAACTGCCAACATCAACATTCTCAAAAGACTTGCACCAAGTTCAGTGGCTCAGTTTCCAGTGAGCGGAATTCACCCCCGAAGAATCAACACGGCCAACAACCTACGTTCAAGTCTCGCCAAAAGAAAGCAATGATGTTGAAAAGAAGCTGCTTCTGCCAAACAGCAACCGAGCAAAGCCAACTCACAAAAGCATTATCTCTTTCATGCCGAAAGCACCAACAAAGTTAATAGAAGTGCAAAGGCAAGGTGTGGTTCACATCCCTCAAGGTGTCTGTCCAAGGACTGGAGTTCCACCAAACTCCCACAGCCTGCGTGGTTGGGCAGAGTCACGTCGCTCTGAGGGCCAGATCAGACAATGCAAACTCCACACAGATATGCTGGTCACACAGCTTATTAGCATCACTGGAATGCGCCGGTGCAACTTCCACACGAACAAGCCGCCTCCGAGCCTGGCCGGTTCCAGAATGGTTGAGCAAATCGCTGTCCACTTCCTCTCAGAGTGAAAAAACATCGCAGGCTCACTGAGTCCGAAGTCCAATGTACTCGTACTCGTAACACCACAAGATTCAAGTTCAACCAGGTGTGAAACTGGTGCCATTTTTTAAGCGTGTGGTCCCGAAGGGTGTTACCACACGCTTAGTGTAATCACCATCAGTCTGTATGTCCATCCGTATGTGTAAAGTGGGTCCAACCCCCCAACCCCCCTGAACTTGAAGGTGTTTATGAACTGCGAACGTTTGTATGGACCACACGCTTTTTGTGCGTAGCATTCTTGTTTCTTCTGTGTGTATTCAGGAATACTTCAGTTGGACTCGGATCAAACAGGGTGCGCAAAGTATTGTCTTTTGGAGGAGTACAATTTGGGTGAGCCATCTCGTTCACGAATTGAGGTGCCGAGCGCAATTCTTGACTGAAAGTCTTTCGCCTTTTCATGATACCCCAATTTTTGTCTGACAGTGAAATTGCCAGACGAAATTGGATTTCAAGATGCTGCAGCTGTTCTGCTGGACGGAGTCAGAGCATACACGGCTTTACACTACCAGGCGCATTTGTGTGGGGGTGACACTGTGCTGATTGTCGATGGAGCCACTTCCAGTGGAAGTTTGATGGTGCAGCTCGCGCAAAGTTGGGGCGCCAAGGTGTTGGCTACGTACGGAACGGCTGACGAGAGAAACTGCTTGGAGTCGCTCCCCGTGCCAATCGGTAAATTTTCTCACTCTGTAAGGCGTGCAAGTTTTGCGTCCCACACTTCCTGGTCTTCTGCTGTTGCAGCTGTGCTTCGTTTTCAGCTTGTGCGTTGGAGCTAAATTCCAAGAACAGCAATCTCTGCAACGCTGTGATGGAGGAAACAGGAGGCATCGGCGTTGACCTTCTTGTGGACAACGGAGGTGAGCGTTACAGCTTCACTAAACAACAGAATCACGAAGGCTGTTCTTTCGTGAACTGTTTCGTTGTGTGTTTCACAGCGTTTGGATCAAGAACGGTCGTTGTTTTTGCAGTGAGACTGTTCAGCTCTGAAGAAGACATCGCGATCGCTGGAGAGGACACAAGCCACTACATGCCATACAAACACGAAGTGATCGGGTGTGTGGGCATGGCAGGGCGCTGGGTCACATCACAGCCAGACTTGCAGGTACGCACGCAGTGTAGAGTCATTAGCATCCTGTGTCCCAAGACAGAACCCAACGGTCTATGGCACACGGTTCTGCATGAACATTGGCTTTTTTTTCAGCTGGATCCACCAAACTGTCAGCAGCTGTTTCTTCGAAGCGCGAGTGTGAGTTTTCTCTTTGAGCACGCGTGGATGATGTCCCAGTCCCAACACGGAAGACTTCAACGTATCCTTTTGAAATGACAACGGGCAGATCTGACGGGCGCCCTTGGGCACCGTCGCCAGATCCTGCCCCATAGTTGTGCTGATCGCAACCCTGAAATTTTTTTTTGTGCTTTCTATTGGTTTCAGTTGTTTGTACTTCTTTGCCAGTTTTAGCCAGGAAGACTGACACATGATCTTTGACTCTTTGACTCACTCGACAGATATTCTGAAGGATATTCTTGACAATGTTGCAAATGGAACGGTTCGTCCGAACATTGTGAAGAAATTGTCACTGGAAAATGCTGTGGAATATTTGAACAGTTTCAAGAGACACCAAATCGGAAAAGCCGTTGTCATATTCCCATGAACACATTTCAGCGTCATTCATTTCTGGTCATAATACACATTTATTCAAACAAAATGTACACTTTCTCTCACGCCGTGTTCACTTCATCGCTGATCCAGAAAACACCTTCGCACAAATAAGTCCAAATCCACAACGAGGTGGCCTCATTAGATGGGATCGGATATGAGTTTGGAATACGTTTTAACTTTTGAGGCAATTGACATGTCCACATACTTTTCTCCAATGTTTACTATCATGCCGCCAATGATCTCCGGATCAACCTGCAAAGAACAACAAACAATTTTCCACGGGACGTTTGACGTAAGCACACGAACCACTCGAATGGGAGGGAGTATGCCGTATCCGTGGGTTTCTCGCACCCGTCTGTAATTCCAAACCAACCAGAAATTGTAAATTTCAGACAAAATCTTTGCAATCTGGAATTCCTAAGGTGTGCGAGGTTTTATGCTGGGGCCGTGTAACTTGCAAATTGGGGTGCCTTGACCGGGATAATTTTGAGTGGCGTACTTCTGTCCAAGTTCTGAAGCTAGCATCATTACATCAAGATTTTACAAAAGGGGCGATGGAGGGAAATGCACATCAATGCAGGGTCATTCCTTCCCTATTGGGGTGGAACGGCCCTGACTATGTACGCTGCAGGAGCATCTGCCTCGATGGAATGAATCCTCTACCAACGTGAGTACCTCAAGGCCACACACAGTACAGTGAGGGCCGTAC
>JAAUXT010053803.1_pt1 | contig 27160 bp, 13 predicted proteins | sample 7278171 | NCBI WGS metagenome assembly JAAUXT01 (sample SAMN14350112, study PRJNA611818) | marine sediment metagenome | isolation source: surface marine sediment (1.8m) | place: French Polynesia: Moorea | collected 2018-08
ATGGACAGCATGACTGGTGGAAGACAAGGAGGACAAGGAAGAACTGATGAACAAGGAAGAATTGACGACATTACTGATGCCGCAAAGGACTTCGCACTGCAGTTGCCTTGAGCACTGCTTCTTGTTGTGAAAGTGTCCCGGAAGAGGAGGTTTGTGTCAGTCGGACATGAGTGGGTGGACCAACCAGACCTGTGAACACTCTAAAATATCCAGCAGCCACCAGAAAGCGTGCATTAAAACAAGGTGCTCACATGCAGGGATTAGATAGAGGGATGGTTGAGATTGGATGGTCTGACCTTTCTTCGTTTCAACGGGCAATCTGAAGATTGATGGTATCTCGTTGGAAAGTGTCAGCAAAGCCTTGCAAAAGCTGCTTGCCTTCCCGCAATTTCCTGTTGTGTCACATTGTGATCTGGTGTTCCGCAGAGACAATTGTTGACATTTGGTGTGTCACCAACAGCGCCATCCAGACTTAGTGCACGTGTGGGTTCGGCGTACAACTGCGTCAACTCTGCAGCTACCAGTGGCTCGATCCTATTTTCACACATGCAACCACATGCATCCGAGCCTTTTATAAGTTTGAGTTTAAGACTGACAGTAATTTACTCAGTTGTGTCGACCAGTCCTGTGCCAACATAATATGGCTCTAAACCTTTCGTGAAGAGTCCAGTTCCGAGTCTCGACGAAAAGACAAGCAGACTTCTGAAATCTTCGTTTGGACAAAACTGTTTTCTTTCGTGCACAGATTTTGACAGGGTTCGTGGAGCCTGTGTAATGAATACGGGTTCCGCTAATGTGGAGAATAAATAGGAAACAATTCCCGCGGGCCACGCCCGTCCCGCTCCTCCCGCCGCACGGCCGCGTCGCTCCAGCGCCAACACCGGTCAGTGGCGATGCAAACAGCTCCGCCGAGCTCCCCAGGGCCAGGGAAATGCGAACGAGTTTCTGATTCGGATGACGTGCGGGGCTCAAGGCGAAAGCGTTTCCACACAAGAAATCCACGTTCTCGTGTACAGATTTGTGATCATCTCCTGTCGACACCACAAAGTTGTCCAAGCTGCCTCATTCACAAAGAACTCAGAAACAGGGGTCAGACATCTCCCAACCAAACCACACGCAAACAAAACGACTCCCAAATGCTGCACAGGTTGGATTAATCTTTCAGGACTGGTTTTATGATATTTCAGGAGACAATAAGAATCCTGCGTCTTGTCCGAATTACCGGAATTTCCATACACAACTTGGTACCGGTACGTTGTCCTCGAACGATCACTTGCCTTAGTACGTACTGCTGTTTGTGAAATTACCGTCCACGAGCGGCTGGAGAAAACTTCGAGAGCAAAACGAGTTGATGGACCCCTCATTGTTGCGCTGGTCACACAATTTTTTTGTCAAAGACGGAAGTATTGTTTCACCAAAGTCGTCAAAAGTTCGTTCTTCTCAAGTCTTCAATTTACACTTCTCAGCAAGGTTCCAAGGTTCGCTCGCTGAGGATCTGGTGAGGGCAGACACACCAAATATTTAACAGGAAAAGGGCAGGACGGGGAATGAACTTGACGGCAGAATGTCTTGGAAACTTCAATATTGGCTCTGCGCCTCGCGCTGTGTGCAGATCACGGCTCGAGTCGCGGGCCCCACTGTTGGCAGCGCTTCCGGGAAAACAGGGAGTTTTGGCTGTATTTAGTGAGACGCGCCGTGCAACGCCATGTTTGTTCCCTGTTCCAACTGCCTGAGTGGTTCGATGCAGAAGGCGACCTATAATTTGACACTGAGCTGCAAAACGAGCTGTAGTGTAAACTGTGAACTCGGGCACAAACCAATTTTGTACCTTGCAAGAAACAGGGTGTTCTGAACTCCATTGTTCAATTTGGTTGGGGAGAGATATCAACGACAAGAACATCCAGAAGTCACGAACAAAAAGGGGAGGAGAGAGATTCATGTTGACAGCCTCAGCGCTCTGACACACACGGTGAATATTTCATGGTGGACGTCGACGGGTGATGTCCTGAGCCGTTGTCTTACATCGGGGGCGGCAGCAGGACGGGTCCACCGCTCCACTCAGGGAAGCCCTGCTGAGAACACTGCATGACGTGACTTCATTTGCCCAAGCACAAGCACAAAACGTTTTTGACGCCGCCACGTTGCGGGCAGAGGGTGGAAGAGCGCTATTGTCAAGTGCGAAAAGTCCACATTTTTTGCACAGAGTGGTCGATTTATCTGTCGACAGCAACTTGACTTGTGGGTGTGTTCGATCAGAGGTGGGGGCTGGCGGGTGACAACACCCGCGGGTGCGACTCATTCATCTCCGCCCGACTCCACACCGCACATTTCAAATATTTGACTTCCCACTGTGAAACGCGGATTTATGGGGTGTGGCCCCTCGGGATAGGTGCGTAATTCATTCAGGTGGATGAAATGAAATACTTCCAAATCACAAGTTGCTGTGCTAAATTTTCAACTTTGGCAAAGTTTTCTTCGTGTGCGAGGAACGAGAGAACGACAAGACGAGAATTCGACAAACAACATGCAGATGGTCCCACGCTGGGTCCGGTCCCTCGGTCGCCTTGCTAATGGCTGAGATCAGCTGACATCGAGTGCGCGGAGCGCGACCCCGACTCGTTGCCCAGCCTATTCGTGTTCCTGGCCCAAGTGCAGGTTGCATCTGGATGAGAAGTCGGGAACCCCCGACCCTATTACCCCAGATGGGAGACGAGAGAAGCACGCAATACACTCTCAATGTGAAGTTCCAATCTGTCTCCATCACTGCGCAGTCTCAGATCCTCTAGTTGCCTGTTCTTCTCATTTTCTGTCTCTTTATTCGCGCTTCTTTGGTACGGAAAGACTTCTCTGTGTTTCTTTATCTTCCTTGTCTTCTCTGTCTGTCTATCTCACTCTGTCTCCTTGTCTCTTGACTCTTGTCTCTGTCTCCGTCTTTCTCTCTTTCTCTCTGTCTCTCTTCCTTTTTCTCTCTGTCCCCCTGCATCATCTGGTGTTTGGAGTACTGGTAATCTGGTTTGGCTCAGCGACTTTCCAGACGCAGTGTTTTGAGAGTGGATCCATATTGACGCACGAATAGCGTTAATTGTGCGGCCAGAAACGCAATTTGCCTCCAGGCTTTCCGAGCCAAAATATGAAATTGCATGAATCTTTAGAAAGACGTCGTGCCAGAATTGCATGCCTGGATACTACGCAGAGATTTGTAGAGATTTGTAAATCTGAGTAACTTGGAGAGTTGTGGCCAGAAGGTGTTGTGTGTGGACAGCGCACTTTGTGGAATGGGCCTTTTCTGCTGGAAACCCAAAGTTTTTCCTCCATCCAGGAGTGTGAACATCAGTTGATGATGAAGTTTTACCTGTGTAGACATGAACTTTGGCAATGCAAACTGTGAAATGGACTTGCGATGTGCAATTGCAGTCTGGTGCACAAGACTTTCAATCTCATGCCAATCGTCTTGAGTTACAGCCTCCCAGGACCTGCCTTCCTGTGCTCCGTGCAGCTGGGTGCTACTCTGACACTGACAATTTATTTGTTCAAAACCGTCCATAGACAAGCACATCCTATGGAACTGCATGTCGTCGTTTTTGTGCAGCTTCTTTGTTTCCATAAGTTCAGCCGAAACTTCGCCTTGTGGCAGTTTCATGAGGCTTCAATGAGAACGCAGAAAATTCCCTTGTCTTCGTACAATGGTTTCTGGGACTTGCCCGCAATTTCAGTCGAACAAAGCAGCATGCAAATTTCATTTCCATCCGATGTTTAATACACTTTGCGCTTCGCGACGCGAAGAGCGCCACACCTGCAGCGCTGGTTTTGTAGTGTTGTTCGAAAATTGTGGTTCTCCTGGCGCCAAACAACAAAAATTGACTGAGCCACAAAACTGTCAGGAAAGAACAAATATTGCCCCTCTCTAAACTTCCAACAAAAAATTGTATGATTCAACTTCTGCTTTGCACAGTTCTGTTGTGCGCTGGTGTGACGTCAGTGCCGCGTTGTTTGCAGAACGCTCCCACGTTCCCACGTTGCGAGGACGGTGCTGCTTGTGCCGCACAAACAATAGCTTCGTGCGAGGCCTGCGGGGACGGGGATGGCGGCGTGTTTCTTTCACTCGAGCTTCATTTGATGAAGAAACAGAGGCAATTTTATCAGGGAACGCACGGACTATTTCTGTGAAAGGAACTGTCAAAGAGGCTCTTCTCCCTCAATGTTGTGGGATTCCAAGCTATAGACGGACAGGTGGGACGGCGGCGCAAAGAAAAGAAATACACGAGTTGCTCCAAATGTTGACGATAAAGTCTAATCTTTGAGTGAAAATGTTCAATAGGCAGGGTTTTTGGTGAGGGAAACAAGTTTACGAAATTCGACTGAGTACACAACGGTGAGCTGGTTATCCACTCCCTGAGCCGCACACGAATGTCGCACAAGAATTATTTTGTGTCTTGAATTTCGACCCTCTCAAATTTCATGTTTCTTTCTTTTGCGCAAGAGCTAAGCGAGACAAAACCAAAATAGAGCAGAAAGAGAAGACACTTTTGCCCTGACATAGTCGAGGAATCTCTGCAAAAAAAGCAGCCGTCTGCAGTTCGGGGTGAATATCGAGTGTGGGAGTTTGTTTCAGCTGTAACATGATGCTGCAACGCAATATGGTGAAATGGAGACTAAATCTCCGGCGTTTCCTTCTCTGCTTTCAGATAGCGGTCTGCGGGAGAGGCGCGGCGGCAAGGCAGTCTGCGCTGCGAGCCCGTACACCGGCACCAGCATCCACTCTCAAACACACAGCTACAGGATTCACGTTTCGGGTACTGAACTCAAAATTTGAAAAAAATGTTCTTTATCGTTCAAACCACTTCAAACAAGTTTAAAATTATTGTCCTGTCCCAGGGTCTAACAAGAATTCTACAAAGTAAAGACAGGTCCCAAGTCCGCATTCAGACCTCAAATCGTTCATTGGTGAAAGATACCCAATCTTGACCCGGACCAGGGTCGGCGGTGCTCGTATTATTGAGAGTGTTGTGTGTCATCAGTCCGAGACTCATCCATCAATCCTGCAGCGGGACGAGAGGCGTCGGGAGACGGGAAGCAGCGCGTGCGGGGCACAGTGACGTAATCACGTCGTCTCGACGCCCCACTGTGTTGGGTCCAGACAGAGATGACCTGACGACCCCGAGAGGCGCGCCTCGCTTCGTTTGCTGATTCCAGACAAGAAGTTCTGTGCACTGTCCAGACAAGAAGGGCCAGGAGACGGCTTCATGCTCAGATGCGTGATTTGACGAAAGCTTGAGTGTTGCGGTGGATCAACGGAGAAGACTTGTAACTGGACCTTCGCTTGCCCGGATCGTTCGACAGGATCAGGAAGGAGAAATTGAGCCACTCTCCGCCACGAACAACTGAGGTCTCCGGGAACCAATTCCATTTTCATCCAAATTTGGTTTGAGTGAATCTCGCCCCAAGAGCAGGTGAATTTGGAACCATTTACGGACATTGCAAATAGGTCTTGCAATCCAGGCCCTTTGAACGCAGATTGACGTTGACACCACATCGACGGAGCCATCCACAACAACAGATTCCTGCTCGTTCCTGTGGACTGACCCAAATGTGCAAATCTTGCCCCAGGAAAACCCAAATTTGAGAAATATTCAATAATTGTTGTGACATATCTGCGAGTCGCTGTTGTCCTGGAAGCTGAATTCACCCCGGATGTGATTGACAGTGGTTCTGACTCCGGGGACAACAAAGAAACCCACGAGTCTTTGTGCAGTGGATGCGGCGCGGGGAAAGGAGCCGTTGAGTTGAGCCACAGTGTCACCACCAATATCTGATTCTGGGTTCCGTGAATCAAGCCACCCAGCCCCATGCCTTCACACAGCCTGCCGGACCGACCCTCATTTCCTCTGAATCCGCGAACAAAGCCACACCAAAAGGCGGTGTGAAGAAACCCACCGGCTGTGCTTGGACCTCACTTCCAGGCCGGATTCCACTCTGGAAGCTTTTGTCTTTGAACTGAAATCAGGACAAACAACTGTGGACTAAGAAAGGCAGATCGCGAGACCGAAGCGGATTGAACACACCGAGAGTCCTGCTCTGTGTCTGCCCCGCCCCAGCAACACTGTTTTATCGGAACCACACCACACACAGTAACCTGAGCCGAACTCCATGGGATCTATTCATCATTCAGTTCAGGCCGCGCAGAGCTCGCAGAGCAGGAGTAACCATGTCAAAAAGTCAGCGTGATTGTGACCGGGTTGTGTTCACCAGGGCTGAGACTGGAGAGAAGAGGAGGAGAGGAGGTAGAGAGGCCAACGCCCACTGCTGACTCCAGCTCACCTCCTGCCCACATTGCCTGTTGAAGCATTGAGCAGTGGAAGAAATTTATAGACCCAGATCCCAGGGAAGTTGTTCTCGATTGCTTGAGGCCTCGTCAGGACAGCCCCTAAACCCTTCACAAACCAACCCCCTGGTGGCCTGTGACTTGCCGAAGCAATCTGTTCTACAAGGCTTTTGCTGGAACCAATCTTGCGTTTGATGGATGGGTCATATTTGTGTGACTTAACGCTCTCTTGACAACCGCTGTCAACTGGAAACTGATTGGGATTGTGGCACATGGTGGTTGGTTGCTCGGCTGTGAGGCTTGTACAGCGATGATTGATTCATGATTCCCAGCCTCCCCGGCTCCCTGTGTTCTGAGGAGAGGAATATGAGACTCACACCTTGACAGCAGCAACAACAGCAAACACAGGCTGGATATCAAATGGTCCCAACACGCCTGTCCTTGTAGTGGAAATCAGCTCTGCCAGACAAACACAAACACCACCCTTTCTGCAGCCAAAGCGTCCAAAGCGACCAACTTATACAAGTCCCCCAACCAAGACTGCAGAGGTCCAGGCTCCACACGAGCTGCCAACCACACAGCAGCCCCAATATTTATTCAAAAAGCTGATTAGTTTGGATGTCGAAGGATATTAGATCTATCGGTGCAATTGGAGTTGGATTGGAAGGCCCTGGCGGTAGAAGCAGCGGCGGTGTAAGTGGATGCTGGTCGCTGCTATTTGTCGGCATCAACACTGCAGCCTCCACAGGCCTTTCGGTTCCCCTTGAGAGTTGAATCCTGCTGGGTTTAATATGGTCAACGAGCGGTGTATGATGTGGTTATCCCGGGGTGTTAGCTGCGCCGCGGTAGCGGCTGCGGTGATTGTGGCTCCCGGGGCTGCCGTGGCCCTGCAGGCCTCGGAGGGGCCTTCAGTCGGGGGAGGTGGATTCATCCCTCACACGGGCGGGGGCGGGGTGAACCAAGTCGGGGACGTGTCTGCGGTCACTCCCTCCTCGGCTGTGAGCAGCGCGTACGGACTGAGCACCGCCAGTGACGTCACGTCACTCTCCAATGTGATCAACGCTTCCTCTTATCTCCCAGCGACTCTCGACTTGAACCCTTTGAGAAACCGCACTTCAGAATCCTACGCATCATGGGAGCCTTACTCCGCCTTGGAGAATGCGACCTGGGGCAATGTGACCTTGATGGGAGGGACTACGAGCGGGGGCGCGGGGTCCACGGCGGGCGGGGAGGGCACGGCGGCGGGGGAGCGGCGCGGTGACCCGGTGCTGCAGCCCTACTCGACCGCGCACCTCCTTACCACCTCCATCATCTTGGGAACCATGATCCTCGCCACCATCATCGGCAACGTCTTCGTCATCGCCGCCATCATCCTCGAGCGCAACCTGCACAATGTGGGAAACTATCTCATCGTCTCCCTCAGTGTCGCCGATCTCATGGTTGCCGCGCTGGTCATGCCCCTGGCGGCAGTGAACGAAATCTCCACCCAGTGGTTCCTGGGACCCGAGATATGTGATATGTGGATCAGTTTTGACGTGCTTTGTTGCACGTCAAGTATCCTGCATCTGGTGGCCATAGCTATGGACAGATACTGGGCCGTGACCCAAGTGGACTACATCCACAACAGAAGTGCTAAGCGAATCCTCATCATGATAGCACTCAGCTGGCTGGTCGGGATGTCCATCTCCATTCCTCCACTGTTCGGCTGGAAGGAGGAGAACAATGACCCTGCGTCGTGCATGATCAGTCAGGACTGGGGTTACACAATCTTTTCCACTGTAGGAGCCTTCTATCTGCCCTTGTTTCTTATGCTGTTCATTTACTTGAAAGTGTTCAGAGCAGCTAAATCACGCATTCGGAAGAAAAACTTCAAGGCTCTGGACAAAGGAGCCCCGAGGCCCTTGTTGTGTGAGAACAACGCGGCGTCTGGAGTGGAGGTGGAGAACTCAACGGAGATAGTGCACGACATGCATGACGGAATGCCACTAACGCACATCTCGTCTTCCAATGGCCAGAGCCCGGAGCACTCCAGTGGACTCAACAGTGGTCATTCCAATGGGTCAGCCGTGCATCTGACCAGTAGCATGGGTGGGGTTGTGAGTGCGGGAGGAGGGGCAGGAGGAGGGGCGGGAGCGGACCCGCCACCCGCCACACCACCCCCGTGCTCGGCTGCAGTGCGGAACAACAACAAGCACCTGCTGTCGCCGCACCTCAACCTCGCCCACAGCACAGAGACCCTCACGCCCCCTGCCTCCCCACTGCTGAGGGAAACAGGGCACAAGGGAAGTTTCCTTGACATCACAAAAGTCTACTTTGATCTCAAAAAGGGCGGAAAAGGAAGCACTGAGTCACCCAACAAGAAACGCGAGAAGGAGGCCAAGGCCGCGCGTGACCGGCTGGAACAGAAGCGGGAGCGCAAAGCGGCGCGGACGCTGGCTATAATAACCGGCTCCTTTGTTATCTGCTGGCTGCCATTCTTCATGATCGCCCTGGTGCGGCCCTTCTGCGGCGACAAGTGCTACTTCCACCCTCTCGTCACGGGCATCATCGGCTGGTTGGGGTACTTCAACTCGCTGCTGAACCCCATCATTTACACGGTGTTCAATCCAGACTTCCGCTCCGCCTTCCGCAAGATCCTGTTTGGAAAGTACCGAGGTCAGCCCAGAGCCACCTGGAGGTAGGCAGAGAACGTGCAAGGTGAACAGTGTCGTCGACAACACTGAGAACATGTGATCACATGACATTTACGCTAATCACTGTTGAGAATACTATTTGTAACATTCATATCTTCTACATGTTTATAGATTTCAAAATATGCAATGGATTTTTGCACAGTAGCAAAATGTACTTTGTAGGTCAGACGAATTGCCATGATGACTCGATTGCAGAGTTAGTCACATGTATCGTAAAGGAAACAAGTGTTTATGTCAGACAAGGACACTTTCGGATGGCGAAATGTGTTGCATCCATGCAAACTGAACCAGGGTTCTATCGGGTTGTTTTGTGTCAATTTCAACGCAGAATAGCCTCGACTGCGATTCACAAACGCGTTATTGTGCAAATCTGTGGCAGATCTGGAGAAAACCCATTTGCAAATCAATCTGTGAGAATCCATGGTTTGTCTGCCACAACCTTTTGCAAATTTGTGCTCGTCCGCACCTGGCAGGGAACTTTCGTGTGGCCAAACAGAAAGAGACAATTTCCCACCAGATGACTTCAAAACAGCACAGAAATGTGCAGCAACTGGTGCGTTGGACAGTTTTCCAATGAACATGGGTTGGGATGGGGAGAGACGACGGTCGGGAGGCACATCCAGTGCAAATCTTGACCCAAATTTGTCGTTGTTCTGGAAAAGGTAAGGACATACTTGTACATAGAGAAGTACGAATACGGTTTCCAAAAACATTGTAGGAATTCTCGTGTTCACACATGTCTCCAGGGATGTTGAATCTGATTGCAAAACTTGGTTTGACAATATGTACGTTTTTCCCCTCACAGCACGGTTGGAATGCCGGCCGAAATTTGTGTCTAATTATCAATGTTCTGTTCACAATGGAGGGGGGACTTGTGAATCCAAAATGCTCACCCAGAGAAATAATTGTAGGCAGGAGGAATAACCTGAGTCTGTTCAATCTGAGTCCGGCATCAAGTCATCTGGGTTGTTTACCGAATCGGATGCAACAAACTGGTGTTGTCCGATTTTGCTTGTCTGAAACCACATTGAATTTCGATTTTGCACAGAAGTGACAAACACTGATTTGTCCGAGGTCTGCTTTGTCCAACACTTTGCTTTTCTTCTCGTAGATCATTAGGTCCATTGATTTGCAAAATAAGAACTGAAATCGAACAATCCGACCTGCACATGTTCTTCGTCTCACGTTGATTTACAAATTGAATGACATGTAAAGAACATCACAAGTAGATCCACGAGTGTGCGCATTGTATTTTTCAGAACAAACGAACATGCTTCCTTCATACAAACTGAAAATGAATTTGCATTGTTCACAACACCTTTTTTCATGTGTGCAGCAGCACCCAGGTGAGTAAACACCTTCATCTTTCTCTTTGTTCTCCCAGATTTGCTGCGGGTCTGTACTTGTGGATGTTTTGTCCAGGTAAGCCGTCGAGATTTGGGATGAGTGTTGGATTTGGCTGCAAAACATTCACCAAAATGAATCAAATAATCAAACAGAATCAAAGGTACTGTTTTCCTTCCGTTTGTGTGTCTGACAACAGGGCCCCCAAGTCATACCGTATCCACCCCATGTTTTCGTCGCAAACGTGAAAAAGCACCCCTGCTTTTGACAAGGAAATCACGCTTTCAACACAACCATGTACACGGCCACCCCTCAACATTGCCTGAAGTATTTGGCACAAAAATATTGTAGCAGTGAGTTTCTCTCTGTCTGTCTGTCTGTCTGTCTGTCTGTCTGTCTGTCTCTCTCTATCTATCTATCTATCTATCTATCTATCTATCTATCTATCTATCTATCTATCTATCTATCTCTGTCTCTCTCAACAACTCAATATCCCATTCTAGTGTGCAACATCCTTTGTTTTTCCCATTTTGCGGGAGATCCCAGTCTGTGTTTTAGTTTTCCAGTGTTTTGAAAAATCTGTGATATCCTTTTGGAAAGGCCCTCATTGATGCCTCGTTATGGACAAGTTGTTTTGCCTTTCCACGCAAAAGACACTCCCCTTGTTTTGTTCCTCAGTTTGGTGCAAAAGGTGCGTCAGATACTCGCACATGGGTGGGTACGGTTCTTCTGGAATTGACCCTTGGACTTGCGAAAAATGGCACTTTGAACACTGCGCGCAGTTGTTTACAGAATTCACGCAATTTTCACTGCGTCCACTGCCTCCGTGTTTGTCAAATTTGTGGCAAGAAGCGCGCATCTGTTGCGCTGAGACCTGGTCTAATGGATACTTTATGTCCAAAGATCAATGATCCGGTCACAGTTCAAAAGGTTCACAGATCGGCAACTGCATTCAGTGCGCAAAGGTTTCAGCTTTGTCTTGGGGTATATTTTTTCGTGACCCGAGTCACGTACGAATACTGTTCGAGGTCGCATGGATGTTGTGTTTTTGTGTGTTGTTTCTCTTAATCAAAGCTGTTGAAACTTGCACTGGATGTTTTTTTGCAGTGCGAAATCTCTGAATTTGAAATGGGCTATCCTGGTTGAATGAAGACTGGTCTGTCTGATGGACAACGAGCCTTGTGGAGTACATTGAAAAAAACGTAGACGATCTGAAATTTGTGAGCAGTCCGGGAAGGGTGTGCAGAGGCTGAAAGATGTCTTGCGTCTGGATTAGTGTTTCTGGGAATCTGCGAATGGCCGGTCCGATCCCAAGGGTATTTTCGCCGACGGTCAGTTGATGAACGCCTCCCTACATCAAGTGGTTGGTCACTTTACATTGTCACTGGCGGCTCCCTCAAGTCGGCTTCAGCCCATGATCTAATGACCACCATTCACAGGGACCCGTTGCGTGTTCAGCCACAGATGCGTGGCCCTTTAAACGGGCAAACTGCTGTTGCCCGGTCTTTAGCTTCACTGCAAAAACACCTTGGTATGAAACAACTCTCTAATCACGTCATTTGGAGGCAAAGAACGACACGTGTGGCTCTGATTTGAAGGGGAACACGTAAATTAGAGGCTGTTGGCAATCTGGTCCCGATAGGCCCGAGTAGTGTGTAAGAGAGGGCCGCGACATATCGAGGGCCATACATCCAGTTTTATGCGTCGCGTGCTGATAGGCTCTGCTTCCATACATTCCGGCATCACTCATAAACATACTCCTGGGCAGGGGAGGATCTGAATAGAGATCATGTTTGTGGGTTTTGATCGTCAAGATTTTGTTCAGTTAGGAAACATCGTACTTGAGACCGTTTTTTGATGAAAAAAACAACTTCTGGTTGAGGTTCCTTGTGCATTGAAATTCCTTGTGTTGAAAAGGGGCTCGACAGGTCGGTTTTGAGTTCAGCCCCAAATGATACCTGAAGTGTTCGCCGCTTTCTGGATATGTTTGTATTTTGTTCACCAAGCAGCTTTCAACGCGGGAAACCAGGGCGTATTCTTTTATCCACAGAAAACGCAGAATTCTGCGTTTTGCTGTGACGCTCTGCGTTTCTCTGCTTATTTGGTAATGCAGAGAAATGCAGAGTGTGAAACGCAGAGGACAAAAAGAACAGCTGTTGGACGCAGAAAAGCGCCGAAACGCGACCTGCTGCGGACGACGCGGTTTTCCTGACGACCAAACTGAATGTGCCACAGACCCCAACTCTGCGGATCGCGGCGCCATCATCCTGGCTCAGATTTCTTGCTGCAGTTTCATCCGCTGCTTGAGGGTGGAGGCCGTTATCGCCTCAGCTGTGCACACCGTTTGTACGCGGAGGTTTGTCTTCGGTCCTGAGCCGAGCCAGGATCTGGTAAAGGGCCAAACACACAGTGAAAATTGTTGTCCCTGAATTTTCGAGAGGTTTGGTCTCCACAAAGGAAGACTGGCCTGTGGTCTTGTTTGCCCTGTCCCCTAATCCTGACAGCCTGAAGCATAATTCATACGAGGTTTGTCAAGAAATGGGGACAGGGTTCAGTGCAGCTGCAATGTGATATGTTTACCAAACACCAACTTTGGGAAAACCTGTGATGAATGACAGGGGGATAAAGTACAAAGGGCCAACAGACAGTGAGTGTTTCATCACCCCGTCTGGAAAAATGTGTCCCTTCTTGAAGCAGATTCTGTGGTGCAGGTAATCTTCAGAACACTAAAGCAACAACGTCTGTGCGACGTTACATACGAGCTACTACCATTCAACCAAGTGGGGCTTCTATTTTTAAAATTCCCACCAGACTGAGCGCAAGACAGACAATCTGACAGGTTGTTTCGTGGGTAGTTAAAATTTCAAAACGGCGGAAGCCACTTTCCTGATGCAGGGGTTGTTGATGGCGTCTTTGACATTTTGAACAAACAACATCATCTTCTGAGGACTTTAAAAAATCCAGCTCAATGTTTGATGTGCATATTGATTTCTAGTGGACCTGGGACGCTGGATTCAAACTGAATCACACAACCAAATCTCTGGGACTGTGATGTGTCAAGTCATCAATTGTGCTTGTCGGTGAAGTTTCCCTTTGTATCCGGTACCTCAAGCAACCTTTTTGTACCGAGGCAGTTGTTATTCCAATTTTTTAGCCTCCCGGCTTTCCAGTTCCGAGAACTGTCCCCGAGTCCTCGCTGCATTTCTGCCACCTGGCGACTTGAGATCACGATCCTGCGAAAGCCACTCATGATTTTCCAATTGCGTTGTCCTGTGGGCAATTGAAGGTCTTCAAGGAGATTCTGGAGCCCCAAGCCTCAGGCCTATGCTGCTTTATCGGAGTCTCCCAGTCCCTTAAAATATCCACTGGACTTTGTTTTTCAATTCTTGGCTGAAGTTGGGTTCCGCTTGAAGCTCCACGGGGTCGGCCCCACTGCTCAGCCAGAGGCTCTATCTGAGACATTGGCTTCGGCGTCCAGAACGACTGTCTATGCCCTGCTCCTGACAGGATTGTAGAAATGGTTTTGTCCGTGCTGAACCTGCCCCAGTGCTGGTCCCTTCGCTGTTCGTTGTTTGTTGTCAGCCGCTCGGATCTCCCTGTGGATGGGACTGAATCCAGAGCGCAGTGCGCCGGCAGGACCGCCTCCGATTTCAGACCAGGATTGCGGTCCTTACACACTCAAAACACGTGAACTGGTTTCTTTCTGTTCCTGGCAAGCGATGAGAGGACTGCAGTGAAGCGAGAAAAATGGCCTTTGTCTTGAGCTGGCGGAAGTAACATTGGGTGTTCGTAGCCTGCTCGATTTGGCCTTTTGGGAAAAGTGGAGACGTGAAGAAACAGCTGGCAATACAAAAAAAAAATTGGGACACGTACTCATGACAAGTCTGCTCCAAGTGTCAGAGTGGACATTTGCAGTGGAGCATAACACTTTGGCAACTGCACGTTCAAATATCGTGAAGCCAAAGGTAGTGAATGGTCAAGGCAACTCAAGTTTGAGAGTGGACGGTCTGCCTGCCGCTGCCTGTGGCTATAAAGGGAGATACCAGTTGCAATTTCCCAGAGAAGTCTGATACTGATCAGTTCCACACTCTCACAAGCTTTGCTGCCTTCTGAATCAGTTTTAGCATCTGCATTAGCACTTTACAGCAGAAAAACGCAGCTGACTATCGATGGTTTTCCAGTGAGATGTTGGCGCGACACAAACGGAACCTAATTCTACGAGAATTCACTGATCTGGCTTTACGCTGTTGACTTTGACACCAAAGCGACATCAAAAAGGGCACCTCAAGTGAGCCTGGATTTGGAGAAAGAGAGGGCTGTGTGCCATGAGAACCCGTGATGGGCGCACTGACCCTCCTCTTCCATCTACCTTTGTCTCCAACACCGGCCTCATGCATACAAACTGACCCATTCGCGTCTACCTGAATAGAAATGTACGTAGAGAGCCGACAGTCTCCACGGATTACTGAAGTTCTTTGAACCAATGGAAAAAGTTTCCTAAAATATTTATGTGTTTTCCTTTGTTTATTGCACGTGAGTTGGGTTTGGTGCAGTGCAAAAGTGTCATTGTGTCTTGCGCAGTTTCTTCGGTTGCTGAATCTTGTCTGGAAGAGGAATTTCCCTGCACACCATTTGTGTCAACAGCAGCTGTGTGGGTGGAAGCGCGGCCACGACTGTCCGATCGTGAGTTCGTGCCGCTTCGTTAGAGTCCGCGCCTCAAACACCACTGTGCTCCCAGTCTGGTCACGGTCAAGTCGACACAAGACCAGACTTGAGAGTTCCTCTCTCAGTCGGCAGTGAAACAGAACGCAAATTGCGTCTCTGAAGATACAAACACATTTGCAGGCATCGATCGGTTAAGCCGGGGGATCAGACAGCCCAGTTTCCCCTCAGTAACGGTGATTTTCACATCGCTCTGGAACACTGTGAAACAGCGTTTGTCTGGACCATTGTGGGGAGTTCGCTCTTTGAAACCTCGCGTGAGAACACCACGAAGACAGGGTTCAGGGGCGTGCGAAGAACGAGGCCCTACTGGCCAGAAGAAACACAACTGTCGCTCCCGAAAATGCAACACGAACGTGTTCTTTCCTGGAAATAGCTCCAGGTTTGAGAATGTACGCAATATAGGGCTTCAGAGCCAAGCCAGACGAGAGTGCACAGGAACAAAAATCTGCCTCGGACGCGTGGGTGAGGACGCGAAGTGGCCCAGCTGAGTTTCGTCAATAAACAATGGCGCTTTGATCCATTTCAAGTGCAGTTCAAAAGGACTGAACAAGACGGAGACAGCTACTGTCTGTGCCAGCCAAGAACCACAAAATCAAGGGGCACGCGAACACCGGGTTCTCCACCACGCCCTTGGGAGACTCTTGGGAGTCGGTCGGCACAACGTTTGACGCTGAAAGTTGTCAGTGCGAAACCGTGCAAACAGTGAGGCACATTCCCGTCAACTGGCATGCTTCAGGTTGACGTTTGCGACGTTGGAATATCTTGTTGCCCACATCCAAAAGCGATCAACTTGACGGAAATTTGTGTGATCTTGCTCAGTCAAGCTTGACCAGGCGGCCTAATTCACGGAGTGGGGAAAATCAGACTTTGTGAGAACAGCATGCTGCATGCGAACTGCTGATTTGATATCATTATTCCCTGCACACGACCGCTCATTTGGAGAAAGGTTGTCTGAGCGTGTCGTGAGTTTTCAGTGGTTGGAACAGTAATTAACACTGGGTTGTATGGACGAGCCTGCTGTGTGTGACTGATAAGGCCTGCAGAGTGAATGCATTTGCAAAGGCAGCGAAATAGGCAGATTGCGCAGGAGCCTTTGTCTTGGTGCCAGGGAAGCAAGAACTCTCAAACTTCTCAACAGGAGTACCATGAGTTTTTTCGTGGTTTCTCGCCCTGTTCTCCCGCTCCTCCAATTTTCAATTTTGTGTTTTTGCCCCGAAGGGCCGGAGGCAATCAAATTGGATCGCACTGACAATTTTAAATTGCTTCTTCGAGCCCATGTTGGTGAAGTTTCACTGAAATTGACAGCAGTTGCGGATCCACCAAGCAGGGCCCGTTTTCGAAGCAACAGGGCATTTGTCCCCGTGTTGGACTTCAACAACAAACTTCTTCTCACTTGGTGCTGCAAAGGAGATCGCAAGTGATGCCTGTTTACAAAGTGTGTTTGTTGCAAACCAAGCAAGTCAAACATGAGTTTGCGAACAGACACTTCCGAGAATGAAAACGTTGCTGCACCTTGTTCTGCCTCTGTTGTTGATGCATTCATTTTCTTCGCCCACGTTGTTCTTCAGCGGCTTGAGCCCAGACGGTCACAGACTCTCAGATTTCCTCGCAGCGCCGCAGAAAGTCCTATTCACTTGATTGGTGGTTTCCCAAAGGGATTCTTCTCAAAGCGCCCATTGAAGACTGAATTTTCACACTGTAATGGGATGGGGCCGGGAATAGCTCTGGAATTTTTGAATATTTATTGGTGTTCGACCGATATGCTGGGTTTATCTGGGGGCTGAAAGGCACAGATTTCTGCATGGAAATCATCTGTTGTTCCACTGAGATTGCTACGCTTCAAAAACAATGTGATGTTGGAACACACAAACTGCGTGATTTTGTTCAATTCGAATGTGGCTGGAGCTGTTGCGAGAGATGACAGAGACGAAGACTCGTCTGTGCTGAGAAAGAAATGCTTGTCTTGCCTGTACAGAACAACAGCGAGCAGTCACAGCTGAGTTCTTGAAGCTGCCATCCACAGGACAATCATTTCTTCCCAGGTTGGTTTCTTCGGAGTGTCCCAGCACACCTGAGGGATGTTGTGCGCTTTCAGAGTGAAGGGTCCTGCGCACTATTCCGTGAATGATGCTGCAGTATCATCCCGAACCCAGAGCGAACAGAGAGGCCTCGAAATGTTCCCAATTTATGTGCATCTGTGGTCTGTGCAAAATAAAGTTGGGCAAAATTAGGTGCTGAACACAGTCGATGAAAGTGATCATTTCGCTGGAAATGGAACCAGAGATGAGCGGAACTGTGAGTGTCTGCAGCCCGAGTCCAGCGCTCCACATCCATGTTCGACTCTGAAGGCGTTAATTTTCTGGTTGAAGGGCAAACTGCACTGCTGTCACTCCACAACTGGCTCCAAAGGAAGCCGAATTGAGCTTTTGTTCGACACAACATCGGTCGGCCTATTTTTGCAAATGAAGTCACTCAGTGTTTTCCACTTTCTTGCTTCAAATCCAAGTAATTTCAAACGTGATTTGTTTGTCAAAAAAGGGAATTAAAATTTGACAAAGCAGCCAAACTTGAATTGAATTGCAGGGACTGGCAATCTGTGGTGCATCAAAATGCACGAAATTGATCCATTAGTTTCTTTCGACTCCAGCGCTCTCAAAAACTTGTAGTTCTGTAAACACGACACATGTACATGTGCCTGGAAATTGCTCTCGGCACGCTGAGGAGGTTTGTTCCACAATCCCATCATTTTTCAATCCCACAAATTGTGAGGGCGACATGAAAGCAAATATTCTTTCGCTCAAAGGAAAAATGAAGCCTCAAATTGACACGACTCTGATTCCCACACAAATCAGGTTACTCCCCAAAACACAAACCACACCTACAGGAAACACAATCTTTTGACACGAACAGAGGGTCAAAAACATGTGTCATACCGGCCTTGTTGACGGTCACTCGATTTGTCCTGTTCCTTCAGGAAAGATGTTCTTTCAAGAGCCTCTCACACAACAGAGACACAAGTGAGACAAAGAAAGCCACCAACTACGGCCTGTGTTTTCACTCACGAGGGTCCCGTGAGTTCCGAAGACATACTGATTTCGGAGACAATCGCATTTCTTTGTTTGCGGATCAAGGTTTTGGTCGACAGAAGAGTTAATGCCGACGCTCTGTCGGAGTTCAGATGATTGCGTTTTTCAGCGAAGTTGATCTGGAGTTTCTGTTGAAAAGGTGTGTAAACCAACAGGAGAGAAAAGGTCCACCCCACTGGATCAGAACAGGTCGTGGCGAGTGGAAAACCGCCTTGTCTCGAGCCTTGGGCCTTGAGAGGCCTGGTTTTCGGGAGCAGAACGGTTCAAAGGAGTTGCGGTCTCTGCCTCCTGGATCCCTGCTGCGGCAGAAAATACCGACGCAGGGGAGGGTTTTGAGTGCATGTGAAGGCGCGGCGGTGATTACATTGACGCTGCGTGCAATATTGCGCCACAAGAAAACAATTTCTGCAGCGAAACGCTTTATTACAGAAACATGTAGATTGCCGTTTACCCTCTGAGAGCTTGAGGTTCGTCTGGAGCTCCTGGAGCTTGTTGCTTCTGGATTTACGAGACTCTCTTTCCTACCAGATCGAGAATTCAGGAACGAAATACAGACTAGCACAAAGCTTCATTCTCAAGAGGGCAGAGACCAGAGCAAACTGAACTGAGAAACTGCTGGCTTGTCTCACAAACAGCCCGAACCATTTGCAAACCTGACAGAGCTGTCCATGCGTGTTCCTGTCCGGTCCTCTCTGCCGGAAACTCAAGAGGGTGCCAGTTTCGAATGAGTGCAGCCTTGGTTGTCTTCAACAAGAGCATTACAACGCAGACACGCATCGGCAAAAAAGGGGAGCTCAACCTTTGTGACGTTTGATCTGCCCTGCAGCAGTGTGCGCGTCAGTTTTCGAGCCGGAACAAGAATGTTTATGGGCCTGTTTGTTTTCATCCAGTTCGGCAAGAACATCCATTTGCGGGATTATGAGAGTGTACGTGTTATCCAGGTCCTCAGTCAGCTCCATGCAGGTTAATGACAACGGCCTCTTGTCGTTGCCAACAGAAGCAACTCCCACATGAGCCGAGTATTTCAAATTCAGGTTCTTTGTGCACGTTTCATCGCTGCGAACGAAGGCTTTCAGTCGCATGGAGCCAAATAAATTTCTTTTGGAATCAGTAAATTGACATGTATTTTCATCCCAGGTGCTTCGGTATTTCTTGTGGCTGTTGGGCACTGTTTTCCTTTTTTGTTGCTTTCCCTGCATGGAGGGAAAAGCAAACCACTCCAAGGATCCTGGTTCTGGGTCTCCCACGACGCGCATGACTGCAGCGCCGCCTCGTCCCTCGCTGCTCGCGGCGAGTTTGATAAACCTCGGATATTGGTCTTGATTGCCTATTCATAGCTGCGGACTCCTATTCACAGGGAGTCTAAAAACGAAGTCTCGTCCTCGTACAGCGAGGTAGTTGATTGGACGAGAACCCTCAGTCTCGATCCCAATCAACTCGCTGGAGCGGCGACGGGAAACACAAGCACGCACCCAGGTCAATGTGCTCGAGAGAGAGGCTCTTTGATTTGAGCAACATTCCTCCGCTGGTCTGCAGGAATTCACACGCTACTGTTTTTCCACACTTATCTCCTGGTTTTCGGATTCCCTTCAAGATGTTTCTTTTGTACACTTTGAATCCAACCAAGAAGATCCAGGGCAGGCAATGTCCGATGTTTCACATGGCACAATGGAACATTTGATACCAGAATAAGTGCAGGTCAGAAGTGCGGCAAGTTTATGGAAATTCCTGACACATATATGGAATCGGGACCGATTGTCTGCGGCAAGATTGTGATCCACGATTGACAGATTTGATAGATATCTCTTGGAGTTTCCATAAAGCCTGGCATTCACTTTGAATGGTGGAGTTGCTTCTTTCAACCGCGCAAGGCCCTGTGGCGTGGTCCGAGCGTCACCTGCAACTGGAGATTCTAGTCAGGCCCATTCACTGCAGGCACAGCTCGATAGCTTCAATTGTTTTCATATCTGGCACTAATTGCGTGTTTATTGCAGGCCAAATTGGATCAGCTCGTCTCAGACGCGTGGCCCGAGGTGGATCACCCAGTACCAACAATCACACACTTTCTTTGTGGAGATTGAACCGTTGCCTCTTCAGATGAGGCACTCGTATTGTCGGAACGACATTTTGCGGCAACCTGGCTTCAAACCAGTGTGCAGCCAACAAGATCAGCATTCGGCTTTTCAAAAACTGTTTGATGGGTGATATTGCAGGAAATGAACAATCGAACGAAGTACATGTTGCCGGAGCTTGAGTGCATTGTGCGTGCAAGCGTCTGTGTCGCTGAGATTGTCTGGTGGAGCTGAGCTTTCCCACGACTCAAAAGGACCGTTTCTGTCCTGAAAAAAGGCTGTTATTCTTTGTACCCTCAGCACGGCAGAAACTGCTTCTCTTTTTATGTGGTTGAAACAAAAGCATGTGGACCCTCAACCTGTGCACCGTCTGTGTTCCATTGTGCTTGAACTTTGACCAGTGCGTTTTTGGGGCTGTTGCGGACAGGTTTCCTGGATCAGCCCCGCATGTTTGTCAGCGGGGGAATTAGACTGGTACGTTTCCATTATCCCCCTGATTGCTTTTCCATCAGTACGCATCACGCCTGCCAATCACCGCCCCGTTCCGGACCTGCCTGGTTTATGAGTCCGAAATGAAAAGAGGGAGAAGGCGGCCGAGTCTCGGAACCCCAGCAGCTGCGGCGTGTTCTCGTGGTCAGGTCAATTTGAGTGCCAGTCAGCTCCAACTGTGTGGTCCTGCATCTCTCTGACACCACGAAAAGAAACATTGGTCTCTGTCCAGTTCACAAAGCTTGCTTTCTGCTTGCCGTGGTCTTCTCTACTCCGTTTTCTTGGTGAGGTCTGTGTCTGAATTTGTGGGGGGGGGGGGGGTTTGTGTGTGTTCAGCTCCAAGATGAACGAAAAATAGTTTTCATGAGAACACGCTTTGAGCTTGTCGGTCACACACGAATCCCAGCTTTTTACAATGAGACGGTGACGTTCTCCTTATTTGGACCCTTCCTAACTGGGCACAAACAAGATTGTTTTGACCAAGAAGTGTCGCCATGCAAAGCAGCCTAAATGAAGACAAATCACCAACTGTTGGTGGCAGACTGTGTCTTCGTCTTCAGAGACGGAATCAGGTTCGAGACGCGGTGATGAGGGTCCAGGACTTCGGAACACTCAGTTTTATCCTTGAATTTCGAGGTGGGGGAGGTGGGAGGTTTCATCAAGCTTACCTTCCTGTGGCAAGGATTTTGACTGGCTCCCTCCGACCACATGTTGGATCCCTGCTGCACAAAGAAACCAGATGCATGGAGCAAGGAAGGGGACATGTGTAGAGCAGGAGGACCGTTTGTACGCCGGTCAGGCGTCCGTGTCACGACTAATCCACTCCGGACCGGCAGCAGACCCGGTACGCTCTGAACACGTCCACTTCCGTTGTTTCCGTCCAGATCTTTCAGCGCTTCATCTGTGTTGAAACAAAACAACCGGTGACTTGATGAACAGTTTGATTGATCAAATATGCTGCTGGAATCCCCATTTGTTCGTGTTCATTGACATCTACATAGTATTCACAAGGAATTGATGTTGTACCAAAGGCCAAAAAATAGAAGAACAACACAACAGAACGCAACAGAATATAAAATTCGAAGTGCTGTTTTAACACGCGGGATTTTTCCTTCCTCCAAACAACCCTTGTCTTTCTGAATTGTTCAGCAAAACTAACGGGCTGCAGCATTCACTGAAGAACCATGGAAGGTCCCTCGGGTGAAGGTCCTGCCTTGAGGCCCTTTCACATTGGTTCACAAAGGTTCTCCGTGGACAATGCTCATGACTATGACAGGGAAATGTAGCTGTTGCGTTCCCCTGCGGACAATATCAATTTTCGTCAGTTCTTCTGAGAGAAACACTTCTGCAGCCACACTGACAGCATCCAGGAGAGACTGTGTGACACGCCTGAAAGTCTTTGCTGTTCTGCAGTTCAAGAGAAGAACATAGGCCGCAAGCCACAGCTTCTGGAAATGAAAAACGCATGCAAACGGTTCAACTTGTGTTTGGCTTCGGCTCACCTGCTTTCTGACCGAAATTCCACCGAATCAAGCAAGTTTTCCTGAAACAGACATTTTCTGCAACAAAACTGCTTGAACAAGTAGACTCTACTGGAAACTTTAGATGCCTGTAGCATCTAGAATTTCAATTGTTCAACGTGTTGACATTTGATCACAGCTGGAAAAGACCCACGGATACATGATTTGTGCAGCAGAGCTATGTTGATTCTGATCAGCGGTCCACGGTGACAAAGGGAGTGATCTCCAGATTCATTGCAAGCATCAGATTTAAACGGAGACCACCACCAGAAATTTTGTTCAGAACCAAGATGTGAAGATTCACGCTTCGTCTTGCAACAAAGTGTTCTTTTGTCATACCTGTACCTGGTTGCGTTGTTGGATGACAAAGGAAGCGCTGAAAGGTTTCAACGTACTCGTTCAACGCAGCTCTTACGTGAAATCGAGCTGGGTTACCCAGTCCGTTCAGATTGGGAAAAAAAAATTTCTCTGTGATGAGAATTCTTCTTTTGTTGTGAAATAGGTTCATGAACGAGGCAAACAATCAAATTGGCAGAACATCAGAAACCTCAGAAGAACCTCATTTTCCCGGCGCACGAGAACGTTGAACAAAACGTCAGAACGCAGAACCGAATGTGCGAAGGAAGTGAACACATCAGACACTTCACTGCGTGGGATTCAGCAAAAACAAACAACACTCATGACAGGCGGAGTCATTGGAGAGAAATGTAAAAGAGATCGAGAGACACTTGGAATCAGGCTGTTCTGTGCAGTCCAGAGGAGGGACCTCTCAACAGAGCCAAAGTGACAGACGCAGAAGAGTCGCGCAGATTCTCCTGGATCCGATTCTGACCATGCACACGGCATCCAACAAACAGCGCGGACCACGGACAGGGAAGCTGTGCAGATTGCGGCTGATGAAGATGGGCAGTTTTGTGTATAGCACATTACCTTGCGGGAATGGGTTAAACTCAAACTACCATAGCAAGGATGTGCTGTAAACAAGACTCGTCAACTCACGACGCCCGGAAATACGCTCCACAGACATCTGTACGTGGGTGGATGGAAGGATGGATGGAGAAAGGAAAGATGAAACAGGGGGTCAATCCAGGTGGAAAACGACCACGGGTACGAAGGACACAGAAGAAACAAAACATGTGGAGCCAGAAACGCTTTCCTGAGTCCGGTGATTCCCGCACTTCAGCCGCTGCAAGCGATTCCATGGCTGGTCATGGCTGTCACATCAGGTCTGCACATCGGGACGACGAAACCAGAAGAATGAAGACGAGCAGACTTGGACAAGGACTTGTTGTGTGTGGGATATTTCTTTGTTCTTCTATTTTCAATATTTTTTTTAGTTTGTCATCAGTTCATCCCAGCATTTCATCCTAGCATGGACAACATGTTGGATGCGAGGACGAGAACAGATCTTTGATGTTGAAAGTGAAGTGTCAGAGAGAACCTGTTTTTGAAAAAAAAATGACACTAAAAACGGGACAGCGTTTGAACAGTTGTCAATGCGTGAGCCGGACGCAGCTTCTGGAAAGGAAGATCACAGCAGATGGCTTCAGTCAGAGTCCAACGAGAAGTCTCGACACTTGAGAAGTGCAATATTGGCGTTTCGCACTTGTGGAGCTTAATCCCGGCTCTCAGACACCCATATGTGGACAGATGGCCCGGCTGAAATGCCTCGATTGCAAAACAACCTGCTTGCGTAGGGCACCAATTTTGCCAGCTTTTCGGGCTTTTTGCTGCAAACACCGATGGAGGATCCAGGGATGAAGAGATTCAAAAGGAAAGACGTGCGTTGCAAAATTGTGAGGTTGATGTTCAGTCAAATGTTCGGTGGCTGCCTGGCCTGACTCACACGAGACACCCCCTTTCATGGATCCGCAGTGATCTAAAAATACAAGCTCAGTTGCTGCAGCGCCATATTGGATGATCAGCGGATAAATTTGATTCGGCGGCCGGGCATTAATCAAGGTTCCGGTCATTTCCCCCTCCGGCTGTCCACAAGCGTCCAGCGCTGCGCCGACCCCTCCAGTCAGAGGCGGAGGGAGGAAGCTGATGACCCATGAACTTTGCAAATTTCAAATGAACGCAAAGGCGCAAGAAAAAGACCGGCCAATATTTCCGAGAGAATCCGCCGAGCAGTCACGATGAGGTCACTTTTGAGTTGGTGTGGTCAGTTTGGTTCTGTGTTGATCAACACAGACAGCGGATAAAACTCCGCACGCAATGTTTGCCAGAGAAACTTGGCTCCCAGGCCATCTCGTTTCGACCCTTCATCTGGTTCAGTCGATGTGGACTCACCATTAGTTCTCAGGTCCCATTTGGTCTTGCCTGACACTGAACCTCTGATTTGTGTCGGCGTTGTGGTCAGATTAAAACTGTAAATCGTTCGAGTGAGTGAGTCGGGCTGTAAATTCCATTGGAATTGAATTTGTGTCTGAAGCCTCGTGGGTACATTTCCATTGGTCCAAATGAAACTTGTACACTTTGGCTCAGACTGGCCCACTCAACATCAACCCAGGTCGTAAACTTGGAACCCCGCAACCGAATCCAGCTACGTGTCACGGTGTGTGTCCAAGGATTGATTGAAACTGGAGAAACTTCAGAAACCACCGTGCGTTTTGAATCATTTTATCTTCAGGGAAAAATTGTGAACCCTTCTCCGTCAACACAAGAACCCAACAGCATAACCTGCTTCCAATTCGTTTGATGTGCTGGAACCCGGCGAATTCCTCCGTGTTTCTCGCTTTCAGAAATGCGTTACATTTCGCGCAATTTTTGTTGAAGAGCAGCACAGTCCGATTCGTTGTTGTGGTTGTAGTTGTGCTTGCTATTTGTTGTTGTCACTTGTGTGGAATCAAATACGGCACCCATCCAAGTGTGTGAGATGCACCCAACTTTCGACAGAAAGGTCAAGACCCCACATTACGTCACAGACATCCACACACCACTTCTTTCGACACTCAATTTCTGGAACAAACATGTGTGCCTGATACGTGAGTGAATTCGGCAACTACAAATAAAACAACCAAATCGGTGAGAATCTGTCTCAGGTCAGGAACCACGCGCCAAGTCGTCAACAAACAGGTACGTCAAAAGCTCAGCAGATTTCACGTGGGCGCCGCAGCACCCACTCACGGCAGTGCGTTGTGCAGGGCCATGACAAAAATAACCTGGATCGGCATGTTTTCCCCGTGTGGACACGCTGGAAGGGCAGTTTCCCGGGATTTTTGTATTGAATCGGTGGAAATTCAGCAAACCAAAACGAAACACGCACTCGCAAATTCTAAACAGAAGCGACGGTGTGTCCGCTTGCGAAGCATCGCCGGTTGATGCTGCGTCCCTCACCATGTCGCGTCGCGTTGCGTCGTCCTTTTCCGTGATCGAGCGCTCATCGTTTCGGCTTTGTTCGAAAGAATCGTGGAAGATCGCCGTGTCCGTTCGTCCGACGATTGAAAAGGTCAACGACAATCGTTGAGAGGAAGGAAGGCACTGTCGACAGCACGACAAAAAGAAATCGTTCCCTTGCCGCAAAATTTCCGCAAGAACACGAGGTGAAAATACCCTGCAGTCGAAAAATCATCGGACAGATTGCTTGGCACGCAGTGACCGGCTGACGATCAGGGTAACGGAGTCTCGTAGAAAGCCTTCAAAGGATAGGTCCAGAAAAGAACACTGAGCGAGTTTGCTCTCTTGCTTGCGCCGATCTTCGCCCCACGTTGCCTCCCGCGTTTCGGGGCACACGTCGCATTTTCAGCACAACACCGATCAATTGCGCCGGTGCTTCCCCGAGAAGCCTCAGCAATGTCCACCTGACATTCGAAACCTGCCTCACACCGACGGGTCGAACTGCAGCTGGACGTGTCTGCAACTTCTGTCGCACATCACAAGCATCGGGCTGCAAGGACGGCGGTGCGAGGCTGCGCCCTGGTTCTGCTCTTCGAGGACGGCGCTGTGCGGCCCGGCGCGTCTCCGGCCACCCCGCTCGCTCCGGATTAATCGACGCCTTCCGCCGCCGCCGATAGCAACACCCGCCACTGATGCAATTTAGATATGCCAATCTCCCTTCATAATTTCTACCTCTTTTTCTCCCCTTTTTTATCTGTTGGGTAATTATGCAATCTCGTGCACGGATTTAACCCTTTCGTGACAAGAGTCTGGAGACGTAGAAGAGACAGGATCGTCTTCGGTGGATCCAGAAGGCCTCGAAGCCGCGCCCTAGACAAACCTGAACTCGTATCTCATACTGTACAGTCTATTGTCAAAATTTAAAGTTCCTTGTTGAAGCTGTGGGCTTGCCCCCTTCCCCGGCGCCCTTGTATGTGGCAGTGATGCATACGAGTGTGTCTGACCAATCCAGAGCACCCTGACAAATGCGTTTTGTGGCAGGTGAGACATTTGAAAAAGCCAGTGTTGAAAACTGCTCATTCTCATCACGAAATCTAAATCATGGGTGTGGGGTCGCAGGACAAACCAGTGTTTGGTCAAGGGGAGACTCCACACCCACCACCCCCAGAGCCGATTTCAACGGCAGCACGTTCAACAACGATATTGAACAAGAGAAGCAGTGCACAGGGCAACTGCAAGTGCGAAGTCCCCGCATTGTTTGCTTTGGTGGGCTTATCCTAGGCCAGTACCATCAGCCACCAATAATGGGACAAAGGGGGACATCTTGCCTCAGATGCCATATACTTGGCCTGAGATGCCATATACTTGTGTACATAGGCAGACAATATGGATCAATTGTCCCAGGCCAGCACCATCAGCCACCAATAACCCATACAGGGGGGGGCGTGACGGGACAAAGGGGGGACATCTTGCCTCAGATGCCATATACTTGGCCTGAGATGCCATATACTTGTGTACATAGGCAGACAATAAGGACCAATTGTCCCAGGCCAGCACCATTGGCCACCAA